>MTLE01000153.1_pt1 | contig 48864 bp, 44 predicted proteins | sample 1982461 | NCBI WGS metagenome assembly MTLE01 (sample SAMN05712605, study PRJNA340218) | biofilm metagenome | isolation source: sample SPL anode biofilm adapted to -200 mV | place: USA | collected 2012-02-03 | reverse complement strand
TCTTCCACTGGGTCATGGCGGGGTTGTAGGCACTGCAGCTATTCGTAGAGAGCCTGTGAAACACTCAGCGCCCCTGTCCGAATCAACGCGGACAGGGGCGCTGTTTTTGAACGTCAAGAGGGTGGGTGAAAACGAATGAAAATTGTGTCCTTTAACGTCAATGGTCTGCGCTCCCGGCTGCATCAACTGGAGGCGCTGATCCATGCCCGGCGACCTAAGATCATCGCCCTGCAGGAGACCAAGGTGCGGGACGAGGAGTTTCCCGTGGATGCTATCCAGTCACTGGGTTACCATGTCGTCTTCCATGGCCAGAAGACCCACTACGGTGTGGCGCTGCTTTCGCATACGGAACCCCAGGATGTGCGATTGGGGCTGCCGGGCGATGGGGACGAGGCCCAGAAGCGCTTCATCGCCGCAACCATACCCCTCTGTGACGGATCGTCGGTGCGGGTGATTAACGGCTACTTCCCCCAGGGTGAGAACCGCGACCATCCTGTCAAGTTCCCGGCAAAGCAGCGTTTCTACGCCGAATTGCTTGATCACCTGCAAGGGGAGTGCGATCCCGCCACTCCCCTGGTGGTGCTGGGCGATTTCAATGTGGCCCCCCGGGATGGCGACCTGGGTATCGGGCCTGACAATGTCAAGCGCTGGCTGAAGAGCGGCAAGTGCTGCTTCCTCCCCGAGGAGCGGCTCTGGTTCGAGCGCCTGATAGAGTGGGGACTGCACGACTCCTTCCGCGAACTCAACCCCGCAGTGGCGGACCGCTTCAGTTGGTTCGATTACCGCAGCCGCGGTTTCGAGGGGGAGCCCAAACGAGGACTGCGCATCGACCATATCCTGCTCACCCGATCTCTGCTTGCGCGTTGCCGCGCGGCGGGCATTGATTACGACATCCGCGCCATGGAGAAACCTTCCGACCACTGCCCGGTGTGGGTGGAGATTGATGCAGGGGGGCGGTAGCTGAAAGAAGCGGGCAGGCGGGAAGCCTGGCTGCCTGAACGCTGCACGGCTGAGCGTGCTGTTCGGTAGGGCTCGTCATGGGCGGCCTGGCCGTGGCTGCCGTGCTATTCCACATCCCCGTGCAGTAGCACCTTTCCACGATCCCTTCCTCGAACCTTGAACGTGCGTTTTGCTCCGCTGCGTCTGTCGCTTCGTGGGGCATGCCTGTTTCCTTTACACCCCCTTGCCACTCATGTATCATTGCCCCCCATGAAACGCACCCTCTACCTCTCCATCATCCGTGAGATCACAAGCCTGTTCCTTTTGGGGCTGGGCATCTTCACGCTGGTACTGTTGATGGGACGCATGATCAAGCTGACCGAGATGGTCATCTCCCGCGGCGTTGCACTGGCTGACATGGGCCGGATGATCATCTGCCTGATGCCGTCCTTTCTTGTCTACACCATCCCCATGGCTTTCCTGCTGGCGGTGCTGCTCACCTTCGGCCGCCTCTCCGCGGACAGCGAGATAACGGTCATGAAGGCCTGCGGCATCAGCCTTGTGCAGATCATGCCACCGGTTCTGCTCTGCGCCCTGGTGGCAGCCACGCTGGGCCTGTACGCCGGGGTGGTGGGGGTGCCGTGGGGAAATCGCGCCTTTGCCGCCATGAGTTTCGACATGCTCAGCCAGAACGTCTCCTCCACCATCAGGGAGAAGGTTTTCTGGGACGATATCCCCGGCATCGTGCTCTATACCGATCATTACGATGAAGAACGCCACACCCTTTCCGGTGTGATTATCAACGATGAGCGCAACGTTTCCCGCCCCCTGACCATCTTCGCCTCCAGCGGTCTGGTGGCGGGGGGCGCCAATCCCCGTGACGTCCGGCTGATACTGAGGAGCGGCAGTATTCACGCCCAGGGGAGAGGGGGGGAGTACCGGCTGATTCATTTCGCCGAGTATGTCATGAACATCGCTGCTCCTGGCGGCACGGACACCGTTACCCGCGCCCCGCGGGAGATGACCGTGGCTGAACTGCACCGCTCCATCGCCAATCCCTCCTCGCAGCCGAAACTGCGCAAGAAGATGGCGACGGAGATGCACAGCCGCTTTGCGCTCCCCTTCGCCTCGCTGGTCTTTGCCGTGCTGGCCGTGCCGCTGGGACTGCAGAACCGCCGCTCGGCCAGGTCCTTCGGCTTTGCCATCAGCATCGGGGTCCTGCTGGCCTACTACATCCTGCTGTCCCTATTGGGCACCATGGCGGAAAAGGGCAGTTTCCCCGCACCACTGGCACTCTGGATCCCCAACATGGTCTTTCTGCTGCTGGGCTGGGTGCTGCTCAGACTGGCTTCCCAGGAGCGGAGTATCCCGCTCCCTTCCGTGGAAAAGCTGCGCGGGCTGCTGCGCAGGAGTCCCTGACATGACGATCATCGACCGGTATATTGCCATGACCTGGCTGCGGCTGCTGCTGCTCTGCCAGGGGAGTTTCCTCTCCATCTATCTGGTGCTGGACATGATGGAGCGGATTCCCCGCTTTCTGCGCGTACAGGGCGCCTTGGTGGATATCGCTCGCTTCTTTGCCTGGAAGCTGCCGGAGATGGTCGGCCAGACAGCCGCCTTCTCCGTGCTGATGGCGACCCTGCTGACCCTGGGCCTGCTCACCCGCAGCAGCGAGATCGTCGCCATGCGCAGCTGCGGCATCAGCCTGCCGCGCATCTCGCTGCCCATGCTGCTGCTGGGCGGGGGGGTGAGTCTGCTGCTCTTGGTCAATGCCGAGCTGGTTGTTCCCGACAGCTATGAGCGCATGTCCCGCATCGAGAGGGTCGACATCAAGAAACAGGCGGGGAGCGCGGTTTTCAAGCGGAACAACATCTGGTTCAGGTCGGATAACCGGATCATGCAGGCCCGGCTCTTTGACCCGCGGAGCCAGGTTCTCAGAGGACTTGTCGTCTGGAGCCTCGATCAGTCCACGAATCCTCTCAGCCGCCTGGATGCTGAAAGCGCGGAATTGCGGGGTGAGAGCTGGCTGTTGCGCGGGGTGGAGCTGAAGGAGTTCACCGCGGGAGAGGGGGTTGTGGTCAGGAAACTTCCAACCCGGTACATCGATCTGAACCTGAAGATCGACGACCTGAGGGTGCTGGACAAAAACGCCGACAACCTCAGTTTCGGCAAGTTGAGGGAATACGCGGACAACCTGCGCAAGGGGGGCTATGAGGATTTCAAGTACCGGACCATGATGCACACCAAATTCGCGGCGCCCCTTTCTGCCCTGGTCATGGTCATCCTCGGCATCCCCTTTGCTCTGCGGGGGAGCAGATCCGGGGGAGTGGCCATGGGAGTCGGGGCCAGCGTGGCCATCGGCTTTGCCTACTTCGTGGTCAACGCCGTGCTGCTCTCCTATGGCCGCAGCGGCGTCCTGCCGCCGCTGGTGGCTGCCTGGGGCGCCAACTTCCTGTTCATCCTGGGTGGCGTCTGGCTGACCATGAGCATCAGGAACTGATCAGCCTTCTTGTGCACCCCGGCTGTCTTGCTCTGTGGCACCCCTGTCTGTTTGCTCACTGCTCTTCTGCCATTGTGGGGAGGTTTGCTGATGGGGCGCCGTGGAGGCGGAAGATTTCTGCTACACTGAAGGATCGGAACCGGTCCGGTGCTGCGCTCTGGCCCGGATGCGGCTCTTCCATGTTCAGCTTCAAAGGAGAGGGACAATGATACGCGCATTTTTCGTTCTGCTTGTTCTCCTGGCTCTTCCCCTGACAACCACGGCGCTTGCTGCCGAACGTCCCCGACGCATCGCTTCCGCGACCGCCCCCCCAGGCAGCCCTGCCATCAGCATCCTCAGCATCATACCTGCCCAGGCCGAGCCGGGGGGGAAGGTGCTGATGAGCGGATCGGGCTTTGGTGGCGAGATCAGCGCGTTTCTGGGCAGCGTGGAGATTCCCGCCAGGGTCAGCGACGGGAAACTGGTGGAATTCACCGTGCCTGCCCGGCTTCAGCCTGGCCTGTATGTGCTCTACCTGAAGCGGGCGGACGGTGTCAGCAGCCGGCCCTATAACTTTTCCATCCTGCCGCTGCGTCCCGTGCTGAGCGGGCTCTCTCCCGACCAGATCGGCGCCTGTTCCCAGGGGAGGGAGCGTGAGGTGCTGGCCCAGGGACGCAGCTTCACCGAAAGCTCTCTGCTGCTCTTCGACGGCGCCGGCATCAGGAGCAGGTTCGTCTCCCCCGAGGCCATCTCATTCACTGTTCCAGCGGTATCGGGAGGCCTGCATCAAATCGTGGTCAAGAATCCGCCTGATTCCCTCTCCCAGCCCATGGCACTGACCATCGAATCCAGGCCGGAGATCAGCCAGGTCACCATGGGAAGCGAGCACGTCAACTACTATGAACTGATCATCGAGGGGAAGAACTTCCAGCAGGGAGCGTCGATCTATGTGGATGGACAGCGCATCGGCGGAAAAGTGGGGGCGGGTAACGGAAACCGGGAGCGGTTGATCTATGGTGACTGCGGCAAACTGATCTATCAGCGCCATCCCTATTCGTCCACCAGCAAGGAGTTGCGCATCCAGGTGGTCAATCCGGACGACGAGGCGAGTCAGGTGGTGAACGTGACAGCGCCGTGACGCTCTGCCGGTATCCTCTGCAGAAATGCATCTCCGAGAAAATCAACCACCCCTGACGTGGGCCCGCGCATGTGGCTTGTCGGAGTCGGCCGGGATATGGTCATGGGGAGAACTTGAGGGGAGGGAAACCGTGGCTGATTTCAGTGATATCGGAACCACATCGCACGTCATTCAGCTTGCCGTGGCACCGGCTTTTCTGCTCACGGCCATTGGCGCCATGATGAGCGTGATGGCGGGGCGGTTGGCGCGCGTGATCGACCGTGCCCGCCTGCTGGAGGGGAAGCTTGAAAGTGCTGCGGAGGAGTGCCTCGCCGCACTCCATCGTGACCTCGGCACCCTTTCCCATCGGGCAAATCTCATCAATGTGGCCATCACCCTCTGCACCGCGGCCGCGATCGTGGTCTGCACCGTCATTGCCGTTCTCTTTCTGGGCAACCTGTTTCTGTTCAACATGTCCATACCCATCGCGCTGCTCTTCATTCTGGCCATGCTCTTTCTGGTGCTGGGACTCATCATCTTTCTGCGCGAGATCTTCATCGCCACAGCCAGCCTGCGCATCGGCCCCCACGATACGGGCGGCTTTGTCCGCAGCTCTTCGAGACGCTGACCATGGTCCATGCAGAGGTCAATCTTCCGAGTGCTGCATGCCTATTTTGCCGCGCCATGGGGAGTTGAAAGCCGAACAGGGCGATGCATCTGCATCGCCCTGTTCGGTTCCGGTCGTGGGGAATGGGAGTTAGGCGTTCATCTTCCTGCGGCCGTAGAGTCCGATGCCGAACAGGCCAACTCCGAGCAGCAGCATGGTCGACGGTTCGGGCACCGGAGCGGCGGCGTTGTCATAATCCAGGGTAAAAGTCGATTTGGACAGTTCGAGGATACCATTACCAAAATTTCCATCTGCCGTAATCGTAATGTCGAGCGGTGATCCCGTTGTCCAGGATGAAAATATCGAGGTTATGTCGAAGGTACTCAGGGAAGGTGTATCCCATGACCACCATAAAATACTACCATGCTCTCCACCAGGATTAAGCGTTCCTGTTGCGGTACCTTCGACGAAAACTTTATCATCGGAGCCGTTGATCCAATAACCGGAAATTGTCAGTGTCGCGCTGTTAACCACATCCCAGGGGACCTGGAAATCAGCGGGGGTGGCGTGCTGATAGGAATAGCTTTTCGCATGTCCCAGTTGGGCCACAGGCCCCTCAGCGAGGATGACATCCAAGTTTTTTGTGTTGGTAAACTCAAGAGCGCTTGCTACGCCGGCCATGTTCAACAGCACCATCATGCTGCATGCCAAAAGAACCAGTTTTTTCATCTACTCCCTCCCTGTCTGATGTAAAAAATCTGGTTATTTATAAAGCATTTAATGTGCCAGGATGTAATTCGCTGATAATTCAATGTGTTGTAGCTTTGTGTTAACTGAGTATGGTTCTGATGTAATGTTTTTCGACAAAATGCGGGAGAAGCCCAAAAAATACTTGGATCAAGTGTTTCAGCCTCATTCCTGTGTGATGTATTGCCAGTAATGTTTGTAATTCATTGAAAATTTGCTTGATTTTTGTGGGAATCATTTTTGATACAGCCTACTGAAACCGCAAAGCCCCGCATCTATGACGGAAGCGGGGCTGTACTGGTGTCGCAATTTTTTACATATTTATCTGATCTTTCGGAGTATGCTCCGTGGTAGATGGTGGTTGAGGACTTGGTGGAGGTTCTCCGTAATTCCGTTTAGGCCCCTACCGCTTTCCCCAGAGGCTGAGCAGGGCGGGCAGGAAGGCCAGGAAGACCGCCACGCTGGCCACCATGCCCAGGGACATGACCGCGCCGATGCTGAATACCCCCTGGTGGTGGGCAACCATCAGGGCGCCGAAACTGAACAGGATGGTCAGGGCGTTGAGGAACACGCCGATGCCGGCGCTGCTCAGCGCCACCTGGGCCGGGGACTCGTTCCCCTGGCGGTAGCGGTTGATGATATAGATGGCCGAGTCGATCCCCACCCCAAGGATCAGCGGCAGCACGATGATATTGGCCGAGTTGAAGCTGACTCCCGCCAGCCACATTCCCCCCACCATCAGCAGCAGTCCTGCCACGAGCGGCAAGGTGCCCAGCAGCGCGAAGCGGATGCTCTTGAAGTTGATCAGCAGGATCAGGGCGATGCCGATGAAGGCGAAGACAAAGGCCCGCAGGTAGGAGTCGCGCAACACGGTCAGTGATTCGTAGACCATGACCGGCTCGCCGGTGGCGTTGGGAACCACGCTCTTGACCTGGCTGACGAATTCGGACAGCGGCTCGTATTCGAAGATCTCCTTCTTGGGCGCCACCTGCAGCAGCAGTTTGCCGCTTGTGCCCACGAAGCGTTGCTTCAACTGGGCCGGCACATCCGCCTCTCCCACCGGCGCAGCCTCCAGGCTCTCCTTCATCATGGCCAGTTTGTCCGGCAGCTGGGCGAACATCCCCCCCTGAAAATCACGCAGCATGGACACGGCATTCCTGTCCTTCTCCTTTTCCAGGGAGGCGAAGAAGCCGTCCAATGTTGTCAGGAAGGCGGCCACCGGTTTGGCTTCCGGCGCTTTTGTTCCCTCCAGGGCCAGCTTCAGCTTTGCCACCCGGTCGTGGAAGTTCTCGAATACCGTGGGCAGCTCCATCAGGGCCAGGTTTTCCTCGTAGGGGACCGGCCTGACCTGGTCCATGACCCTCTTCAGTTCCGCCAGCTCGGCCAGCTTGGCCTCCTGCTGGTCGGGAACCAGGGTCGCCAGGCTGACCACGTGGTCCACGCCGGGGAGGCTCTCCAAGCGTCGGGTAAGCTCCTGCGCCTCCTGCCGATTTTTTGCCATGACTACGGCGAAGTAGCCGGAGTTCTCCTTGCTCCGCATCAGCTTGTAGGCGTATTCCACCGACTGCAACCCCTTGGCCTGCAGGTTCATCAGGTTGTAGTCGAACCGGGTGTTGATGGCGGGATAGACGCAGATGAGCGACAGCAGCAGGGTTACCCCGGCAACCATGCGCGGCCGGTCCAGCAGGGCACGGAACAGCGGGCGCCCGGCTACCTGCACCTCCCGGTCGCCGTCCGGAACGGCCAGGTAGGGCTTTGCCGGTTTCCTGAAACGCTCCAGCAGGACCAGCATGGCCGGCAGCACGCTGAAGGTGGCCAGGACGCAGATCACTACCCCACCGGCGGCGATGATGCCCAGTTCGGCGATCCCCTTGAAATCCGTGAAGGCAAAGGTAGCAAAGGCCAGGGCAACGGTGGCGGCAGCCATGACGATGGAGCGCACGTTTGCCCCCAGGCCGGTCTCGATGGCATGCATGCCGTCGGTGCCGTTCCTCAGCTCCTCCTGGTAGCGCAGCACCACCTGGATGCCGTACTCGATACCCAGCCCGATCAGCATGATGGCGAAGACCATGGAGAGGATGTTGAGGTGGCCGATCACGGCCGTGGCAAAGCCGAAGGAGAGGCAGATGCCCACGATCAGCGACACCATGGCGCTGATCACGTTCAAGAGCCCGCGGAAGGCGAACAGCAGCAGGATCACGGTCAGCGACAGGGACAGCACCGTGGCGATGGCGATGTCATGCTGGCTGGTGGCCATCTCCTCGTACTCCAGCACCGGAACGCCGGTCAGGCCTGCGTTGACCCCCTTGAACTCCGGTCTGGTCAGGATTTCACGCAGTATGGCACGGGTGGTGGTGATGGCCTTCTCGGCCGGCACGAAGCTTCCCTGCTCCTTGACCGGCAGGATGGTGATCACCTGCTGCTTGCCGGCGCTCTCCAGCAGGGAACCCTTGCCGTCAGCGCTCCCTTTGAGAAAAGAGTCCATGCTCAGGCCGCTGGATTTTTCATCGAAAGCCTTGAAGCCCTTGTCGAGGGTCGTGAGCATAAAGGTCAGACTCTTCAGGGATTCCGGGTCGCCGGTCGCCAGGTAGGCGTCGATCTGGCTGGTCAGGCTGGTGAAGAGGGTCTGCACCGAGGGGGAGGCTGCCAGGTCTTTCAGCGCCGGCGCGGCCATGGTCAGGGTGGAGCGCAGGTTTCGGATCTCATCCAGCGGCATGAACAAGAGGCCATTCTTGCGGAAATAGGGCAGGCCGCCGGGATAGAACAGCTCGCGATAGACCCCCTTTTCTCGGGAGAGTCGATGGTAGATGGCGTCAGCGCAGCGGGTGGACAGTTCGGCGTCGTCCGACTCCACCACGATGACCACCTCTTCCTGGTCGCCGAACTCCTGGCGGTAGGCGCGGTAGTCCACCTGAAAGGCGGCATTCCTCGGCATCAGGTCGTCGCGGCCGGTGAGAAATTCCATGTTCTGTTTGGTGTAGATGACCGAGATAACCGAGAGCAGCAGCGCTACTCCCAGGATCAGGCGGGGACGCCGGGCGACAAAGGCAAAGAGGCGGCTGTGAAAGGTACGGTGCGGCACTGAGGACTCCTTGGGGGGCAGTGAATCGTGATCCGGCGGGTGGGTTTGCCGAACGTTGACTGAATTGTCCTTGATAGCATCGTGGGGAGGGTAAAGTCAATCGGGGAGGGGAAAAAGCGTGACTGGTGGTTCGTAACCGGTGACTGGTCACCGGTTACGAGCCACGTCAGTGATCAGAAGAACTCTCGCAGGCTCTCGTTGATCCCCTTGAGGGTCTCGTACCAGAAGTCCCGGGCGGCCTCCAGTCGGTTGTGCTCGAACCGTTCCAGCCACTCCAAGAGCTCGGGGCGGTCGTCGTTGTCGACCTCTCGCTTCCGTTTCAGGAAGGTGTGCAGATAGTCGATATTGCGGTCGGACTCCCAGAATATGGGGCTGTTGCGGCTGTCCAGGCGGCTGGCCAGGACGTGGATGGAGTGCAGGAAACGCTCCCTGCAGCCGTGCAGGGAGTCCATGATCTCGGGGAGCAGTTCCTCGGCCCATGCGCGGTGGAAGCGGCAGACTCCCAGGTTGTCCAGGATCAGCTCCTGCTTCATCCGGTCGGCGCACATCCTGCCAAGGGTGCGGGGGGGGATGAAGTCGAAGCTGTAGATCATGTAGTATTTGCCCATGATGGCCATGGGCACCAGCGCGCCGGAGACCCAGTACTGGTTGGGGACCATCCACCCCCGCCTGCTGAAGGCGATGTACACCATGCGGTCGTGCAGCGCCGTGCCCTTCAGGCGTGAATGTATGCGACTCCACTTGCGCACCCCCTCGCGGAAATCCAGGATGCCGCGCCGCTCCAGGATGGCGTCGATCAGCTCGCAGCCCAGCTCGGCGTTGTGCAGGGAGTCGTTGACCACGTCGAAGGTTGCCGTGTCCCAGCGGGGGAGGCGGGTGACCCCCAGCTCCTCCCTGGTGAACACCTCTTCGTCCAGAAGCTCCATCAGCCAGGCCAGCACCCCGCCGCCGGAGATGGCATCGAAACCCATGGCGTCGCAGTGGTGGTTGAGCTTCTCCGCCGCCCGCTGGTCGAAAATGCCGCACAGCGGTCCCATGGTCTGGTATGGTTCGTAGTCTTTCTTATAGATGCCGTTCATCTTCTTGCACACCGCCATGCACGGCTCGCCGCAGGTGGCCTGCTGTTTGGTGGCGATGGTCTCTTCGTTGAACTGTTTCAGGTAGTGGTTCAGCACCAGATCCCGGTGCAGGGCCAGGCGCTCATCCTCGGTCCAGTGGATGGTGCGGTAGTTGAACGCCATGATCCTGCCCCCCATGGTGGCGTAGTTTACCCCCAGGGTGCCGCCGGTGTTCAGCTTCTCGTCGAATCGGTACTTGCGGGTGGCCTCCAGGTCCTTTTCCGTCAGGCGCAGGTTGTACTTGTCCCTGAACCACTCGTCCGCTACCTTCCTGTCCCGGAAGTCCTCGCTCACCACCGTGCCGCCGTAGATGATGGCCACGATGCCGTGGTTCCTGACCATGGCGCTGCCGAAGCCGCCCCGGCCGGCCCAGGTGTCCACGAAGCTGATCTTTCCCTTGCTGATGGGAACCGACATGATTCCACCCATGTCGGTGTGCAGGCTGGCCGGGCCGGCGACCAGGATGCGCGGGTCGTTCTCGTAGCGCTGGCTGAACATGCCGTAGACATGGTCGGTGAGTCCGTAGACCCCGCCTCTCCCGCTCTTCCAGATCGCCTCCACATCCAGCGGAAGCAGCTCCAGTTCGATCTCCTCGCCGTGGTTGCGGTTCAGGTAGAGCACCGATGGCACCGGGGCCTTGCCCACCAGGCTGAGCATGTTGATCCCCAGGTTGTCGAACATCAGTCCCGCGCCGCCCATGGAGCTGATGTAGTATCCCTGCCAGCAGGGGGAGAAACCGGTCACCACCAGTCGGTTGGAACCGGGGAAAATGGAACCGGCGAAGATGCCGACCCCGAAGTTGAGGCTGCGGTACTCCTCGGTGAGGTGGATGCCCAGATCTACCGGCCCGAAGTAGCGCTCGAAGCCGTATTTTCTCGTCCGGTAAAAACCGGTGGACGCATCAACCAGAAGCACTCGTTGAAACATGGCCGTCTCCTTCCGCTGTTAGCCTGGCGTTCAGTCTATCTCGCGGGACTGGCCGGTGGATGCCAGGACGCTGCTCCAGAGCCGCCCCTTGGGGTCGATCTTCTTCCTCTGGTGGGTGGCGAGCCTGATGGGGACATGGGTGAACTGCTGGTTCCAGTTCCCCACAACCATGCAGGTCCTGCCGCACATGCCGGCATGAACGGCGTTGTGTCCCAGCAGCAGGCAGAAAGCCGAATCGTGGGAGTTGGCCGGCTGGCTGCGGATGATGTAGCTTGGGTCAATGTATTTGAGGGTAATCTCCGTGCCGATGGCGCGGAAGTGTCCGTTGATGGCGTCCCGCAGAAAGGTGCCGATGTCGCCCAGTTTGACGTTCCCCGATGCGTCACTCTCCGTGGCGGCCGGCAGTAGTTCCTGGCCCGCTCCCTCGGCAACGGCGATCACCGCATGGCCGCGCAGGGCCAGACGATCCTCCAGGCACTTCAGGAACCCGGCCAGGGTGAAGGGAACCTCGGGAACAAGGCAGAAGTTGACCTGGCTGTTGACCAGGGTGGAGTAGGCGGCGATGAAGCCGGAGTCCCGTCCCATCAGCTTCACCAGGCCGATGCCGTTGCGTGCCCCGGTGGCTTCGGTGTGGGCGGCGTAGATGGCCCGGTGGGCCTCGTCCACGGCGGTCTCGAAACCGAAGGTGTTCTGCAGGAAGGATACGTCGTTGTCGATGGTCTTGGGTATGCCGATAACACTGATGGGCCTGCCCCGCCGGGCCGCCTCTTCGGCGATCTTGGCAGCCCCTTTGAGAGTTCCGTCGCCGCCGATGGTGAAGAGGATGGCTATGCCCAGTTCTTCCAGGTAGTCGACCATTTCAGACGGCGCCTGGGGGCCGCGGGAGGAAGCCAGGATCGTCCCCCCCAGCTCACCGATACGGTCCACCACCTCGGGGGTGAGCAGCAGGGGGGAGTGGCCGTGGCGCTTCACCACACCCTCGAAGCCGTAGCGGAAACCGTAGACTCGCCGCACGCCGTAGTGGTGGTAGAGGCTCAAGGTCAGGGCGCGGATCACGTCGTTGGTTCCGGGGCAGAGGCCGCCGCAGGTGACGATGCCGCAGGCGATGGTGGACGGGTCGAAGAAAATCCGTTCCCGCGGCCCGCCCATCTCCATGGAAGGGGGCTCCCTGCCGCTGTCGATGAAGGGACGCATTTCCTGGTAGCGGGAGTGGTAGAGGATACGCTCTCCGTCGGTGGTGAAGCGTACCCCCCGCATGGGAGAGGGGAAGCGGCACTCGCCCAGACGTTCCACGTTGAAATCCGGTTCCTGATGGTTCATTGTTCCTCCTATGGGTGTGTTAGCGTTGCTTTTGTTTTGACAGATACAGAAGAGAGGGGGGGCTGGTCGCCTCCGCGCGTTCACCTCATGATTCGTTGGATGAACAGTGGTTGGAAGATCAGGGCACATTTCTTCATCGCTCAACCTCCCTCTGGTTTGCCCGCCTGCACGATGGCGGCAGGCGTTCCGTACGGTGTTTCATGGGGTTCTCCGACGCGGGTCATCGACAACGGCCTTCCCCTGGGGGAGGGGGAGCAGGTGAGCCGCGGCCATGAGTCCCGCCTTCAGCACGAGTTCCGGTGGTATCGCCTCGTAGTACTGCTCGCGAAAAGAGACGTTTCTGCACTCTTCATCGCCGCATGGACCGCAGCAGCAGCTTTGTCCCGTCTCCGCCCCGAGCCATTCCTCCAGCACTCTGTCCATGATCAGGATACGGTTGGATTCCAGCGGCGCCCGCATGAATTCGGTTCTGCTCAACTCCCTTTCCTCGGCGATCACTACGATGCCAAGGGGAGCGAGCGCCTCACACAGCATCTGAACGGCGCTTTTGACCGCATCACCGGTGGCGGAGCAGCGATCGCAGGTTTGTCCTTGATCATCTACCAGCCGCTGCCATGTTATCCGTAACTCCATCATCTTTTTCTCCTGATATAATCGGGAACGATTGGCGCAATGTTGCTCTTTCGTTGCACCTGCCCTGTACCACGGGGGGACCGGTTGTTCGGGTGCACACCGGGAAGTATACCATCCGGTTAACGGCTTTTCAGAAAATTCCAAGTGTAAATTTGGGGGGATAGGGGAAATGACCGTCAGCGGTGATCTGCATGTCAGGGGACAAAACGCGGTCGTGGTTCTGCGATGTCGCTATCGGCGCGGCGCATATCGGGTCATCCGTGATCCGGAAGGGGTGATCTCCCTGTGGGCTATCGAGGGAACCCGCTCCAGCCCCTTTACCATCGAGTTTGCCGACAGGGGACGCGTAAGCCGGACGCTGGGAAGTATGTCCCCGGATTTTATCCAGGCCTTTCTGGAGTACGTGGCCAGGTTGAAGAGCTGATCTTGTCCTTCCCGGAAACCTTCCGCAGTCCGGGTCGGATTCTGCCTGTACGCCCCGATCAAGCGCCGATCTCGCTTTGACCATTCGGCACATCCCCGAACAGAAACGATGTGAATGGAAGTGGTAAAGCCGTCCTTGCACATTTTCGCGTGAACTGTGAAGTTCTTGGTCTTCGAGAATGTTCCCTGCATCCCTGTGTATATAAGGCGCTGATTATGCTGACGTTTACTCGGGGAAATGCGTTGGCTCCGGGCATGGGACTGCGCGGGCCTCCCGTGTGCTGCCGTTACCTGGCACGGGTGGACTCCGGTACCATGCGGGAAGGCGGCTGAGCGGACTGCCTGGGCGGCGACTCCCCGCCGGTAGCGGTCGGGCGCTGCTCTGGCTGCGGGCGTTGATGCGGGGCGGAACGCTCGATCCGTGGCTGCTGCTCCGCCGGCGACGGCTTTGGCTGGACGGTGGCCGGGAGCGTTGTCTGGCCTGCACTGCGTGGTGCGGCTGTTGCGGCGTTGCCGTCGACCGGCTGCTGCTTGGCTCGTGGCTGCTGAACCGGGGTTGACTGTGGCGTCGGCTGAGGCTGCGCTGCGGACGGCTGCCTCCGCGGCACGGCTTGGCGGGGTGGCGCTGTCTGCTGATGCCGCGCAGGCGCGGGCTGGTCATTTGGGTGTATGGTTTCTCGGCCGAATTTTTCCCGTTTGTGGTTGACCGTGGTCTGCCCGCCGGCCTTGTCGCTGGAACGGCTGTACGGCTGAGTCACGGGGCGGGGCGTGCCGGCGGCGTTTCCCCGCCCGTTATGGCGGCTTCCCGGTTGACGATTGCGAGGCTGCTCTCCCGCGAGCGGACCCGTTTTTGCTGCCGGGGATTGAACCCTGTCGGGGGAACGCTGATCGCCCAGGGGGACGACCGTCCGCGGTTGCGCGGACTGCGGCGGAGGCGGAATGGCCTGGGGCTTCCGCTGGGGGCGGTAGTGGGGGGGCGGGGTGCCGCTGCGGGGAGGGGGAGGTGGTGTCGTAATCATCGGCCTCTGCTCCCGCGTGACAGGGCGCTGGCCAGGGATGACACCTGTCTGGGGTTCGATGCGGTGGGGCGCGTCGCGCCGGTTCCCTGTTCGATACTTCCCGCTGTTGTAGCGCAGTATGCGGCTGTTGGTGGTTATGGTCGTGTAGCGCGTGTTGACGTAGACGCTGCTCCTGGTATGCACGTGCGGCCGTGCGCGGCCGATCCAGCCGTGTCCCCGCCAGCCGTGGTAGTAGATGCGGCGGCCGTGCCAGTCGCAGTCGCGATTCAGCCATGCGCCGATGGTAAAGCCGATGCCGAAGGTGACCAGGCCAAATTCAGGTGGGGGAGGCTCGACGTAGACCGTCTGGGGATCGTACTGGGGAAGATAGATCAGATCAGGCTGCGCCGGAAGAATCCTGATGTAGCCGTTTTCCACGACGACCTGCTGCTCCGGGGTTGAAACCAGGTTGCCCGTTGCCCGTGCCTGTTGGCGCAGGAGCTGGATCGACTGCAGCACTTCTTCACGCTGGTTGATGAAAGCCTGCCCCAGGGCAACGGCCCAGTCGTGGTCCTGGTCCATCATAAAGAGCAACTCGGGGTAGTGTGCTACGGCCTTGACGCTCACATCCCACTCTTGCTGGTCGATGAGGGCGTCTTTTCCCATCATCCTGACGCGCCGGGCCGCCGAGTTGATCTGGTCGATGAAGGTCGTCGCCGGAAGAATCTGGGCGATGAGGGGGTCGGGGTAGAGTGCTATGGGAGCCAGCAGATTCCCCAGTTCCTCCATGCTGAACTGCTCGTCGCTGTACACCGTATCCTGGTTCTGGGAAGCTTCCTGGTCGTCGGAGGGATAGTAGATGTCGCTGGCGCCCCATGCCGTCTGCCCCAGGGTGATAAAGAGCAGCAGGAGTAGTGTCCGCGGTATGATCGCTCTGCTTTTCATGGTTGTCTCCCTGTTCGCGGGGGTGTTGGTGCGATTGTCGCGCAAAAGGAACCGTGTCGTGCGACATTGCCCGGAAAACCGTGGCCCGCAGTGTGGATGCTGTGCGCCTCATCCGCTGTGCTGGCTGCTGGTGGTGCCTCCATTGGCAGGGAGTCGCGGGCTAGCGCCGCAGGAGCCAGAGGATCAGGGAGAGGAGTGCCGAGAGGAGGATGCAGGTGGTCAGGGGAAAGAAAAAGCTGAAGTTCTCCCGCTGGACATGGATGTCGCCCGGCAGTTTTCCCAGCCAGGGGATGCGCGGCGATAAGGTGATGACGACGCCCGCAACAACCAGGATTAATCCGGTTATGATCAGGGATCGTCCGAGCCCGCTCATTTTTGCTTCTCCCGGGGAAGGTAGCGTTCCTTCTCGCTGTAAATGCAGCCGCAGTACTGCTGGCGATAGAGCCCCAGTTCCTTTGATATCCTGATCCCCTCCTGCCAGCCGGGGCGGAAATCCTGGTACAGGAAGGCAATGCCGTGCTCCAGGCCGGCCTGTTCTCCGCCTGTCCTGATGTCGTCATGTTTCTGGTAGCGGCTGTACAGCAGGGATGAGGTGAAGGCCTGGAAACCATGCTCGGCCGCGACTTGCGCGCTTACCCGCAGACGCGACGCATAGCAGTAGCCGCAGCGCTCGGCGGGGGCCGAAGCCACGTTGGCCAGGAATCCCTCCAGGTCATAGTCGTCGCGCACCATGAGCGGCATCTGCATCTGCTCCGCCATCAGGCGTGCCGCACCGAGACGACGCTCGTATTCCTGGAAGGGGTGGATGTTATGGTTGTAGAAGAAGCCGGTCACCTGGTGACCGGCTTCGCGCAGGACCCGCAGCGGATAGAGGGCGCAGGGGCCGCAGCAGAGATGCAGCAGTACGTTCATCGCCTAAAGGTTCTCCAGCATGTGGCCGAGCTTGTCGCGTTTGGTGGTGAGATAGTCGATGTTATTTTCCGTTGCCACCATCTCGATGGAGACCCGGTCCACGATGTCGATGCCGTATCCCTGCAGGCCGATCAGCTTCTTGGGGTTGTTGGTCAAAAGCCGGATCTTGGTGATGCCCAGCGCCAGCAGGATCTGGGCGCCGATGCCGTAATCCCTCAGGTCGGCCTTGAAGCCCAGCTTCAGGTTTGCTTCCACCGTGTCCAGTCCCTTGTCCTGCAGTTCGTATGCCTTGAGTTTGTTCACCAGGCCGATGCCGCGCCCTTCCTGGCGCATATAGAGGATGACCCCTTTGCCCTCTTCGGCGATCTTGCGCATGGCGCTGTGCAACTGGTCGCCGCAATCGCAGCGCTGACTCCCCAGCACGTCCCCGGTCAGACATTCCGAGTGCACCCGCACCAGCACCGGCTCTCCCTTTTTGATTTCGCCCTTTACCAGGGCGATGTGCTCCAGGTGGTCCACGTCATTTTCGAAGGCAACGGCGCGCCAGTCGCCGCCGAAGCGGGAGGGGATCTGGGCTTCGGCCACCGTGCGCACCAGTCGCTCGGTCCTGAGCCGGTAGGCAACCAGGTCGGCAACGGTGCAGATCTTGATGCCGTGATGCTTGGCGAACTTCTTCAGCTCCGGCATGCGGGACATGCTGCCGTCGTCGTTCATGATCTCGCAGATTACACCGGCGGGGCGCAAGCCAGCCAGACGGGCCAGGTCCACGGACCCCTCGGTCTGTCCTGATCGCACCAGCACACCCCCCTTGCGAGCCCGCAGCGGAAAGACATGGCCGGGGCTGACCAGGTCCTTGGGGGTTGCGTTGTCGGCGACGGCGGTGAGGATGGTGTGGGCGCGATCGGCGGCCGAGATGCCGGTGGTGACCCCGCTTTTTGCCTCGATGGAAACGGTGAAGGCGGTCTCGAAAGGGGATGTATTGTCGCGCACCATGGGACGCAGGCCGAGCGCGTCGCATTTGTCCGGTGTCAGTGTCAGGCAGATCAGGCCGCGGCCGTATTTTGCCATGAAGTTGATGTTTTCCGGTGTTGCCGCCTCGGCAGCCAGGGTAAGGTCACCCTCGTTTTCACGATCTTCATCATCCACCAGGATGACCATCTTTCCCTGACGGATATCCTCGATTGCTTCTTCGATACTCGATACAGACATGGTGTTTGTTCCTTTCAGATTACAGAGACAGCTGATTCTTCGGCAGGAAGCGGGGAGGGGAGAGTCGTTTTTTTCTCCCGATCCAATGGTTGAAACAAACCGCCGCGAAACGAAGCCCTGCTGCTCGAGTGTTTGAATTCGGAAAATACCATCCTTCGCCTGGAGATACAATATATTGTGCGCTTCAGGGTAGGGGGCGTTCATGCGGTTTTGTCGGCGGAAACACAAAAAGGCGGGATATCCCGCCTTTTTGTGTTTCCGTTTTTTGATTGGAACCTACTTCTTCAGGTTGTAAAACACGTCATGCCCCCTGAACAGGGCGCAGTCGTCCAGTTCCTCTTCGATGCGCAAGAGCTGGTTGTACTTGGCCACCCGGTCGGTGCGGCAGAGGGAACCGGTCTTGATCTGGCCGGCATTGACCGCTACCGCCAGGTCGGCCAGGGTGGTGTCCTCGGTCTCCCCGGAACGGTGGGAGATGACCGTGGTGTAGCCGGCGCGCTTGGCCATTTCGATCGCCTCCAGCGTCTCGGTGAGGGTGCCGATCTGGTTGAGCTTGACCAGGATCGAGTTGGCGATACCCTTCTGGATGCCCTCTTTCAGGATACTGGGATTGGTGACGAACAGGTCGTCCCCCACGATCTGGATGCGCTTGCCCAGACGGTCGGTGAGCAGTTTCCAGCCATCCCAGTCGTTCTCGGCCATGCCGTCTTCGATGGAGATGATCGGATAGCGGTTGACCAGATCCTCGTAGAAATCAATCAGCTGGGCGGCGGTTTTCTGCTTTTGCTGCTCGTTTTCCAGGGTATAAATGCCATCTTTGAACAGCTCCGACGAAGCCACGTCCAGGGCCAGCAGCACGTCTTCACCCGGCTTGTAGCCGGCCTTGACGATGGCCTCCATAATCACCTGCAGGGCCTCTTCGTTGGATTTCAGGTTGGGCGCGAAGCCCCCCTCGTCGCCCACGGAGGTGTTGTATCCCTTTCCCTTCAGCACCGATTTCAGGGCGTGGAAAATTTCCGCCCCCATGCGCAGCGCTTCGGCGAAGCAGCGGGCGCCGGCCGGCATGATCATGAATTCCTGGATATCCACGTTGTTGTCGGCGTGGGCGCCACCGTTCAAGATGTTCATCATGGGCAGCGGCAGCTCGCGGGCTCCGGCTCCGCCGATGTATTTGTGCAGGGACAGGCCGGCCTCGTCGGCCGCAGCCTTGGCGACGGCCAGGGAGACGCCCAGGGTGGCATTGGCGCCCAGCTTGCTCTTGAACTCGGTTCCGTCCAGTTCCAGCATCTTGTTGTCGATGGCGACCTGGTCGTCCGCATCCATGCCAATCAGTTCGTCGGCGATTTCGTTGTTGACGTTATCCACTGCCTTGAGAACACCCTTGCCCAGATAGCGGGCCGTGTCGCCGTCGCGCAATTCCAGCGCCTCGCGCTCGCCGGTGGATGCCCCGGACGGCACGGCGGCCCGCCCGAAGGCGCCCGACTCCAGGAACACATCGACCTCCAGGGTGGGGTTGCCGCGGGAATCCAGGATCTCTCTGGCATAGATATCAACAATTTCACTCATTATACTGCCCCCTTGCGTGTAGTGGTGATTTGGGAGATAGTATCTCCGTGTAGGAAAACTGTATCTCTATAGCACACAACGTCAAGAGAATACAAACGCTTGCACATTAAAACAAAACCGTTGGCCGGGTGAGGGGGGGCCATATCCCTTCACATGCTGACCGTATCCGTGCTATGAACACAGAATCCAACGTCTGGTTGCACCGCGCAAGTGGTCGGCCATGCCGTTATGCCTGTACCATGGGGATGTTGGCGGGCGAGCGGAGAACGACAGCTGGCATGAAATCCGCGGGAGTATCAATGAAAACCAGAATCCTGATCGTCGATGATGAACTGAGCATGCGGGAGTTCCTCTCCATCCTGCTGGAGGGGGAGGGGTACGAGACGGTTGTTGCCGCCCATGCGGAACAGGCCCTGTCCCTTCTGGACAACGGCATGTTTGATCTGGTCATATCCGACGTGCAGATGCCCGGGTTGGGCGGCATCGAACTCCTGAGCTGCATCAAAACAGCCTCTCCCGGTACGGCCGTACTGATGATGACCGCCTACTCCGCTGCCGAGCAGGCGGTGGAGGCCATGAAACTGGGCGCCTATGACTACATCTCCAAGCCGTTCAAGGTGGAGGAGATCAAGGTGTTGATCCGCAACGCCCTGGAAAAATCCGACCTGAAGCGGGAGAACAGCGTACTCAAGGAAACGGCCCATAAGCGCGACAGTTTCTGTGGGATTATCGGCGCCAGCCCCAGGATGAAGGAGGTCTTTTCGCTGATCCAGAAGGTTTCGCTGAGCAACAGTTCCGTAATGATCCAGGGGGAGAGCGGCACCGGCAAGGAACTGGTGGCCCGGGCCATCCACCACTGCAGCTCGCGGGGAAAAAAAGCTTTCGTGGCGGTCAACTGCGGGGCCATTCCCGAGCAGCTGATGGAGAGCGAGCTGTTCGGTCACAAGCGGGGCTCCTTCACCGGCGCCGTGGCGGACAGGGCCGGGCTGTTCGAGCAGGCCGAGGGGGGTACGCTGTTTCTGGATGAGATCGGCGAACTGCCGCTTCTGATGCAGACCAAGCTTTTGCGCGTGCTCCAGGAACGGGAATTCAGGCGGGTGGGGGGCGCCCAGGTGCAGAAGTCGAATGTACGCATCCTGACGGCATCCAACCGCGACCTGCAGAGCCAGGTCAAGACGGGCGGCTTCCGGGAAGATCTCTACTACCGCATCAATGTCATGCAGATCAGCATGCCGCCGCTTCGCGAGCGGATTGAAGACATTCCGGTCCTGGTGGAGCATTTTTTCCGCAAGTATGGCGATACGCTGCAGACCGGTGAGGTCATCACGCCGGGTGCGCTGAAGGCGCTGATGAATTACCACTATCCGGGAAACATCCGCGAGCTGGAAAACATCGTCGAGCGCAGCCTGGTAATGGATGCATCAAAAATCCAGGAGTGCAACCTGCCCAAGCAGGTCCGCACGGGGGGGTTGCCCTGTCAGGGAAGAGAGGCGCTCATCCCCGCGGAGGGGATGGACCTGGAGTTGTTCCTGTCCGGTCTGGAAAAGCAGTACATGGTGAAAGCGCTGGAGATGACCGGCGGTGCCAAGAAAAAGGCCGGCGAACTCTTGGGGATGTCCTTCCGGTCGTTCAGGTATCGTCTGGCCAAATTCGGGCTTGATTCCGGCGAGGGAGATCGGGATGAGTGACATAAATTGTCATAGGTGGTGACAATGCTTGGTAAACGGAAAGGGCTTCGCTCCGGTGGGATGCAAAAAATTCCTTGAAAATAAAGTGTTATAACTTTGCTTGACTCTGGCCTGTGTTTTGCTACTGTTTGATCTGTTTACAATGTGACCGCTCATTGTGTGGGCAACAAAACGAAAGGAGAAAGATATGTTAAACAAATTGAGGAACAGAAAAGGCTTCACCCTGATCGAGCTGTTGATCGTCGTGGCGATCATCGGCATCCTGGCGGCCATCGCCATCCCGCAGTTCTCGGCGTACAGAGAGAAAGCATACAACACTGCCAGCAATTCGGACCTCAAAAATGGCAAGACAGGTGAAGAAGCGTACAATGCCGACAATCAAAAGTATCCTCTTGCCTACGACGCGATTTAGTTTGCACACATCTATAAAAACTATTAGGAGGCTGTTATGAAAAAGATTCTTGCATTAACCGCTTTGATGGTTATGTCTGCCAGCACATATGCTTCTGCTGCTGCACTCGCAACCAACACGGTATCTGGTGCCGGCGTAGCTATCTATGGTGGCGCTGATGCGACTGCCGCAGCGGCTGCCTCAGCGGCTGGTAAGTCACCGTTATTTAAGTTGTCTACCGGTGTTAGTACCGTAATCAATTTTGATGCAGCTGGAGTCGGATATGCGATTTTCACCAAGCATGTAAAGGGCACCAAGGTCTATGCCACGGCGTATGATTCAACTGCAATATCCTATTTTACAGAGCTTCCCGGAATATTGACAACTACAAATACTGGTTCTGCTACTGCTGTTCCTACAACAGGATGGACAAGCATGTAGTTTTATTTTTAGGAACGTTTACCATCGGCGGGATGTTGCGACATCCCGCTTTTTTTAAGTCCCAGCTGTTCTAGCAAACCTCTTATGCGCATTCGCTACCAGATCATGTTGTTGATTGTTGTTGTGCTTGGGGTATACTATCCTTCCCTCTCCGCACCGCTAAATTCGGTTGATGACCCGGGTATGTATTCATATCTGCTCAATACCGATGAATACACTCTTCATGGTTTATTCATGCCGGGCGGAGCTTATTACAGGCCGTTACTGGCCCTGTCGTTTTTGTTTGACAAATACGTATGGGGATTGGAAGTCAGTTTCATGCATCTGGACAATATTTTGCTACACCTGTGCAATGTCATGCTCGTGTACGCTATTACCAGAAAATCATGTTTTCTTGCTGGCCAACAAGTATTATTTTTCCCGTTTACGGCAGCAATTCTCTTTGCAATACATCCAATTAATACTGAATCAGTCATCTGGATTTCCGGAAGAACCGATCTTTTGGCCTGTTTTTTTATCCTGCTGTCAGTATATTTGTTGCTGAACAGGCCCCTGCCTTTTGTCTTCTCCCTGCTATCCGCATGCTGTCTGTTGTTAGCCTGTCTATCTAAAGAAACAGCAATTTTCTTTCTGCCGGCTGCGATTGCTATTCCCCTGTTTTTGCCTGCAGACCCGGCTGCTGTCGCTTCAATCGGGAAAATAATTCGTAAGCACCTGCCCCATGGTATGGTGTTTGGGGTCGTCGGTGCCGGATATCTCGTTTTTCGCAGGTTTGCCATCTCGGGAGGGGATCAAGGAATTGCACGGGTTGTATCCCATGTTGCCGGTAAAGAGAGTGCAGATTTGCTGCTCAGTATTCAAATGATTTTTAAGGCCATCGGCTTTTATACAAAGAAATTTATTATACCGTTTCCCTTGAATTTCGGTATTGTGCATGTTTCTGAAATATATATACCGATAGGCCTTTCTGTATGTGTCTGTATCTGCTGGTTCGTTATGCGACGGCGGTCATTGTCCTGCTTCTTTCTTATCTCAGCCTTGTGCATTGCTTCATCTACTATATTGATACTGCTTCTTCGCATCACCTGGACCCCCTTAGCTGAACGGTATATGTACATTCCTGCTGCTTTTTTTGTTGTGGGTTCTACTATGACAATTCAACAGTGGCGGTATTATCAGTGCTATCACAAATATCTGCTTGCCATAGTTGGTGTTTTTATGGCGATTTTCTTGTTTGGCACTTTTACTCGCAATCTTCTCTGGAAAGATAATCTGAGTTTGTTTCAGGATACTGTCCGTAAGTCGCCTGGTTTTATGCCCGCACAAAACGAGTTAGCCAATGCCTTGAAAGAACATGGTCAAGCAAATGAGGCGCTCGAGATCTACAAAACTTTCCAGATGCGTGATGATGTGATTAATTCACAGTACGCTATGATGAACAAGGCTGGTGCATTTGCTGATAATGACGAATATGCTCAGGCCAGAGAAATACTAAAGCGAGTTTTGATAAACCCAGGCAGGCATGAGGCTTCGGTACTGAAAAAAATACTTGAAATAAATAAAATTCAACTTCTGAGAGGTAAAGCGACGTCAACTGCTCTCTATGATAATAACGTTACTTGCCTTTCTCGGTTATATGAAATTACCAGGGATCCGTTTTATCAGTATCGTCTTGGTATTGTTCATTTACATGAAAAAAATAGACAAAAATCTTTAAAAGCCTTTACTATCGTGTACAATACGGCCCCCCATGAAGCTTATTACTACAAGCCAGCTGAAAAACTCATGAAAGAACTAGCAAAATGATATTTTGCAGATTTGTTTCGAACTTAATTAAGGAGTGATTATGTCGTCATTTATCAAAATTACTCTCAAAGGCATTTTCCGCGACCGGGTGTTTCAGGGCATCATGGTGTCAGCCTGCCTGTTCCTTTTTATCCCCGTCATCGCCTCCCTCTCCATGCGCCAGGTTGCGGAACTATCCCTGACATTGTCACTCTCCCTGCTCTCCTTCATCATGCTGCTGCTGTCGGTTTTTCTGGGGGGGACGTCACTCTGGAGGGATATTGAACGTCGCTATACCTTCAGTGTGCTCGGCCTGCCGTTGTCGCGGCAGAGTTATCTGCTGGGGAGATTCTGCGGTACGGCTCTCTTCGTGCTGCTGGCTGCAACGGTGCTGGGTATGGCCGCCTACGGGGTTGTGGCGTACACCTCTGGCGCGTATCCTCCCGACAGGCCGGTGGTCTGGGGGACGCTGGCGTTCTGCATCCTGTTCGATGCCCTGAAATATATTCTGCTGATCGCGGTTGCCTTCCTGTTCTCATCGCTTAGTACCTCGTTCTTTCTGCCGGTCTTCGGAACGATTGCCACCTTCCTGGCCGGCGGAGTCACCCAGCAGGTTTATGAGTACATCCAATCGCCCGCATCCGCCAAGCTGTCACCCGTGGTCAAACAGGTTGCCACCGGCTTGTACTATCTGTTGCCCAACTTTGGAGCTTTTGATCTGAAGGTCAATGCCATATACGGTCTTCCGCTCCCCGTCCAGGGACTGTTGTTGACCTCTGCCTATTTTGTCGTCTATGTGGGGATTCTGCTTTCCCTTTCCGCCGTCATCTTTATGCGGCGCGAAATGAGGTAGCCCATGGTCAGAACGGTTTCCGCGGCCTTTGTCTGCCTCTTTCTCTACGCGATACTGGTAATCCCCTTTACATCCCACCTGCGAAACAGGCCATTCGTGGAAAAACTGGGCTACGTCCCCTCGGTGACCGCCCTCAAGTCCGTTGCCGCCGACCACAAGGAGCTGGTGGCGGCTTTTCTTGTTTTGAAGGTTTCCATGTACTTCGGCGGATTGGTGGAAAAGGCACAAAACGAAGTGGTTATCCCGCCGGACTACCAGGCCATGTCTCGCCTGCTCCACGGCGCGGTCAAGCTGGACCCCTACAACATGGATGCCTACTACTTTGCCCAGGCCTTCCTGACCTGGGATGTGCAACAGTACAAGCTGGCCAACGACCTCCTGGACTATGGTATGAACTATCGCACCTGGGACTGGTACCTGCCCTTTTTTGCCGGATTCAACAGTGCCTATTTCCTGAAAGATTATCCCGCGGCCGCCCGTTACTACCAGCGTGCAGGAGAACTCTCCGGCTCCGACCTCTCCCGGCTCCTGGCGGGGCGCTACATGCAGGAATCAGGACAGACCGACCTTGCCATTGCCTATTTAACTGCTATGGCGAACGGAGAAAAGAATCAGGCCCTGAAAAAAAACTATCTGACGCGGCTGAAGGCTTTTCACGAGGCGCGCAGGATCGAGCTGGCACGGGACCGCTACCGGGAGGCGACCGGAAGAGTCCCCCTGTCGGTGGAGCAGCTGCACGGGGAAGGGTATCTTGACCATCCACCGGTGGACCCCTACGGGGGGCATTTCTATCTGGAACCGGACGGAAAGGTCGCCACCACCAGCAAGTTCGCCTTTGCCGGTGTGAAGAAGAGCAACGGTAAAAACAGTGGAGAAACCAATGGACGCCATTGAAATATCAGGCTTGTGCAAGCAGTTCAGGGGCAAGAGGATGATGCGGGTCGATGCCCTGAAAAATCTCGACCTGCAGGTTGCCGCGGGGGAGGTGTTCGGCTTCTTGGGGCCCAACGGCGCCGGCAAGAGCACGACCATCAAGCTGGTCATGGGGCTTCTGCGGCCCAGTTCCGGCAGAACCAGCTTGTATGGGGTGGATTCCGCACAGGCCGTGTCACGGCGCCGGGTGGGGTATCTGCCCGAGAATCCGGCCTTCTACGATTACCTGAGCGCCGAGGAGTACCTGGCCTTTGTCGGCTCACAGTTCGGCATGGACAGGTCCCTGCTTAAGGAGCGTTCCGAGGAGATACTGAAGCGGCTGGAACTGTGGGATGCCCGCAAGCGCCCCATGCGCGGCTACAGCAAGGGGATGGTGCAGCGGGTGGGGCTGGCTCAGACACTGGTGCACGACCCGGACGTGTACATCCTGGACGAGCCGATGAGCGGCCTGGACCCCATCGGGCGGGCGCTGGTCAAGGAGATTATCCTGGAGTTGAAGCAGCGCGGCAGGTGCGTCTTTTTCAGCACCCACATCACCGATGACGTGGAAAAAGTTTGCGACCGGGTGGGGGTGATCGTCAAGGGGAGCCTGGTTGCGCTGGACAGCGTGGAGAATATCCTGCGCAGCGGTGTGGAGGGGTATCAGGTCCATCTGCGCCTTCCGGAGACAGAACCGGGCGTTTTCGCGGGAGTGGAGGCGGTCCGCCGCGGCGGTTCGACCGCGGAGTTCTACGTCCCCTGCGGCGGGTTCAACGGTTTCATGGGAGAGGTCAACAGGGCGGGCAGGGAGGTTCTGCTGGTGGAGACCAGGCGCAGGGATCTTGAGGATTTCTTTCTCTCCATTGTCAATGACAGCAACTGAAGCGATAGGATTGATACCGGAACGGAAACGGGGCGAACCAAGTTTATGGTTCGCCCCGTTTCTATTATCAGGACTCGTAGCGGGGGAAGAGCGCCTCGGCTTTGGTGATCGTGGTCCCCTCTTGCAAACCTCCCCAGGCCAGGGACTCCCGGGAAATCTCGCCGTCCCACCCCAGGGAGGCCAGTGCCTTGGTTGTCGTGGCGGGCAGGAAGGCCGACAGGATGCAGTGGGCGATGCGCTGGGATTCCAGCAGGCAGTACATGACCGTGGCCAGGCGGTCCTTTTGAGCCGGATCCTTGGCCAGGACCCAGGGGGCGCAGTCGTCGATGTATTTGTTGCCGGCCGAGATAACCTCCCAGATCGCCTGGAGCGCCTTGCTGAAGGCCAGTTCATCCATGAATTTGTCCACCGCGGCGATCATGGCGCTTGTCTTCTCCAGCAGGGAATGGTCGATCTCGGTCAATTCGGTCGCCGCCGGCAGGATGCCGCCAAAATACTTGACCGCCATGGCGGTGGAGCGGGAGAGCAGGTTGCCCAGGTCGTTGGCCAGGTCCGAGTTGAGCCGCTGGATCAGGGCGGTGTGGGAAAAGTCGCCGTCCAGGCCGAAGGGAACCTCGCGCATCAGGAAGTACCTGACCACGTCCACGCCGTACTTGTCGATCAGCATGTTGGGCTCCACCACGTTCTGCAGACTCTTGCTCATCTTCTGCCCCTCCACCGTCCACCAACCGTGGGCGAAGACCTTCTCCGGCAGGGGCAGGCCGGCCGCCATCAGGAAGGTGGGCCAGTAGACGGTGTGGAAGCGCAGGATATCCTTGCCGATCAGGTGCACGTTGGCTGGCCAGAACCGTCCGTACTCGGCGGTGCTGTCGGGGTATCCCAGGGCGGTGAGGTAGTTGGTCAGGGCGTCGAACCAGACGTAGACGATGTGCTTGTCATTGCCCGGCACCGGGATGCCCCAGCTGAAGGTGGTGCGGGAGATTGACAGGTCGCGCAGCCCCTCTTTGACGAAGGAGATGATCTCGTTGCGCTTGCTCTTGGGCTGGATGAAGTCAGGGTTGGCCTCGATGTGGGCCAGGAGCTGCTCCTGGTACTTGCTCATGCGGAAGAAGTATGACTCTTCTTTAAGCTTTTCCACCGGTCGGTTGCAGTCCGGGCAGCGGTCCTCGATCAGCTGGGTTTCCGGCCAGAATGTCTCGCAGGGAGTACAGTACCAGTCCTCATATTCCCCCAGATAGATGTCCCCCCTTTCCATGATCAGGGAGAAGAGCTGGGAAACCCCTTTCTTGTGGCGCTCCTGGGTGGTCCTGATGAAGTCGTTGTTGGATATGCCCAGGCGTTCCCAGAGCGCCTGATAACGCTTGACGACCCGGTCCGCCAGTTCCAGCGGCGTCTCGCCGGCGGTGGTGGCAGCCTTTTCCACTTTCTGGCCATGTTCGTCGCTGCCGGTCAGGAAATAGACGTCATACCCCATCAGCCGCTTGTAGCGCGCCAGCACGTCTGCTGCCACGGTGGTGTAGGCATGGCCGATGTGCGGCACGTCGTTGACGTAGTATATGGGGGTGGTGACGTAGAATGAAGGTTTCATATGCTGCTCCTGGTGGTTAGTGGTAGTTGGGTGTCGCCCCTGCTCCGCGCCGTGCAACGTTTGTGGTGCCTACTCCTTGGGGGTGTCCGTGGCCTTCTCCGCCGGCGATCCGGCGTCTGCCGGCTTGCGTTGGCCCGGCCTGCGGGAGCGGTGCTTTCTGCGGGCCGGCTTGGGTTGGCCGTCTCCCTGTTGGGGAGCCGTGGCGGGCTGTGCCGCTTTCTGGCCATCCACTTTCTGCTCCTCCCGACTGGCCTGGGGCGGCTTCTGCTGTGCCCGTTCCCTCCCCTGGCGCTCGCGGTTCTTCTGGGAAGGGCGAGCGCCGGACGTCTCGGAGCGCTGCTGCGGCGCCTCGGGCGGGGGGGCTTCTCCGGTGATCTCGACCTTGTTGACCACGATCAGCTTGCCATCATCCAGCCTGAGGGTGATGTTGCCGGTCAGGATGTTCAGCTTGTCCACCGTGCCGCTGACGGAATCGGTCTTGACCCGCTTTCCGCATTTGGGAAACGTCTTGCGCAGGGTGCAGTAGGTGTCGTATTCGTAGTCCAGACAGCAGAGCAGGCGCCCGCACTGGCCGGAGATCTTGCTGGGGTTGAGAGCCAGGTTCTGTTCCTTGGCCATCTTGACCGAAACCGGTTGGAAGTCCCGCAGCCAGGAGCAGCAGCAGAGTTCCCTGCCGCAGATGCCGATGCCGCCCACCATCTTGGATTCGTCGCGCACGCCGATCTGCCGCATCTCGATGCGGGTGTGGAAGGTGTGGGCCAGGTCCTTGACCAGCACGCGGAAATCCACCCGGCCGTCGGCGGTGAAGTAGAAGATGGCCTTGCTGCCATCGAAGAGGTACTCCACCCGCACCAGTTTCATCTCCATGGCGCGTTCCATGATGCGCCTGTTGCAGAAGTCGTAGGCCTCCTTCTCCTTGATGGCGTTTCGTTTCAGCGTTTCCATGTCTGCCAGGGTGGCAATGCGCATGACCGTGACCAGGCCGGGGGGCGTTTCCTCCTCGCTCCGTTCCATCGGCGCGGTAACAACGGTTGCCATGGCAACACCCCGGTCCGTTTCCACCAGCACTCTGTCGTGCGGGGCCAGATCGAGGTCGCCGGCATTGAAATCATACATCTTTCCGGCTGTGCTGAACTGAAGGGTTACTATGCGTGGCAACGACTTCCTCCTTGTTTCTGTTGCGTCATGACGGTATCGGAACCGGTGTGCTGCATCCGTCAGGCTGCCAGCGCACCGGCTATGTTCATGAAGAGATGGTCCAGGGCCAGTTTTGCATTGGCGTTGCGCTGGATGGAACGTCGCGTATCCAGGATGCTGTCGGCCAGTCGCAGCGCCCCCGGGAGGTCGAGGCGACAGGAAAGACGCTCCAGCGTCGGCCGGATGGTGCAGTTGGTTATGTCGCTGCATCCTGCTGCCAGGTGAACCATGTCACGGCTGAAGGAGAGCAGCATGTCCAGATTCTCCAGCGTTTCATCCCTACTGCCGCCCAACTCTTCCGATGATTCGAAAATGGTTGTGACCCGCTCCAGGGAAAGCTGCTCCAGGCGCCTGAGCAGCAGGTCCCGGCGCTGGGCCAGTGAGTCGTTGTCCAGTTCCAGGGCGCGCTGCATGCTACCGTCGGACAGAGGCGCCAGCAGCGAGGCGGTGGCGCTGTCCATGCCGCCGCGTTCCAGGAGCAGCCTGATCTGTTCCGGTGAGAGCGGGGCGAAACGCAGCAGCTGGCAGCGCGAACGGATGGTCGGCAGCAGCATGTCGGCATTTTCGGTGATCAGGATGATGATCGCGTTTCCCGGCGGTTCTTCCAGCGTCTTCAGGAATGAATTGGCCGAGCTGGTGTTCATCCTGTCTGCCGGTTCGATGATGCAGGCCGCGCGCGGTGCCTCGTAGGGGCGCATGGCCAGGTCGCGCTGCACGTCGCGCAGCTGGGAGATGCTGATATCGCGCTTGTCCGGCAGCGGATTCACCAGGTGGATGTCGGCGTGGTTTCCGGCCGCCACCTTGCGGCAGGAGGGGCAGACACCGCAGGCATCGTTAGTGCCGGCCCCACAGAACAGCGCCTGGACCAGGGCCAGGGCGGTCTTCCGCCGGCCGCAGCCCGCCGGCCCCTCGAAGATGTAGGCATGGGCCGTCTTGCCCGTGCGGAGCGAGCGGAGCAGGATGTCCACGATCCGCTCATGGCCCAGGATGTCAGAGAAGGGCATGACTGGTGTTGTTGAGCCGGTTCTGCAGGACCTGGGCCACGATGGCCTCGGAGATTTCCTCCACTCCGCCGCTGCCGTCAACGGTGATGAACCGCTGCGGCTCGGCACGGGCGAGCTCCAGGTAGGCTTCCCGCACCGAGCGGTGGAATTCCAGCGCCTCCAGCTCGAAGCGCTCCTCGCGCGGGCCGGAGGCCGTCTCGATGCGTCGGCGCGCCCGTTCCAGACCGACGCTCACGTCGCAGTCGATCAGCACCGTCAGGTCGGGGCGCAGGGACTGGCAGGCCAGCTGGTTGAGCGTATCCACCTTTTCCCTGGCAATGCCCCGGCCGCTGCCCTGGTAGGCCAGGGTCGCGTCGCTGAAGCGGTCGCACAGCACGATGTTCCCCTGTTTCAGGGCCGGGATGATCACTTCGCTCACGTGCTGGGCACGGGCGGCGGCGTACAGCAAGAGCTCCGTCAGGGAGGAGATGGAGCTGTTGTCCGCATCCAGCAGGATGGAGCGTATCTTGTCGGAGATGGCGCAGCCACCCGGTTCCCGCGTCATGACGACCGAGTAGCCCAGGGACTCCAGTTGCTCGCCCAATAGCCCGATCTGGGTGGTCTTGCCGCTCCCCTCGATTCCTTCAAAGGTTATGAAATATCCCACGAAATGACCCCACACTTTTCTGAAATGCTGAATTATAGGTAAGCTGGCGGAAATTGGCAACTGATTTCAGGCATTCTCTTGCCTCGTGCTCCGACCGCAAACGATTTGCAATCCTAAGTCTGTTTTAGTATAGTGCCAACACTTTGCTCGGCACCCACCACCAAATCCCAGATACAGAAAGCTGACCATGAAAGAAATTCTCTCCGGCAATGAGGCAATCGCCCGCGGTGCGTACGAGGCAGGCTGTAGCGTCGCCTGCGCCTATCCGGGCACACCATCCACCGAGATCCTCGAGAACACCATCAGGTATGAGGAAATCAACTCATCCTGGGCGCCCAACGAGAAGGTGGCCCTGGAGGTCGGTATCGGCGCCTCCTTCGGCGGCGGTCGCGCGCTGGTGGCCATGAAGCATGTGGGGGTCAACGTGGCTGCGGATCCGCTGTTCACCCTCTCCTACACCGGTGTCAACGGCGGTCTGGTCCTGGTTTCGGCGGACGATCCGGAGATGCACTCCTCCCAGAACGAGCAGGACAACCGCAACTATGCAAAGTTCGCCAAGTTTCCGCTGCTGGAGCCGGCCGATTCCCAGGAGTGTAAGGATTTCACCCGACTGGCCTTCCAGCTCTCCGAACAATATGATACGCCGGTCATGCTGCGCACCACCACCCGCATCTCCCACAGCAAATCCATCGTGGAACTGGGGGAGCGGGTCATTGATCTGGCGCCGCCCAAACTGGTCAGGAACGCGGCCAAGCTGGTCATGCTGCCGGGCAATGCCCGTGTGCGTCACCCGCTGGTGGAAGAGCGCTGCGTCAAGCTCTCCCAGGACGGGGCTACCATGGCCATCAACCGCCTGGAGTTGCGCGACACTTCCATCGGCATCATCACCTCCGGCGTCTGCTACCAGTACGTGCGCGAGATTCTGCCCACCGCATCCACCCTCAAGCTGGGCATGGTTCACCCTCTGCCCCACGACCTGATCCGTCGGTTCGCGGCTGCGGTGGACAGGCTCTTCGTGGTTGAGGAACTGGATCCCTTTATCGAAGAGCAGGTGAAGGCCATGGGGCTGGCGGTGACCGGCAAGGAGCTCACCTCCCTGTGCGGGGAACTCACCCCCGAGCGGCTGGCTGCCGCCTTTGCCGGAATCGGTGTCAGGGCGCAGGCAAGCGCAGCGAAGCGTGGCGAAGGGGAAGAAGCGTCCCTGCTGCAGCGGCCGCCCAACATGTGCCCCGGCTGCCCGCACCGCGGCGTTTTCCATGCCCTGAACAAGCTGGATGCCTATGTGACCGGCGATATCGGCTGCTACACCCTGGGGTTCCTTCCGCCCCTGTCGGCCATGGATACCTGCGTCTGCATGGGCGCCTCCATCGGTATGGCCACCGGAGTGACCAAGGTGGTTTCACCGGAGGAGCGTAAAAAGGTAGTGGCCATCATCGGCGATTCCACCTTCCTGCACACCGGCATCAACGGGCTGATGGACATGGTCTACAACCAGTCCCCGGCAACGGTGATCATTCTGGACAACCGCATCACCGCCATGACCGGCCGCCAGGACAACCCCGGCTCCGGCTATACCCTGATGAACGACCCGACCCACAGCGTGGACCTGCCCGCGCTCTGCAGGGCCCTGGGGGTCAGGCAGGTGCGCACCATAAACCCCTTTGACCTGCAAGAGACCCGCGCGGCGATCCAGGAGGAGATGGACCGCGACGAACCGTCGGTGATCATCACCGACAAGCCGTGCGTTTTGGTAAAGCGCGAGGGGGTCTTCACGCGGGGCCCGCTGCTGAAGGTGGACGAGCAGGCGTGCAGCGGTTGCCGCGCCTGTCTCAAACTGGGCTGCCCGGCCATTGAGTGGCGGCCCGGTGACGGGAGGGTCGGCAAGGCGTACATCAATCCTCAGCTCTGCACCGGCTGCGATGTCTGCCGCCAGCTGTGTTCATTCGATGCGATCGGGAGGGCTAAATGAACAGTCAGATCACTAACATCCTGATGGTGGGGGTCGGCGGCCAGGGGATTCTGCTGGCTGCGGAGATCCTGTCCGAAACCGTCATGCTGGCCGGGTACGATGTGAAGAAGAGCGAGATCCACGGCATGTCCCAGCGTGGGGGGAGTGTAGTCTCCCACGTGCGCTACGGAAAAGAGGTGTTTTCACCCATCGTGCCGGGAGGGGAGGGGGACATCCTGTTCGGCTTCGAGCTGATGGAGACTTTTCGGGCACTTCCGCTGCTCAAGCCCGGCGCCAGCGTCATCGCCAACGACCTGCGCATTCCGCCTCCGTCGGTACTGATGGGGCAGAAGGCCTATCCCGCCGGTCTGGTCGAGAAAATCCAGGCCCGCTTTCCCGATTTCCTGCTGGTCGACGGCCAGCAACTGGCCAGCCAGGCGGGCAATGTTCGTGCCGCCAACACGGTGCTCCTGGGTGCCGTTTCCAAGCGTCTGGACATCGCCGAGAAATACTGGCTGGCTGCGCTGGAGAAGATGGTTCCCCCTAAGGCGCTGGAGGTCAACAGAGCGGCCTTCCTGATGGGCAGGGAGTTGTCATGAGCCTGGAGACCCCCACGCTGCTGGAGTCCATTCTTGAGGCCAACCGGCTGTTCACCCGGCCGGACGCCTTTCCGCCCCTGCCGAAGAATCCCACCCGGCAATTGGCCATCTTCACCTGCATGGACACCCGGTTGGTGGATTTCCTGGAACCGGCCATGGGGCTCAAGCGCGGTGATGCCAAGGTGATCAAGAACGCGGGCAACACCATCGTCGATCCCATGGGTGGATCGGTGATTCGCAGTCTGGTGAGCGGCATATTCCTGCTTGGCGTGGAAGAGGTCTTCGTCATCGGCCACCGGGATTGCGGCATGTCAAGCGTGGACGTGGAATCCCTGAAGGAGTCCATGGTCAGGCGGGGCATTCCCCGCACGGTCATCGATTACCACGTTCCCGATCTGGGGCAGTGGCTGGGCGCCTTCTCCCACCCGGTGGAGAACGTGGAGCAGGTGGTGTGCATCATTCGCCAGAACCCGCTCATACCCCGGGACGTGCCGGTGCACGGGTTGCTGTTCTGTCCCAACGACGGCCACCTGGAGGTGGTTGTCAACGGCTACAGCGGCGAGAGTTTCGCCAACAAGATTGCGGAATAATCCCTGAAAACAGCAGTTGTTCACGCGAAGGTAGCGAAGTGGGTACGCGCAACAGTTGAATCACCTGCTGCGTGACGCGCGGGCAGGTAACCCCCGCTTTATTTCTTTGCGCCTTAGCGCCTTTGCGTGAGATGAAGTGCCGTTTTCTGGGTAATCCTTATATGAACAACGAGGTGGCACAGCCATGTATTTTAACGAGGAATTCGAGACCCTCCCCCGTCAGGCCCTGGAGGCGATCCAGCTGAAGCGGCTGCGAGCGGTACTCGAACGTGTGTATAACAACGTACCGTTTTACCGCAACTCTTTCGATGCGGCCGGATTCATGCCGACAGACCTGAAAGGGCTCGACGACCTGCAGAGGCTCCCCTTCACCACCAAACAGGACATGCGCGACTCCTACCCCTACGGGCTGTTCGCCGCTCCCATGGACGAGATCGTGCGCATCCACGCCTCCAGCGGCACCACCGGCAAACCGACGGTGGTGGGCTACACGGGCAGCGATGTCAACATGTGGGCCGAGCTGATGGCGCGCTCGTTCGTGTCGGCCGGCGCCCACAAGGGTGATATCGTCCACAACGCCTATGGCTACGGCCTGTTCACCGGCGGCCTGGGCGCCCACTACGGCGCCGAGCGCCTGGGAGCCTCGGTCATCCCCATGTCCGGCGGCAACACCAAGAAGCAGATCATGATCATGCAGGACTTCGGCTCCACGGTCCTGACCTGCACCCCCTCCTATTCGCTGTTCATGGCCGAGGCGGCCCGGGAAGAGGGGATCGACTTCCGCGACCTGAAGCTCAGGGTGGGGATCTTCGGTGCCGAGCCCTGGTCCGAGGCCATGCGCGCCGAGATCGAGGCCAAGCTGAACCTGTCTGCCGTCGATATCTACGGCCTGTCCGAGATCATGGGGCCGGGGGTTGCCATCGAGTGCTGTGAAGCCAAGTGCGGGCTGCACATCTGGGAGGACCATTTCATCCCCGAGATCATCGATCCGGTCAGCGGCCGGCGCCTGGCCGAGGGGGAACGGGGCGAACTGGTCATCACCACCATCACCAAGCAGGGCATTCCGCTGATACGCTACCGCACCCGAGACATCACCAGCATTAACTACGAGCCGTGCGTCTGCGGCCGGACCCATGCCCGCATCACCCGCATGAGCGGCCGCTCCGACGACATGCTGATCATCCGCGGGGTGAACATCTTCCCCTCCCAGATCGAGTCGGTGCTGGTGGGTATCGAAGGGGTCGAGCCGCACTACCTGCTGATTGTGGACCGCACAGACAACCTGGACACTCTGGAGATCCAGGTGGAGGTGGACGAGCAACTCTTCTCCGACGAGATCAAGGTGCTGCAGAAACTTTCCAAGCGCATCGAGAAGGAGATCAAGGATATCCTGGGGGTCACCTGCAGCGCCAAGCTCGTGGAGCCCAAGACCATCCAGCGCAGCGAGGGGAAGGCGAAACGGGTCATCGACAACCGCAAATCATAGGGACCAATGGACCCGTGACAGGGGTCGGCGAAGCGGGACGAGTGATGCTTTGTTGTCTCTCTCTTGGCCGGTCACCGGTTACGTATGTCAAGGAGACACTCACATGAAAGTCGAACAGATATCCATCTTCATCGAGAACAAGTCGGGTCGCCTGGCCGAGATCACCCGTATCCTGGGAGATGAGGGGATCAATATCCGCGCGCTTTCCCTGGCCGATACCTCGGATTTCGGCATCCTGCGCCTGATTGTCAACGATGCCGGCAGAGCCAAGGCGGCGCTGAAGGAGCGGGGGTTCACGGTCAACAAGACCGAGGTGGTTGCCGTGGAGGTTCCCGACTGCCCCGGCGGGCTCTCCTCCATCCTGCAGACCCTTGACTCCCAGCAGATAAACGTGGAATACATGTACGCCTTTGTGGAACGTTGTGGTGGCAATGCCGTGATCATCTTCCGCTTCGACGAGACCGACAAAGCCATTTCCACGCTCCAGGCCAACAACTTCAACGTGCTGCAGGGAGAGCGCCTGTATAGCATGTGAGGCAGGTAAAGACAGGTCACATGGAACAGGGAAGAAGTTGAAAAATCAGGAATTACCTGATAATCACCGTTGATTGACATCTGATCAGACGTTATCCGTTTGTCCGTTTTTCCGTGTTTTTATGCTCTTTTATGGGACTGGAAACATACATCATTACATGAAAATTGCGGTCTAATTGTTCGATATTACGAGATTGTGGAGGGACTGTGAAAAAAATTGCACTGCTCTGTAGCCTCATCTGCATCACATTGCTGACCGCTTCGGCGGCCTTTGCCGCTCCCTCCCTCAAGATCGGCGGACTGTTCGCCGTGACCGGGCCGGCCGCCTTCCTGGGTGAGCCGGAGCGCAACACCGCCATGATGGTGGTGTCCGAGATCAACCGGGCAGGGGGCATCCGGGGACAAAAGCTTGAGCTCGTTGTCTACGATACGGCCGGGGACGCCACCAAGGCGGTGCAGCTGGCCAACAAGCTGATCAAGAGCGACAGGGTCATGGCCATCATCGGTCCCAGTACCACCGGTGAATCCATGGCGGTCATACCGGTGGCCGAGCGCGGCAGGGTGCCGCTGATCTCCTGCGCCGCCGGGATAAAGATCACCGAACCGCTGAAAAAGTGGGTCTTCAAGACGGCGCAGAACGACAGCCTGGCTGTTATCAGGATCTACGAACATCTCAAGAAACAGAGGCTGCAGCGGGTGGCGCTGCTCACCGTTTCCGATGGTTTCGGGGCATCGGGCCGCGAACAGCTCAAAGCCCAGGCAGCCAGCTACGGCATCAGGATCGTCGCCGACGACACCTACGGTCCCAAGGACACGGACATGACCTCCCAGTTGACCAAGATCCGTGGCCTCAAGCCGGATGCCATCATCTGCTGGGGCACCAACCCCGGCCCGGCGGTGATCACTAAAAACGCCCGCCAGCTGGGGATAAAAACTCCGCTGTTTATGAGCCATGGCGTTTCCTCCAAGAAGTACATCGAACTGGCCGGAAAGGCTGCCGAAGGGGTCAAGCTCCCCTCGGGCAGGGTGATCGTGGCTGACCAGCTTCCTGCCTCCGATCCCCAGAAACGCTCGCTGATAGCCTTTGTCAAGGGGTATGAGAGATACTACAAGGCCGAGGGTGACCACTTCGGCGGCCATGCCTGGGATGNNGCTCCCCTCGGGCAGGGTGATCGTGGCTGACCAGCTTCCTGCCTCCGATCCCCAGAAACGCTCGCTGATAGCCTTTGTCAAGGGGTATGAGAGATACTACAAGGCCGAGGGTGACCACTTCGGCGGCCATGCCTGGGATGCGGTCATGCTGCTCAAGGGCGCCTTCGAGCGCGGCGCAACCACCCCGGCGGCGGTCCGCGACCAGCTGGAAAATACGCGCCAGTTCCACGGCATCGGCGGCAGCTTCACCTTTACCCCCCGGGATCATGCTGGCCTGGGCAAGGATGCCTTCGTGCTGGTGGAGGTCAGGAAGGGCGACTGGGCGATCGTGAAGTAGGAAACGTCCGGACGGATTCTACGTAAACCATCCTCCCTCCCCATGCAGGGGAGGGGGTTTCTTTGTGAGAAACGGAACATCAATGCAGTTTGACCAGATCCTTCAATACACCCTGTCCGGTTTGTCCACCGGTGCGATCTACGCCCTGATCGGCATCGGCTTCTCCATCATCTACAACTCAACCGGCATCATCAACTTCGCCCAGGGCGAATTCGTCATGCTGGGGGGGATGCTGACGCTCTTCTTCATCAACCTGCTGCAACTGCCGCTCTGGGCGGCCATACCCTGCGCCGTGTTCTGCGCCACGCTGGCCGGCCTCCTGTTCGAGCGTCTCGCCATCCGCCCGCTGCGCAGGCCGACGCCGCTCAATCTGGTGATCATCACCATCGGCGGCAGCATCCTGATCCGCGGCATATCCATGCTCCTGTGGGGCAAGGACACCCACTCCCTGGCATCCTTTTCCGGCGACGACCCCATCGCCCTTGGGGGGGCCACGCTGCTGCCCCAGCACCTCTGGATCCTGGGCATCACCCTGGTGATCATCATCGCCAACAAGTTCTTCTTCTACCACACCATCAGCGGCAAGGCCATGCGGGCCTGCTCCTACAACAGTCGGGCAGCCGGACTGGTGGGGATCGACGTGCGTCGCATGGTGCTGTTTTCCTTCATGATTAGTTCCGCCATGGGAGCGGTGGCCGGCATCATCGTCGCCCCGCTGACCATGACCTCCTACGACGTGGGGGGCATGCTGGGCTTGAAGGGATTCTGCGCGGCCATCATCGGCGGCATGAGCAGCGGCATGGCCACGGTGGTGGGAGGGGTGCTTCTGGGAGTGCTGGAATCCCTAGGCGCCGGCCTGGTCTCTTCCGGTTACAAGGATGCCATCGCCTTCATCATCCTGCTCTTGATCCTGTTGATCCGCCCCCAGGGGCTGTTCGGCAAGGCGGAAGCGGAAAGGGTGTGACAGCCGTGAAGCGAGAATTGATCAAATTCCTCCTGTTTTGCCTGCTGATCCTCGTGGCGCCCCTGGCCCTGGATGGCGGCTATCTGCTGAACGTGCTGCTCTTCGTCGGCATCAACACCATGCTGGCCGTTGCCCTGAACCTGCTTCTGGGGTATGCTGGCCAGATTTCCCTGGGGCACGCCGGCTTTTTCGGGCTGGGCGCCTATCTGTCCGGGATACTCACCGCCACCTATGGCATGAACCCCTGGCTGGTGATGCCGCTGGCCGCCCTGGTGGTGGGCATGCTGGCCTGGGCAATCGGCTTTCCGGTGCTGAAGCTCAAGGGGCACAACCTGGCCATGGCCACCCTGGGACTGGGGATCATCATCTACATCGTGTTCAACGAAACCGTCGACTACACCGGCGGCCCTTCCGGCTTTTCCGGCATCCCTTCCCTTTCCCTGGGCGGGATCGTCTTCGACAGCGACCTGAAGAGCTACTACCTTATCTGGTGTTTCGCGCTCCTGGTGATCCTGTTCAGCGTCAACCTGGCAAACTCGCGCATCGGCCGGGCGCTGCGGGCGGTGCATGATTCCGAGGTGGCGGCGCGGGTCATGGGGGTCAACGCCCTTCTGCTCAAGGTTCAGGTATTCACCCTCTCGGCCGTGATCTGCTCCCTGGCGGGCAGCCTGTACGCCCACACCGTTACCTTTGTCTCTCCGGCCTCATTTGGTTTCAACTTCTCCATCGAATTGCTCACCATGGTGGTTATCGGCGGCCTGGGAAGCATCTACGGCTCGTTCCTGGGGGCGGCGCTGCTGACGCTGCTCCCCGAGTTCCTGCGGGCTGCCCATGACTACGACATCATCATCTATGGCGCTTTGCTGATGCTGATGGTCATGTTCATGCCGGGCGGCCTGGTGCGCGGGGTACCGGATCTGATCAGGAAAATCCGCACGGCCAAGGGGGGTACGGGCCATGCTTGAACTGTCTGCCATCAGCCAGGTTTTCGGCGGCGTCACCGCCCTGAAGGATGTCTCCTTCACCGTCGCCAGGGGTGAGATCACCGGCGTCATCGGACCCAATGGCGCCGGCAAGACAACGCTGTTCAACATTATCAGCGGTATCTACATCCAGAGCTCCGGCACCATCGCCCTGGAGGGAAAGGACATCTCCCGCGCCACGCCGGACCGTCTGGCCAAGCTGGGCATGGTGCGCACCTTCCAGAACATCGAGCTGTTCGGCGCCATGACCGTACTGGAAAACGTCATGGTCGGCCTGCACTCTCGCAGCTCCAGCGGGCTTCTGGCCTGTTCCCTGAAAATGCCCTGGAGCCTGCGGGAGGAGAAGCGCATCCGCGCCGAGGCCCTGAAATGGCTGGAGTTTACCGGGATAGCCGAACTGGCCGACTCTACCGCCGGAAACCTCCCCTTTGGCAAGGGGCGGCTCCTTGAGATCGCCCGCGCATTGGCGGTTGAGCCGCGCATCATCCTGATGGATGAGCCGGCCGCCGGCCTCAACAGCCGGGAGACCCTGGCCTTGGCCCAACTGATCCGCAGGATCCGGGACATGGGCATCACCATCGCGCTGGTGGAGCACGACATGGAGCTGGTCATGGATATCTGCGATCGGATCGTTGTGCTGAACCTGGGGATGAAGCTGGCCGAGGGAGCGCCGCGGGAGATACAGGAGAATCATGAGGTCATCGCGGCCTATCTGGGAGATGACGACTGATGCTGCGACTGAAGAACATCAACACCTATTACGGCAAGGTCCACGCCCTCAAGAATGTCTCGCTGCATCTGGGGGAGGGGGAGATCGTCACCCTGATCGGCGCCAACGGCGCGGGGAAGACCACCATCCTGAACACCATCTCCGGGGTCACTCCTGCCGCCTCCGGCGAACTCATCTTCGAAAAGGATGCGATCGCTACCCTGGGGGTCGACCGCATCGTCAAGCTGGGCATTTCCCAGGTTCCCGAGGGGCGCCAGGTGTTCAAGCCGCTCTCCGTGGAGGATAACTTGGAGCTGGGCGCCTACCTGCGCTACCGCGGCAGGGAGGGGAAGGAAGCCATCCGCCAGGATCGGGATCAGATCTATGCCCTGTTTCCCCGCCTGAAAGAGCGCAGGAAACAGCAGGCAGGCACCATGTCAGGCGGCGAGCAGCAGATGCTGGCCATCGGCCGCGCGCTGATGGCCAAGCCCAGGATGCTGCTTCTGGATGAACCCTCCATGGGGCTGGCGCCGCTGGTGGTGCAGGAAATCTTCAAGGTACTGGAGACACTGCGCAGGGAGCGCGGCACAACCATCCTGCTGGTGGAGCAGAACGCCAAGGCGGCGCTTAGGCTGGCCGACCGCGGCTATGTGCTGGAGACCGGCAAGGTGATCCTGGAGGGGCCGGCGAGCGAGTTGATGGAGAATGCCGATGTGAAGCGGGCCTACCTGGGCAAGGACAAGAAAGAAATTTGGGAGCGTTGACGTAATCGTGCCGTGGGGGCCCGAGTTGGGCCCGGCTTCAGGCATAGAATGAATAAGCAATATCCAACATGCTGTATAAACAGAGTTTGTTTGAATCAAGCGGGCCTACGGGGCTCATGGGGCGTATATGAATCGCGATGAAGCGCGGAAAAAAATAATCTTTGCCCTGGATGTGAACGGCATAGCCGAGATCGATCGCTATGCCGGGCTGCTTTCGGACAGGGTGGGGATGTTCAAGATCGGCAAGGAACTGTTCACCGCCTGCGGACGGGAGGCTGTCACCACCGTGCAGCGCCATGGCGGTCAGGTGTTTCTGGACCTGAAGTACCACGATATTCCCAACACGGTGGCCAAGGCCATGGTGGAGGCGGCCCGCCTGGGTGTCCAGTTGGCCAACCTGCATGCCCTGGGCGGCTTCGAGATGATGGAGGCCGCTGCCGGCGCGGTGCGTCGCGAGTTCGGCGATGACCGTCCCCGACTGCTGGCGGTGACCATCCTGACCTCTTCAACTGCCGAGACCCTGCGACGAGTGGGGATCGATCACCCCGTGGAAGAGATGGTGATCCGGTTGGCTCGTCTGGCCCAGGAGGCGGGCATGGACGGCGTGGTCGCTTCGCCGCGGGAGATCGGCCTGATCCGCCGAGCCTGTGGCCCCGACTTCCTGGTCGTCACCCCCGGCGTGCGCCCCTCCTTTGCCTCCCTGGATGACCAGAAACGGGTCATGAGTCCGGCCGATGCCGTAGAAGAGGGGGCTGATTACCTGGTCATCGGTCGCCCCATCGCAAAGGCGGACGATCCGGCCCGTGCCGTTGATATGATCGTGGACGAAATAGTGGCGGGGTGCCCATGAGAGAGGAGCTGGTATTCGGTGTCAATCCGGTCCGGGAGGCGCTGCGCGGCAGCCGTGAAATCTTCGGGCTGTACGTTCAGTCAACGGCCACGGACCACCGTCTGGACAAGATCCTGGAACTGGCCAGGGAGCGGGGCGTCAGGGTCATCAAGCGCGAGCGTGAGGACCTGACCCGCATGTGCGGCTCATCCCACCACCAGGGGATGGCCCTCAAGGTGGCCCCCTTCACCTATGCCGATCTGGATGACCTGATCGCAGCTGGCGACCGGGAGGGTGCGGCCGGTTTTCTGCTGGTTCTGGACGGCATACAGGATCCCCATAACCTGGGGGCGCTGATCCGTACGGCAGCCTGTGCCGGCGCCAGCGGCGTCGTCATTCCCCGCGACCGGGCCTGCGCCATCACGCCGGCAGCGGAGAAGGCATCGGCCGGTGCGGTGGAGACCATAACGGTGGCCCAGGTAACCAACATCGCCCAGTCACTGGAGAAGCTGAAGAGGTCCGGCTACTGGGTCTATGGTCTTAGCGGCGAGGCGGATGCCTCGCTCTATGAAGTCGCTTTTTCCGGCAAGATCGCCCTGGTGATCGGTGGCGAAGGGGAGGGGATCAGGCCGCTGGTGCGCAAACAGTGCGATGCGCTGGTCTCAATCCCCCTGTACGGCGGTGTCGGCTCCCTGAATGCCTCGGTGGCCGGTGGCATCGCCCTGTATGAGGTGGCCCGCTGTCTGCGGGGCGAGAAACCGGGACGGAGCTGACGGAGAAAGCTGCCCGGTTCCTTGTCCCGTGCGCTTGCCCGGCGCCGGCAGTTTTTCTCCTGATTATGATTTTCGGTTCCTGAACGCGGCATGCCTGGCCTTCGACCAGATGGATGCCATGTCCTATGTTGTTCCGAAAGGGTTGGTTGGGGACAGGGGATTTTCTGCGCTCCGCCCAAAAGAGCGGGCGTCAGCGGACTGGCGAGGGGATGTTGGTGAAGAGGATCGAGCCGTCGGCCATGATCTCCCGGTGAAATCTGGTTTCTGTCCTTCCGGAGGCAAGGGGGAGGCGCTTTCCGCTGTTGGGCATGAAGACCGGAGTCATGTTCACCCCGGCCTGCCAGGCTTCGAAGTGCAGGTGCGGGCCGGTGGAGCGACCGGTGTTGCCGGAATGGGCGATGACCGTGGAATTGTCCACCAACTGACCGTTGGAAACCAGGAGGCGGCTGTTGTGCGCGTAGAGCGTCACCAGGCCGTTGTCGTGTTCGACCAGAACCGTATTGCCGTAACCGGAGCGCATGCCGCTGTAGATCACCACCCCCGGAGCAATGGCGGTAACCGGTGTTCCCTCCCTGACGGCGATGTCGATGCCATTGTGCTGGCGGGGTGTTCCGTCTATGGGGTCGATACGCATGCCGACCCCCGAGGTAATTACCCCCCCGGTCAGGGGGAGGTGCGGCTCCGTCGTGCCGAAGCTCTGCTGCCGGGGATTGACGGCCGCCTGTACCGTCTTCGCCATGACCTCGTCCAGCGAGATGTCGTGCCGCTTCTCGCCCCTGGCTTTCGCCCCGTCCTTGCGGGCGCGTTCCCTGATCACCACCCTGGCCTGTTTGTTGACCGGAGCGTCGGTAAATGTCTCCACGCCGTCAACAGTGACGAAACGGTAGACATCGCCGTGGGAACTAATGGGGAAAAGCAGGAGTAGGGCTATGGAGATTGCCAGGGAGAAAGCAATGCCGTGAAAAGCGGTGCAGCGGCGCAAATTATTGGCCTGACTGGCTAATAATGGCTTGTCGGCGGGAGGGATTTCTGATAAGCACATAAACATTTGCTCACTATAGAGCAATCATGCAGTTTGTCAATTCACAACCACGCAATGGGAGTTTCCGGAATGCTGAAGTATTTTGACAAGATCGTCAGGGGAACCGAGCAGGAGGATTCACGGGTCATCATCCAGTCACTGAAGGGTATGATTGGCAAGAATTTCACGCTCCTCAACTATTACAAGGAAATCCCGGTATCCTACGACGCGAAACTCCTCAGCGTGGAGAACGAAATGGCCGAGTTCCAGGTTCACGAGTATCAGGCCAAGGTCATCAACCTGGAACGGACGGTCATGATCCAGTCCCACAACACAAAGGCTTTTCCGGACGATATCTGTGGCGAGGCGTTTTACGTCAATAGTGCCAAAAAAAGAGTCATCATCTGTAGGTTCGCCTATGCCAAGATACGCTCCAGCCTGCGCCGTTTCGTGCGGGTGCGTCTGGACCGCCAAATTCAGGCTGAACTGATGTATGAAGGACAGTTTCTGCCAGGAAACGTAAAGGACATCTCCCTGGGTGGTTCAGCAATTATCTTCGATTCCAATGACATTCTTGTGCCGGGAAGTGAGGTTAATCTGTCCCTGAAGCTGCCGGACGCTTCACGTGATGCCATCACCGAAGTCGGTGTGATCGCGACGGTTGTCGATGTGTTTGGAGATGAGGCTCCCTTTACCTGTATCCTGGAATTTCATCCCGAAAAGCATTCCCAGCAGCAGATAGCCTATTTCATCAACCAGCGACAGGTTGAGATCATCAAAGAGTTGAAAGAACTGGTCGACTGAAGGTGAATATCATTGCTTAATTATAGGGCATACTCCTCTCCCTGGTGCCTCGTATTGAGGCAGGTGATCCGTTCGGGTCTGCCTTAATTACCATCACGTCCTGAAATATATTGAAATTACGAATAATATTTTTCTTCGTGTTTTGGCAATATGCTTGCATTAATTTAAGCAGTTGTCATCGCTGGTTGCAATTTGTCTCCCAATCTCCGTATAATCTTCCATTCAAATCTCTTACATGGGAGGAGCTCCGTTGAAAAAGATAGACGCGATAATAAAGCCTTTCAAGCTGGATGAAGTTAAAGAGGCCCTGAACGAAATCGGCATCCAGGGGATTACGGTCAGCGAGGTGAAGGGATTTGGCCGCCAGAAAGGGCACACCGAGTTATATCGCGGCGCCGAGTATGTAGTCGACTTCATCCCCAAGATCAAGCTTGAGATCATTGTCTCCGACGATATGCTCCCCAAGGTTGTGGAAGCAATCGAAAAAGCCGCCAAGACCGGACGTATCGGCGATGGCAAGATCTTTGTGACCTCCGTTGAGGCCGTTGTTCGTATCAGGACAGGAGAAACCGGAGAAGAAGCACTGTAGCAGTTTTTTCATAACCACCCGAAAGGAGAAACGTACGATGACTCCGAAACAAGTAGTAGAGTTTGCCAAAGAAAACGGCGCGCTGATGGTTGATTACAAATTCATGGACTTCGTGGGAACCTGGCAGCACGTGTCGGTGCCCATCACCGAGTTCGATGAGGATACCTTTGAGGAGGGGCAGGGTTTTGACGGTTCTTCCATCCGTGGCTGGCAGCCGATTCACGCCTCCGACATGATCCTGCTCCCCGATCCGACCTCGGCCAAGATGGACCCCTTCATCGCTGTGCCGACCCTGTCGCTGATCTGTGACATCTTCGATCCGATCACCAAGGAAGACTACACCCGCGACCCGCGCAACATCGCCAAGAAGGCTGAGATGTACCTGAAGTCCACCGGCCTGGGCGATACGGCTTTCTTCGGTCCCGAGGCCGAATTCTTCATCTTTGACGACGTACGCTTCGATTCCGGCCCCAACCAGTCCTTCTATGCCGTTGATTCCTCCGAGGGCGCATGGAACACCGGTCGCGAGGAATTCCCCAACCTGGGCTACAAGCCGCGCTTCAAGGAAGGCTACTTCCCCTGCTCGCCGGTTGACTCCCAGAACGACCTGCGCAACGAAATGGTGCAGGAACTCCAGAATGTTGGCATCCGGGTCGAGTGCCAGCACCACGAGGTTGCCACCGGCGGACAGGCCGAGATCGATATGCGCTTCTCTCCGCTGGTCGACATGGCCGACCAGTTGCAGTGGTTCAAGTATGTCATCAAAAACGTTGCCTATCGCAACAACAAGACCGTTACCTTTATGCCGAAACCGCTCTTCGGCGATAATGGTTCCGGCATGCACTGTCACGTCTCAATCTGGAAGGACGGCGTTAACCTGTTTGCCGGTAACAAGTACGGCGGACTCTCCCAGATGGCCCTCTGGTACATCGGTGGCATCATCAAGCATGCCAAGGCTCTCTGCGCCATCACCAACCCGACCACCAACTCCTACAAGCGCCTGGTCCCCGGTTTCGAAGCACCGGTGAACATCGCTTACTCCAGCCGCAACCGTTCGGCGGCCATCCGTATCCCGATGATGTCCACCAACCCCAAGGCCAAGCGTGTCGAGTACCGTACTCCCGACCCCTCCTGCAACGGCTATCTTGCCTTTGCCGCCCTGCTCATGGCCGGCCTTGACGGCATCGAGAACAAGATCGATCCGGGCCAGCCCCTGGATAAGGATATCTACGGTCTTTCTCCTGAGGAGCTCAAGAGTATCCCGTCCGCTCCGGGCAGCCTGGAAGAGGCGCTCAACTGCCTGAAGGAAGATCACGAATTCCTGCTCAAGGGCGATGTCTTCACTCCCGACGTCATCGAGAAGTGGATCGAGTACAAGATGGATGCCGAAGTCAACCCGATTCGCATGCGTCCGACTCCGTTGGAGTTTTCCCTGTACTACGATATTTAAACAGCCCATTTTCAGTGAAACGCGAGGGGCGGGAGCAATCCCGCCTTTTTTCGTGTCTGACCGTCTGTGTATGCAGCCGTATCACTCTCACCTTCAGTAAACCACCGGCTCTGCCGGTGAGACAGTAAAAGGCTCTGCAATACCAGCGAGAACTATTGATAACATACGGGAAATGGGTGGTATCTCGCTAAAACGACAGCTCGCGAGGGGCTGCTCGAGAAGAAGAGTAGGGTGGTATCACAGCCTTTGACTTTTTATAAATCCCTTTTTCAGGGGCTTTCCTCAAGCCAGCTGCTTGCAGGTGGTCATGACTTGTCGCTTCGGGAACAGTATGTGGTGAAAATTTAGGCAACATTCCTAACTTATTTGCAGTTGTTGTCCGATAGTCTGACGTTTTCCACGTAGCTTGTGTTGAATTAGACCGCTAGCTATTTTAAAACAATAAAAACAACAAGGTGTTATAACTTTTGGTGGCTTTCTCTTTCGGGATTGTCAGTGGGATGGCATGACTGTTGCTAGTCATAAGAGATTTTATTTGATGCAGTAAATCTGCTTGATATTGTCGCACTTTAATAGGCTGTATAATTTCTGCACACCACTAAGACAAGGAGCAAGAACAACATGGAGATTTTCGGTCAGAATGTATTCAATCAAGATGTAATGAGAGAAAGGCTGCCAAAAGCTGTTTACAAAAATCTGAAAAAAACCATTGATGAGGGTTTGCCTCTGGACCCATCCATTGCCGATGTGGTGGCAACCGCCATGAAAGAGTGGGCTGTTGAAAGAGGCGCAACACATTTCACCCATTGGTTTCAGCCGATGACCGGCGTCACCGCGGAAAAGCAGGACTCTTTCATCACACCAACCGAAAACGGCATTGTTATGGACTTCTCCGGCAAAGAACTGGTGAAGGGCGAGCCGGATGCATCCTCCTTTCCGAGCGGCGGCTTGAGAGCCACATTCGAAGCCAGGGGGTACACTGCCTGGGATTGCACTTCTCCCGCATTTCTGAAGGAAGAAGCCGATGCCATAACACTCTGCATCCCCACCGCCTTCTGTTCATACACCGGCGAGGCGCTGGACAAGAAGACTCCCCTGCTGCGCTCCATGGAGGCGCTTTCAACCCAGGCGCTGAGAATACTCAGGCTCTTCGGCAACCAGACCGCAACCAGGGTAACCTCAACTGTCGGCCCTGAGCAGGAATACTTCCTGGTCGACAAGTCCTACTTCCTCGACAGGCTCGACCTGATTATGGCCGGCAGGACGCTGTTCGGCGCCATGCCCCCAAAAGGGCAGGAGATGGAAGATCACTATTTCGGTTCCATCAAGGAAAGAGTTGTTTCCTACATGAAGGAAGTCAATACAGAGCTCTGGAAGCTTGGTGTTACCGCCAAAACCCAGCACAACGAAGTCGCTCCCGGACAGTTTGAAGTTGCCCCGATCTTCGAGACAACCAATATCGCCACCGACCACAACCAGCTGGTTATGGATGTGCTTAAGCGCGTTGCCATCAGGCATGACATGATCTGCCTGATGCATGAAAAACCTTTCGCCGGCGTTAACGGCTCCGGTAAACACAACAACTGGTCCATGAGCTCCTCTGATGGGCAGAATCTGCTCGATCCGGGTAAAACACCGCACGAAAACGCACAGTTCCTGACCTTCCTGATGGCCACCATCAAGGCTGTCGACGAGTATGCCGGGCTCCTGCGTTCATCCTGTGCCAGTGCCGGTAACGACCACCGCCTGGGAGCAAACGAGGCGCCTCCGGCTATCATTTCCATGTTCCTTGGCGAGCAGCTTGCCGAGATCCTCGGGCAGATTGAAAAGGGGGCTGCAAAATCCTCAAAAAGCGGCTCGGAGATCAAAATCGGTGTGACTACTCTTCCCGCACTGCCCAAGGACACCACCGACAGAAACAGGACCTCTCCCTTCGCCTTTACCGGTAACCGGTTTGAATTCAGGATGCTCGGCTCCACCTTCTCCATCTCAGGTCCGAATATTGTCATCAATACCATCATTGCCGAGACGCTCAAGCAGTTTGCCGACACCCTTGAAGGGTCGAAGGACTTTACCGCTGATCTGGAGAAACTCCTCCAGGAGACCGCCAAAAAGCACAAGCGCGTCGTATTCAACGGCAACAACTATTCCGACGAGTGGGTCGAGGAAGCCAAGAAGCGTGGCCTGCTGAATATTCCCAACACCCCCGAGGCTCTCAAGGAGTTGGTGAAGAAGGAAGCCGTGGATCTGTTTGTTGCCCACAAGGTCTTCACCGAAAAGGAACTTCATTCCCGTTACGAAATCATGGTCGAGCAGTATGTCAAGACTCTCAATATCGAAGCCCTGACCATGATCGACATGGCCAAGCACAGCATTATGCCTGCAGCCACATCATTTGCAACCGAAGTCGCCCAGTCGATTTCCGCTGTTGCCGCCGTATCCAGCAAGATTGATGTGTCAGCCCAAACAGAACTGCTGGAAGAGCTCTCCAACAATCTGTCCTCGATGAACAAGAACGTCAAAGCTCTTGAGAAGGTTCTCGAAGACGCATTGAACATCACCGACGTCGATACGCAGGCCGCTGCTTTCAGGGAAAACGTGTTTGCCAAAATGCTCGAACTGAGAGCTGACGGCGACGCACTGGAGAAAATCATTTCCGCGGATTACTGGCCTCTGCCGACCTATGCTGAAATGCTGTTCAATCTCTAAAATCCGGCAACGAACAGATGCAATCACACTATGGAGCCTCCTACAGGGGGCTCCATAGTTATGTGCGCCCGGTAGGGGGCGTGAGTCCTTATGTCGAAAAACAGATCAATTTTTATGTAGTTGCCTCCTTTGTACGGATTAATTTTTTATTGAATTTTTTTTGTTGACAGATTGGTACTTAGTTTGGTAGGTTGTTCGTCTGTTCCGCTCTGG
>MTLE01000519.1_pt1 | contig 49151 bp, 41 predicted proteins | sample 1982461 | NCBI WGS metagenome assembly MTLE01 (sample SAMN05712605, study PRJNA340218) | biofilm metagenome | isolation source: sample SPL anode biofilm adapted to -200 mV | place: USA | collected 2012-02-03 | reverse complement strand
CGGCCTGTTTGCGCTCGGTGATATCGCGCGAGACTCCAAACATCTCGACCGGTTTGCCGGTGCCATCGGTAATCAGCGTCGTAACCACTTCCGTGGGAACGATGGAACCATCTTTGCGGGGTTGATCCACCTCGTGGGTCATGACCCGTTTAGACTCGTCTCCCGCCACGAACGCCACGATGCGTTTAGCCAGATGCTCCGATACCCGGGGGTAAAACTCCGGGGTTACCGATTCACGCAGGCTTTGGCGCATGGCTTCTTCGGGCGTGAACCCGCGCATGCGTTTGACCGAAGGGCTGACAAATTTAAACCGGCCGCTGGCTAAATCCAGCAGCCAAACCACGTCTCCGGTGTTCTCGGCGATCCAGCGGTAGCGCGCCTCGGTTTCTTGAATGGCGCCCGAGATGCGGTAACGTTCCGAGACATCGTGATAGATGCGGAGGTTTTGATGCCCAAAAGAGCGGCCGGTGATCTCGACTTGGCGCAACGTGCCATCTTTGCACCTGACTTGGGCGGCTAACGGAAGGCTAGGCCGAACGGAATGCCCTTGGAAGCGATTCTCGAATTCATGGGCAATGTGCTCGCGGTAGTGCTTTTCCGGATAGGCATGAGCCAGCCATTCGTCCAAAGTGGGGACGTCTTCGAGGGTATAACCAAACTGAGCGGTGAATTGGGTGTTTACGAAATCAATCCGGCCTTCAAGATCGGATAATGATACCGCAACAGGCAGAGCGTCAAGCATCAGCAACTGCTGGCTTGGGCTCCGATTTGACACCGCACATTCCATGCGCCGGGAATATGCGGCAAAGGCGCGCGCAAAGAAAGCATTAAAAAACAGGTCCGTATAAACCCCTAATCCCCCAGGAGGACAGTTTGGCCCTTCCGAATTTGGCTTGAGCGACCACAGTTTGGCGGTTAAACGTCCCTGGGGTGGCATCCCCGGCGAGCAGGCTCTTGGAACCCGGGTGTGGACTCAGCCATTTGCACCGGAATCACTTGGCCTAATGGCAGCAACTATGGAAAACATTGAAATCACCGAAGCTTTTTTGGCGAAGATCGCTGGCTGGGAAGCCATGAAGCGAGCGCGGGCCTTGTATTCCATGGGCAAAGTGTTGAGCTCCAATTGGACACCACCGATTCTCAAGGGCGTCGTGCAAGAAGGGGAAACGAGTTATCGCGCCGGTTTGGTGATTAAAGACGCCATTGATCTCGAGAACATGTGTTCCTGCCGCGAATCGCGCCAATGGGGCACCATTTGCGCGCATTCGGTAGCCGTTGGGCTGCACCATGTTCAACGCGGCCAACCGGCGGCTAATCCGGAGCCGCAACCGCCCTCCCGGCCAAACGCCACCGCGTCGCCCACTACCGCGACTAAACCTCTCACTACCAAGCCTGGCAAGCGCTTGCTGCGTTCGGAGGATAATTCCGGCGAACCGCTGCAATTAGCGCTCATTTTGCCGCCCAATGTGGGCGAAAGCGCCAAACGTGGCCGGGTCATGGTCTGTGTGGAAGGACACTGGCGGGGGGGGCACTGTCCATTAAATGGATTGCCTCAGGGAAAATCCTGGCGGCTCGAAACTGGCGATGCGCGACTTTTAGACGCCCTGGAACCCCTGGCGCAAGGGGAGATCCCGGCCATGCTGCCCTTGACCACCGGCCAGTTCACGACGTTATTGCCGGCCATGGCGGGGCATCCCCGGATCACTTTCGGCCGCAACACTCCAGTCCAAGTTCAAAGCACCCCTTGGTTCCCCCCCGTCACCGCTACCTTGCAGCCCAATGGCGAAATCCGTCTGCAAACCGCGGAAAAAACCGTGGCGCCGGTCATTATCGTCGGGGAAACCCCTTGGGCCTTAAACGGCGCCACCTTTCAACCCATCGCCACGGCGGGCGGCAGTTTAGCTTTATTGCAAGGCCCGGTGGTGCTGAATCGCGAGAAAGTCCCACAGTTTTTAAGCCAGGAATGGCCGGCCTTATTGGCAGCGGGCGCTAAAGCGGCAAATTTCGAACTGGAAGATTTCTCCTTCGAACCCTGGGCGCCCAAGTTTCTGCTGGCCTTATCCGGTGGCTTGGCCCAGTTGCAAGCGCAACTCCAATGCGCTTACGGCGCGCGTATTATGACGGCTGGGGTCACCGCCAAAAACGAAACCCTGTGGATGCCGAATCCCGACAAACCCACCGCCTACAGCACCCGCAATTTGGCGGCGGAACAAGCGGCGCTGGGTCGGCTCTTGCGGGCGGGATTCAGCCATCCCGATGAGCAAGGCCGCCTGCGCCTGGCCGGACAAAACTCGGTGCTCCAATTCTTTGCGCGCGTTTATCCCGCCCTGGAGCGCGAATGGGAGGTCACCCTCGAAGCCCGGCTTTCCCAAAGCATGGACACGAATCTGGAGCGCATCGAACCGCGCTTCGAAGTTGTCTCTTCCGGCGTGAATTGGTTCGACCTGGAGGTCAACTACGCGACCGGGTCCGGCGACACCATCCCCGCCGCCGAAATCCAGCGCTTGCTGCTCTCCGGCCAGCATCATCAACGGCTGAAAAACGGGCGGTACGCGTTAATCGATCTGGATGGCGCCAGCGAACTCCAAGAAGTCTTCCGCGATTGCGATCCCCGTCAAAACGGCCAGCAATTCCGCTTTTCCAAGGCCCAGGCCGGATTTCTCGCCGCCACCGTGGAAGGGCATCCCGGCTGGAAACTCAACGCGCCAGACGCCTGGCGCAGCCAGGTCACGGGTAAAACCACCGGCGCACCCGTGATGCTGGGCAACCTGGAATCCGTGCTGCGTCCCTACCAAAAAGCGGGTGTCACCTGGCTGCATTTCTTGCGCACTCAAGGTTTTGGCGGCATTCTGGCAGACGAAATGGGTTTGGGCAAAACCTTGCAAACCTTGGCCGGCTTGCGCGCGGCCAATCCCGGAAAGCCCTCGCTCATCGTGTGCCCCACCAGCTTGGTCTATAACTGGGCGGCCGAAGCGGCGCGTTTCACGCCGGAACTCAAAACCCTCACCATCGAGGGGCCGAACCGGCAGGGCCAATTCGAGCGCATCGCGAGTCATGATTTGGTAATCACCAGTTATGCGTTGATCCGCCGCGACGCCGATTTTTACCGCGAGATTGAGTTCGATACCGTCGTACTGGACGAAGCCCAGCACATCAAGAACCGCAAAAGCCAGAACGCCCAGGCCGTCAAGAGCATCCGCGCCGCGCACCGGCTGGTATTAACCGGCACGCCGATGGAAAACTCGGTGGCCGATCTATGGTCGATCTTCGATTTCCTCATGCCGGGCTATTTAGGTTCGGCCAAGGATTTCCACGAACACTACGAACTGCCCATCGCGCGAGAGAAAAACACCGAGGCCCAGGCCCGGCTTTCGCGCCGGGTGCGCCCGTTCATCCTGCGCCGCCTCAAAACGGCGGTAGCCCCGGAATTGCCGCCGAAAATCGAGAACGTGGCCTATTGCGAAATGACCGAGGACCAAGCGGCCGTATACCGCCAAATCCTCGAAGCCAGCCGCCAGGAACTCACCGCGGCGGTGGATGCCCAGGGCCTCGAAAAAAGCCGCATGCTCGTCTTCTCCACCCTCCTGCGCCTGCGCCAGATTTGTTGCGATTTGCGGCTGTTGCCGTTGGAAAAAATCAAGCCGGAGACCGCTTCCGCCAAAATGGAATTGTTGCAGGAACTGCTCGATGAAGCGATCGACGGCGGCCATCGTGTGCTCATTTTCAGCCAATTCGTCAAAATGCTCGGATTGATTCGCAACGTCTTGGACGAACAGGAGATCGGCTACTGCTACCTCGACGGCGAAACGCGCGATCGGCCCGCCGTCATCCAACGCTTCCGCACCGCCACCGATGTGCCAGTCTTTCTCATTAGTCTTAAAGCGGGCGGCACAGGCCTGAACCTGAGCGAGGCTGATACTGTCATCCATTTCGATCCCTGGTGGAACCCCGCCGTCGAAGCGCAAGCCACGGGCCGCGCCCACCGCATCGGCCAAACTCGCGTGGTAACCAGCTATAAACTCATCGCACGCAACACAGTCGAGGAGAAAATCATGCTCCTGCAGAACCGCAAAAAGGAAATGATCGAAGCCGCCCTGGCAGGCACCGGCGAGGCCGCTTCTGCCCTCTCGTGGGAGGACATCCAGGAATTGCTGGCCTAATACAGTCAGGCCAATTTTCACCTGCTTTTAACTCTAAGTGCAGGGCCTCCAAGCCCCTGCGTTTGGTCCCCTTGTGTTTTGCGGCAAATGGGTTATCTTCATAATGACAGTTTAACCTTAGTATTAAACGGGTTTATTTGACGTTGGCCTTTGGGCCTCCGCCAGGGAGAGGAATTGACTATGGAAAAAAGCCGAAAGAAGGCAGCGTCGACGCGCCGGGTTACGCCGGTGGAGGCGCCGCCTGCGCCTGAATTTCGCGGGTATCGCCGTCTGGCTTGGAACGAAGTGGTGTATCATGGGGATTTTGTGGCGGATGAACACCAGCAACTCAAGCCATGGGAAGGACTGAGCGGTTTCCGGGCGGGTTCGTTTGAACAATTTATCTATCGCAAAGCGGGGGCCACGCGGTCCGAACGGCTGCGCCGCGCCACTGCTACAACTTAAAACCACATGAGTGCACTGAACATTGTCTGTTATCTGAAACCCACTTGCGGCTGGAGCCAAGGCGTGCGCGCCATTATGCGCAAGTATGGCCTGGCCTATGAAGATCGTGACGTGATCAACAACCCCGAGCAATACGACGAAATGGTGGAAAAAAGCGGCCAAGGCCTCTCGCCTTGCGTCGTCATCAACGGCCACATGCTGGCCGATGTCAGCGGGGACGAAGTAGAAGCTTACATGCTGCAAGCCGGCCTGGTGGCTCCCACCGCCGTGGAAGCCGACGCGCCCACCAACCAAGCCTGCGGCGCGCATCATCACGGGTAATCACCCGCTTTTCAAAACGGTTATGCCCTCAGCCGCCCGGCCTCCCAAGCCCGGCGGCTGAGTTGTTTTTAGCTAATGGCCATTCAAACATTCCCAACGAAGAATCACCACGGGCACGTGGAGCCATTGGTTGTCGTTGGGCAAGGTGATTTCCATGACTTGACGAGCGCCGGGGTCGGCTTCGATCCAGGTCTGGTTGCCTAAATAGGCCAGGATATGCACGCCGTCGGTGGTCACGGCCAGATCGCCGGGTTGCAGGGCGGCGGGGTCCACGCGCGCGATGCTCTTGCTTTCGAACCGGGTTTTGACGAGGCCGCGATAGCCGTGCATCAAAGCTTCGGCGGTGCAATCGTGCCACCAGAGAGAAAGCGAGCCGCGAATGAGCCGCCCGTTCAACGTGTAAACGCCGCGATGCAGTTGTGCCCAGATCAGGCCCTTGCGCACCAGCCCTGAGCAATCGATGCCCAGATAGCTTTCGCCGCCCCAAACATAGCGCACGCCCCGAAAGCTCCGCAGGCAATACACGTAATCCGCGCGCAACGCCTCCGTCGCCGCGGGCCGCCCCGGCAGACTCAAGGCAATAGCGGGCAGCGCGGCGGCCACGACCAGCGTGTAACGGATCTCGCGCCGTTCCCACCACAACACCAGTGTCCCCACCCAAGCCACCACCAGCCCAACGAGCAACGCCAGCCGCGTCATCCGATATTCCACCGGATACAAAAACAGCAGCGCGATCGCAATCCACACCCAAACCCAAACGCGCCGCCCGAGGGGTTTGAGAGTTGGCCAGTTCATAATGTTCCGACAGGTTTTATGCGATCCCCAGCCTCGGCATTTGTATCACCGGGCAAACCGTTTACCTCAAGCAATCGGTCATGATAACGCACCATCAGTTCTTTAATTCGCGTATCCACTCCAACCACCGATACAGCCAAAGGCACACCCGCGATCAACCCCACGAATAGCAAACCAAAACTGGCCGCGAATCCCATCAAGAAACCGCCCGTTATCTCCGCGGGAGTTAGCCACTCTAAAAGTAGGCAAACCGCCCCAAAAGCACCCACGCAAAGCGCCAAAAAGAACAGGCCTAAGAGAAATTTGCGCCAGTGTATTCGCCGTTTGGGTTTTAACTCCTGGCGAAGACGTTCCACCAACTGAGCGTCGGATTCGCCACTTTGCCTGGCACTAAAGTGGCCGAACCATTTGCGACGCGGTGGCATGGGCGGACTTTCTGGCAGCGCCTTTAGCGCGCACAGCCGGTCATAATACCGCACTAGCAACTCCCGAATGCGCCGGGGATTAGCGGCATCCCGGGACGTGCCCCGGTTGAGATAAACCACCGCCAGCCCGCCAAAAAGCACTCCCAAAATTATGACACTCGCCCCTGTCAAAACTCCTTCATGAAAATAGGGAAAATCGTGTTGGCCAAGATTCACGAAAATTCCGCCGAAACGTGCTCCGGCAATCCCCAAAAGCAAACAACCACCCACAAAACAAACCGCGCGAGTCAACCGCTGGCTTGCCACGAGGCCGCGGATTCGCTCGACTAAATACTCGTCCGAATTGGTGGTTGATTTGGGCATAACCAAGTAAAACACTCAACTGCCTTAGCAATTAATAACATTTTATGCAATTTTATTTATATCATAATCCGTTCCGCTTTATGCTACCGGGAAAACTGCGGTGGCTGAGCCCCCCCCGAAATCATCTGTCCTCCATTGCGCACTGCACACGGCAAAACACAGATCAGGATGCCAGCCGCAATTGCATATAGATGGCATCGAATCTTTGGTTAAACTTTTGCCCCACATCGCGCAAATGCGCGACCTTTTGGAATCCGAATTTTTCGTGCAATCGGAGGCTCGGAGTCTGGTCCGCAGAAATATTCGCCAGCAGGGAACGAAGGCCCGTTTGCCTGGCAGACTCGATCAACGTCCGGAGCAACTGGCTCCCAATCCCCTGCCGGTGAAACTCCGGATGCACATAGATGGAGTCTTCCAACACCCCGGCGGCGGTATAAGCCGCACGGAAAGTTCCCAACGCGCCCCAGCCCACAATGCGCCCGCCACATTCGGCGATCAAAACCGGCATCCCCGGACCGTGCTCCCGATACCAAGCCTCGCGCTCCTCGGCCGAACACGGTTGCGTGGTCCAAACGCAAGTGGAATGGGTCACGTAATAATTATAGATCACGTTAATTTCGACGAGATCGGAGGCGCAGGCCGGGCGGATGATGATGTTCCTGGTCATGAAATCGAGTCTTCTTGGATGATAGACGTTGGCGCCGGTTGAACCAAAGCTGCCATGCACTATTTGGCGGCCTCAGTCTCATCCTATATTCTCTTCTTCAATACGCCCCGAATCCCACATTATGTCGCAATGTTTGCAATAGAATAGAATCCGGTGCCGATAAGTGGCAGGGCAAATGGGTTCTTGACGAAACCGCATGCGATGTCCGCATTGGGGACACGGTCGAAAGTAGTAAAACCTGATAAGCACCGCCATTAACCCCAAAATGACCAGCCACAAAGGTTTTAAGGAATCCACTGAGATCGCCCACATTGTACAGACAACCGCGAGCAATATGAATCCCATGGCAAGCAGGACCTTTCGCCGCCAGGGCACCTGAGGAAGCGATTGCTTGATGCTCATGAGATGAATATGGGTTGCCTTAAGTTGAGGATCACCATAAGGGTAGCAACCTCTTTGGGGTTGCCCATAATATCTCAATCCTCAAATCCCGTGTATTTCGGCTCTCCCGCCGCATGCTCCACAAGACAGCAACATTAGCCCTAGCATTCAGCAGCGTCGTCGAACACCGAGCCATAGACCGCCTCGGACGTGCATTGGTAAACCCCGCCGTGCAAATCCGGCATCTTGAGTCGCTTCGTTCTCATGCCACAAACCGTAGGCCCCGCCCCCCCAACCCGTCAATGGTTTGTCTTCTGCGTGGCGAGGGTGCCGAAGCGGTGGGCGATGGCTAGGGCGGGGTCCAAGGGGACTTCCACTGGCTCGAGTTTTTCGGGGATTTGGATGACGGTTTTGCGGGCGATGGTTTGGCCGGCGAAGCGGGGCAGCCAGGGGCGCTGGGCTTCGAGCATCTCGGACGCCATTTCGCGCGCTTCGGCCAGGGTGCAGACGGCGGAGGTCAGCGGGTCCATGGCGATGGCTTGCATGGCGTATTCGGGGTCGCCGGTGAAGGCGGCTTCGACGGCCAGGGTTTGCACGGTGATGTTGGATTGGTTCAACGCCGCGCACTGGGGCGGCAGCGCGCCGACGCGCAGGGGGTGGATGCCCAAGCGGTCCACGTACGCGGGCACTTCCACGCAGCAACCGGCGGGCAGGTTCGTGATGTAACCGTCGTTGCGCACGTTGCCGTTGAGCTTGAAGGGCACGCCCGTTTCGTGGGCCTCGAGGATGTAGGAGCAATACTCCACGCTGCGCCGGGTGATTTTGGGGCTTTCGAGCGTAAGGTAATCCACTTCGGCGTATTTCTGGGCGATCATGGCGCAATATTTATAATAAGCGCCGGTCTCGCCGCCGAAGGAGGGCAAGTCGCAGTAGCGGTCCAGCGAGCGCTTATGGCTGCGGAACCAGGGCACGTACTCGGAGAGATGGCCGGTGCTTTCGGTCATGAAATAGCCGAAGTGGCGCATGACCTCGGCGCGGACTTTTTCGTGGTGGTAATACTCGGGTTTCTCGCAATTCTCGCGCAACAGCGGGTAAAGATCGCGCCCATCCTGGCGGTCATGCAGGGAGAGGAACCAGCCCATGTGATTGATGCCCGCGCAGAGGTAATCGATCCGTTCCTTGGGCACGTTCACGTAGCGGCTGATGAGGTCCAGCGTGGTCTGCACGCCGTGGCAGAGGCCGATGGATTGGATATTCGCGGCGGCGCGGCCCAGGGCGAAGCAGTTCGCGGCCATGGGATTGGCGTAGTTGAGCAAGAGGGCGTTCGGGCACAACTCCTCCATCTCGCGGGCGATGTCGATGAGCACCGGGATCGTGCGCAGGCCGCGGAACACGCCGCCCGGCCCGAGGCTATCCGCCACACACTGATCCACGCCATAGCGCAGGGGGATTTCGTAATCGATCTTGAAGGCGTCAATGCCGCCCACCTGGATCATCACGATCACGTAGTCCGCGTTTTTGAGGGCTTCGCGGCGATCGAGCGTAGACCACACTTTCGTTTGCGTGTGGTTCTCGGCGATCATCCGGCGGACGAAGGCTTCCATTTTATCGAGCTTCGGCCGGGTGATGCTCATCAGGCAGATCTCGCTATCGCGTAGCGCGGGGGTGGCGAGGAAATCGTTGATGAGCGTTTTGCAGAAGATCAGACTGCCGGCGCCGAGCAGGGCAATTTTGGGCATAACAAATTCGGGTTAAGGTTGGCGCGCGCCAGCCAGTGCCCACCCGCCGGGACGCCTAAATCCCGGATCTAGAAAAGCAATGGAGCGCACTTTTGGATGCGCTCCACGCTATCTGCTATACCCCTGAACTCAAGTAATATTTTACGAATATTACCACCAAAAAGACGGATCCGGCGGGGACAAAGTATTGCGCACATGCATTTTGTTGAAATTCACCCAGTCGGCATGGCCATCCAAATAGAGGCAATTGCCGCCAGCAGGAAGCAAGCCATCCAAGTGGGGCGCTTGATGGCCTAACTTTTGGCCGGTCTTGGGATCCGTCCAGCCGCCGGTAATGCCTTTGTACTTGTTCTTCGTGCGATCGGTTTCGTTTTTGCCGTTGGACAAAGTGCCATCGGCGGAAATCACCCGGGATGTGGGCGGCGGGTTGTAAGTCGTGCCATTGACAAACTTGATGGGCGCGGGGTTAAGGCTGTCGACGATATTGGTGGAAGCCACATTGCCGGCTCCTTTAAACGAGACGGCGTAACCGATCACCCGGTAGCCGTCATCTTTTTCCGAGCCGATTTCGCCGACGGTATCGGTGGTAAATTTCCATAAGTCATCGTTGTTTTGCTTGGCAAAAGCCGGGCAGTACAAAATGTCCCGCTTGCCGCCGAATTGCACGAAGGCATTGGCGGCTTTGACCGGCAAGTCCCAGGGCCAATACGCCCCGGTGCAATCGGGGAACTTGCTGTTATACTCATCGGCATACATCAAAATGGCGATGCCCAATTGCCGCATATTGCTGGTGCATTTAATGCGGACGGCTTTGGCTTTCGCCTTGGATAGCGCCGGCAACAACATGCCGGCTAAGATGGCAATGATGGCGATAACCACCAGAAGCTCGATTAGGGTAAACGCGCCACGCTTTTTCATACGGACTCCTATCTCAACGGTAATATATTAATTGTGTTTCCTAAATAATTAACTTCAGCGATAACCCAGCTGGAAATTTTGCCCCCGCCTTGGCCCCCGCCGATTTAGATCGCAAAATATTTAATTGGGTTTCCTAATTATTTGGTTCTGCCCCATCTTCTTTGGGTTCCCCTCCCTTGTCAAATAAATATTGCACACTTTGCGCGAAACGCGAACCTTCGAGCTATACGACTTTGGTAAATACTACGCATTTCATTATCCATCAATATATTATAACAGTGTTATGGTTTTTTATAAACCATTAGTCAATTATTTTATTTCAATATCCCAAACTCAATCCCCGGCCGAAACAGCCATTGGGACTCCGATTTTACCCGAAGCAGCCCCGCAGGCGCATTGACAGCGCGAAACCACCCCCTACGATGAAGGCGGAGTTAATTACCATGAAAGAGGAATTAGTGGCGCGCTTCACGGTCTCCATCCCCGCACAACTGATGCGGCAATTGGATCGCATGACCGAAGAAAAGGGCTATAACAACCGCTCGCAGGCCGTGGCCGATATGATCCGCGACGAGTGGGTGGCTCACTCCCAAAAGCACGGCAATGAGGAGATCGCCGGCACTATCACCCTGGTGTATGACCACCATAAACAAAACGTGCAAGCCGTGCTCACGGACATCCAGCACGATCACCACGAGGTGATCATTTCCGCCATGCACGTACACCTGGACCACCACAATTGCCTGGAAGTGCTCGCGGTCAAAGGCAAGGCGGCGACCATCAAGGCGATCGCCGACGAACTGATCGCCGCCAAAGGCGTGAAGCACGGCAAACTCACCGTCACGACCACCGGGAAGGATTTGACTGTGTAGGTTGGATGCGAATTTTCACGGTTGAAGCTTGGCAGCTTTCTTCAACTCGGCCACCACGTCATCGGAGGCGTGTTCGGCATAGATAATTTTGCCCTGCTCATCCACGATGTAAACGCTGGGTACTCCATTCAAACGGAATTTTTTGGCCGGCGCCGATTTCCACCCCCCTTCCCCGGCCCAAGCGTTGATCGTATTCGTCCAGCCGCGTTTATTAACATGATTGATGGGAAGTTCAATAGAATCGTCGATGCTCAAACTTATAATGGCGGTATTGCGTAACAATTCGGCATGGGTATCGCGCAGTTTCTGAAGTTCCGCCATTGATCGCTGGCAGGGGCCGCACCAAGTCGCCCAAAAATCCAGCACGACGCGCTTGCCTCGAAAATCCGAGAGTTTCATCGGCTGGTTCCCTGCCAACGAGGTGAATTCAATTTCGGGCGCCATGGTTCCCGGCGGCAACAAATTATACTTGGCCACAAAGTTCTCGCGGTCTATGGACGCCTGAGCTGTTGTGTCCACCACCCTAAGAGGCAGTTGATACCAGCGCAGGTCGTAAGTTACCCGCCACTGGTTATCCGCCCAGTTGAGCTGGCTGGCGGCGATGAAATATTCACCGGACAAAGCAACGTTGCCCCTGGATTTGCGATCGCTTTTTACCGCCAGTTTTAAGATAAAATGATAACCGCGCAGCCCATCCATCAAACCGCTGCTGTCCGCCCGGGAGCTTTTCACGCTGGCTTCAACGATTTGAATCTCGGCGTCTTTCAATTCGATATCCGCCACTTGCATTATATCGATCATGGCATTGGCCATCTGGAGCTGGGTTTGGGTGCGAACGCTATTATCCTGGTCAAAACTCTGCCTAGAGGCGCTAGCGCTGCCACTTCTTTGAAGTTGAGCCCACCGCATATCGCTCGTGTAATAGAGCTCATTTTGAAAGACGCGCACATCACGCTCGCGGATGAAGCGCACGATTTTTTCGCCAAGTTGCCGCAAGGCGGGCATCTCCGAATCGGTAAGGCCTTCAGCCCGGGAGGCTTTGTCTAGGATTGCCAGTTCGCGCACGGTCTTTTCATCGGCGACGTTGGTGGGGAACGACACCCAGCGAATGGAATTCGCCTCGCGCCAACCGCGGGGAAACTGGGATATGCCGCGCAAGGCTAACTTGAACTCGCCCTGTGTCGGACTGGGTTTTACCAGGATTTCCAGTTTTAGCGCGTTGCGAAAGGGCAGCAACCCGTCCTCATGCGCCGTCCACACATCGGCGGGCGGAACCACCACGACTCCCAAATTGCTCGCCGAAAAATCGACGGGCAAAGCCTTGATCCGCTCGAGGAAAACTTGGGCGCTCGCTGCCAGCGTTTTTTGCCGTGGCTCCCGGCTCTGGCGCGCGGTTGCTATCGCCTCATCGCTTAATGCGGTGCCATTAGTGATCGCAAGGTAATCCTCCAAGGTTGCGGTCATTTCTTTCGCAAAACGATTCGCATCCCGGGTTTGAAGCAAAGTGACCACCGCGCGATTAACCGAGTCAAACTCGTTTGCGGCCGGAACGTAAGCCGGTGGTTTGGCATCTGCTGCCTGGAGCGATACCAACGCTAGTCCTGCGCCCAGGAGAGTGATCAACTGTAGAACCCGATGAACAGCCCAATGTCTTGCCATGTTTTACACTTTTAACATTAGACCGCCGCCCTCGGGAACCCTCACGTACCATGCCATTTATTACGTGAAACCTTAGGTTCACACCAAAACTTTTTGGCTCGAAAACCAATAAAGTTCTACTTCCCAACCTGGGCACACTTCTCAATCATCTTCGCCAGGCGTTCCCGATGTTGCAGTAGCGGGCGCGGATCGGTGGCGAAGTGGGTGGTGTCTTGGGAAACCGATGCGGGCACGATGAGCAGGGCGCGGGCTTCGGCGAGCAGCTTTTTGGTGCGTGAATTGTTAGCGGCGGATTCCAGGCGTTGGATTTCTTGCTGGAGCCGCCAGAAATACTCGTAGTCTTCCATGCCGTCGCGCAGGTTTTCCCAGCGCAGGCTATTCACTGGTTCGTCCAAGCATGGAGAACTGGGCTTGGCGCTGCCCGCGAGGGGCGGGTACAAGAAACGGCCGTCGCCATTGCCCCAATAACCCACGTGTCCCACGGGGAAATCGTAGCCGGACACGTAACTCATCGGATCGCGGTAAGGGTCTTGATGCGCGGGCGCGAGAGTGACCAGCGTGCTGTTCCAATAGGTCGTTTCCCAAATGAGCAAGCCGGTGACCCCATATTGCCAGGATTGCCATGGCCACAGACGCAGCTCGTTGCCGGGATGATCGATGAACTCGGTGAGGTAGGGCGCGGTGGGGGCGCAACAGATGTACCACCACACGCGTTCTCCGGCGGCGCGGCGGGCCGCCACTTTTTCGGGCGACCACTCGGGTGTCAGGCCGCACCAGATATCGACGTTGCCGCTCAAGGCCGGCTCGGGCTGCTCGGTGAGCATGCGGGCGAGCTGTGGCGCGGCGGCCTTCAGGCGTTTCATGCCGGCCACCACGAATTCGTAATCCTTGGGATCTGGCTCATCGAACCAGTAGGTGAACGCCTTCGCCAGCCAGCCACGCTCGCGCAGGTGTCGCTCCACTTGGCCCAGATAATCCTGGAACAGCCGCGCGTGCTCCGGAGTGCCTTCTTGGAAACCCTCCAATTGCCCCAAGGCCCGGCTCTGGTAAGTGCCTCCGCCCATGCCCAGCAAACGCAGTTGGAAGGTGCTGAATTGGTATTCGTCCAGCCAGCGCTCGGCGGCGCGATCGAACTCGGTGAAATCAATCCGCGCGCGCCGGGCCTCTCCCTGCCCTTCGAACTTCACCTGCATGGGGGCGTAATCGTAAAAGCTATAAGGGCTGATGCGATGGCGCGCGAAATTGCGCAGGTATTTTTCGTAAACGGCTTCCTGGTCCTCGGGCCGATCCAAGCCGTGATATTCGTTGATCGTCATGGAATCCAAGCCCAAGGCGCTCTGCAAGTGGGTTTCCCGCGGCAGAATGAAATCGTGGATGGTTAATTGGACCGGCACCCGCCATTCGCCCGCAGTGGTCTTGATTTCGATCTGACCTTTCAGTTTTCCCGGCGGACAAGAGGTGGGAGCGAAAAATGTGATCCAAAGCGGCTGGTTTTGGCCTGCCGGGAGGGCCAGGGGCAGGCGCACGGGCGGCAAGGGATCAGGATACCAACCCGGCTGGCAAGTGGTATCCGTGGGCCGGGTGACTTGGACATACGAAACCTGGTTAAAGCTGGCTTGGAGGGACTGGGCGGCCGGGATGGCCGAATCATTGGGCAGCCAATTCACCGCTAGCAACTGGGTCGCCGCCGTTGGGCGCAGGACAATTTGGACGGGTTCATACTCCCCGCGCGCCAAGGAAACGGTTACCGGTTTAATTTGGCTGCGGCTGGGCCGGGTAGGCAGGCCGCGTTCCCGGCCGATTTTCCAGCCGCTTTCGCACCACCACAACCCTATGGCCGGTGTATCCGCAAGCCAATAACCCGGCTCGCGGTCGTCCAAAAAATTCAACTGAACGGGAATTTGCCCCTGGAAAAGCATTTTTTTACCGTCGGCGATGAGTCGAAGATCCAAAAAATCCAAACCAGGCCGCCCCACTGGGCAAATCATGGTTACATGGATGGACTTGGTTTCCGCAGTGGCCGTACGGGTTGCGGTTTTTATGGGAATCTGAGTCGTAATAGGTTTAAAACTGGGTTTTGCCGAGGAATGGGTAGCGTTTAATCGGCTAATTTCGCATTGCAGCTCGGAAAAACTGGGATTTTGGGGCGTCAAAGCTAATTGGACCTGCCAGGAGCCCCGATCCGGAGTCAATTCAACCTGTTCCAATTGGACCGCGAGTTCGGGCGAACTAGCCCATACGTCCATAAACCGCGTTGAACCACGCAAATCGGAGGGATTCCCCTCCAATTTTGCCTGATAATCAATAGCGTTGACCTGGAAAGCCCCGGAAGCGCCGCTATGACGCAAGCGCACAAATACTTCGGTTGCGGGAAAAAGCGCCGTGGGCAAAGCCACTGAAGAGGAGCGGTTGGTTTTTCCTAACTCGGCCACCAGCAACCATTTTTGGCGATCTCGGCTCGCTTCCACCATTAAATCTCCCCCCTCATAATAGTTTATGGCTATTTCGATTTGCGCGGATTTTTGGGGAAACGCACCGACTCCTAAAGCATAGACTATCTCTTGTCCTGGACTAAAGATCCAGCGATCCGAGTTGAAACTCGCGGTGCTATATATAAGGGGGCGATGATAGTTGGCCCCCTCCCAACTGAAATGTGGCTGAAAACGGTAAATGCTCCCAGCAACCCCCTCCCCTTCCCCTAGTTCGAGGCCATTTTCCTGGCGATGCGCGGCCTTGGTCGGATATAAAGCGGCGGACGCAAACTGCATGGCCCCATTGACATGCCACTGCCCAAGCCGCCCATAAAAATCTCTCAATTGATCCGGTATCCGAGCCACAAAACGATGGGTTTCCCAGTTTACGGAGAGGCCAAAGTCGCGATTCACCTGGTTAAAACCGGAAATCGCACCACCACCTGAGGCTCCAGGCAGGCGGCGTCCGGTGAAATGAAATCGATAAATCTGCCCAGGGAGCAGGGAAGCGCCATCAAACCGCCAGTAAGATTGGTCATTTCCATTACCATCCACTTGGAGGCAAGGCGTTTGTGAATTTACCCCTAACTCGATTGAACCTTTACCTTCGCCTAGCCGCCACGGATCGGCAACGGCAACCGAAGTGGTAGCAGGACGGTTAAAACCATTGGCTGGCAATAGGTTTTGGGCATTAAGGGTCAAGCAAGCGCTGAACCAGGCGCAAAGGAGGGTGGTTTTCATAGCCCCAAACTGCCAGTCCGGGGCCAAAGTGACAAGTCGTGCAATCGGTTTTTTTTGAGTTTTCAAAAATAATGAATGGAAATGAGACAAATTTTTTCGAGCTGGATGCCGCCCAATTACCCCCACTTTAGTCGTGATCCAACCCCTCCTCAAAGCTGGGTAAAGCCGCCAATCCCTTTGAGTAACGGTCCGATTAACAAAGTCTTTATAAGTTCATTACAAGCATGTTATGACTTTTTCAAAAGGGTGATTTGGGTGGTTTTTAAATCCCCTGACCAGGCTCCCCAGTCACCCTGAAAAACCGTCCGGGAAAACCCCTTAAAACCTGAGTGTCCCGTTTTAATACATCTTTGTCTCAAAAAAGCACAGACACTTTCTAAAAACGTGCTACCTTAGTCTCGCCTGCACAATAAAAGAGAAAGGTTAGGTAAGTAGGTTGGTTACAGTCTCAGTGGATAAAGTTTGCGGTGTTAGTTAGGTGGAATTGTTAGATAACAACGAAATTGAACGAATGAATACTATGAATAAGAACTTGTTGCTCGCAGGTGTGATCGGGACGGTTGTCTTGACGGCTTCTCAGACGATGGGTGCGATTACTCCGTTGACCGAAGATAATCCGGTTACGGTGACCAGCGCTGGTTTCTCAGCTCCTGGTGGCGCTCCTATCCAGACCATTTCTTCCGACTACGCCTTGGCCGCTGGCAAAGGCACGGGCAACGTGACCGTGGATGTGTTTAACGGCGTGGACGGTTTGGTTTTCGTGTACAAGGTTTCGGTGGCGACCGGCAAAGCCATCACCCAGGTCAACATCAGTGACTGGAACTTCGGCACCGTGGCGGTGGATTCGAGCAAGAACGCGACCGCGACCTTGACCGAAGGCTCCATCTCCTTCTCCTTCAACACGGTTGCTGGTGGCACTGCGGTGACCGCGGGTCACTCCGTCACCTTGGTTGCTTACTCGAACTTGGATCAAACCCAATTCAACTTGGTGTCCGTCCAAGGCTCGATCGGCAACGACACCGTGGTGGGTATCGCTCCGGTACCTGAAGCCTCGACGGCTTTCTTCGGTGCGGGCGCGGTGTTGATGATGCTCCGCTTCGGCCTGAAGCCCATGCTCAGCCGCAAGAACTAATAGTTCTCGCAGTTAAGCAGTTTTCATTTTGAAGCCGGCCGGAAGACGCAAGTTTTCCGGCCCTTTTCTTTTCCGCATTTCACCCCGATTCCCCCACCTTCCGCCCGCTCTAGAGAATCCGTAACCCAATTCTCGATCCTCTTCCCCGCAAATTATTTGGATAAATCAATGGCGGTTGAAAAAAATCCTTGAACCCACCCGCGATTGGATTAGGCTGGCTCCCGAACTCTTGATATCGGTGAACCCTGTGCGGTTTCGTGGGAATTAACCGATTAAAATCCGTTTTAATCACGCAAACCATTTATGTCCAACAGACCTCTTAATGTCGGTTTGGTTGGTGGCGGCAAGGGCGCGTTTATCGTGCACCCCCACCAAAGAGCTATTCACTTTGACGGCACCCGCCGGGTAACGGCTGCGGCCTTGTTCCCCGATCCTAAGATCGCCTTGGAAGAAGCTGCTGCTTGGCCTTATCCCATAAAGGGTTACGGTTCCTATGACGAAATGATTTCGGCGCAGGCCAGCTTGCCGGCGAGTGAAAAATTGGACTACATTCTGATCGTCACGCCGAATTTCGTGCATTTCGACCCCGCGATGAAGGCCCTCAAAGCCGGCATCCCGGTGTTCTGCGAAAAACCGCTGACCGTGACCCTGGACGAAGCCAAGCAATTGGTGGACACCGTGAAGAAGTTGAACATTCCGTTCGCGGTTTCCCATACCTATCTGGGACATTGGACCAGCCGGTTGGCTCGCTACATCGTGCGCAGCGGCCTCTTGGGTGAAGTCCGCTGGGTGGATTCCTATTACATCCAAGGCTGGCTGGCGACGAAGTTCGAAGATACCGGCAATCAACAAGCTTCCTGGCGCGTCGACCCCAAGAAGGCCGGCGGCTCCGGCTGCGGTGGCGACATCGGCACCCATGCCCTGATGCAATTGCGCTATGTGACGGGCCTGGAAGTCACCGAAGTGAGCGCCAACTTGGAAATTTTCGTCCAAGGCCGCTCGATCGACGATCATTTCACCGCTTACTGCCATCTGAACAACGGCGCCCGCGCCTTGGTTCGCGCTTCGCAGATCTCCATTGGCCATAAGAACGATCTCGGCATCGAGATCAATGGCACCAAGGGCAGCCTGCGCTGGCGCCAGGAAGAGCCGGAAAGCATCACCATTATGCAATTGGGCCAGCCGGACCGCGTTTACTGGCGCGGAGCGGTCACCCCGGGCGATGGTTTCCTGCCCAAGGACATGCCGGCGGATCTCATGGCCGAACCGAACATTCCTTCGGGCCACCCCGAAGCCTTCCACGATGCCTTTGCCCGGCTGCATCGCTGCTTCGAAGCGGATGTGCGCAAATATCAAGCGGGCCAGCCGTTCCAATGCGATGGCTCGAAGTACGCCAACGTCGAAGACGGTTGGACCGGGATGGCCTTTATCCAATCCTGCTTGCAAAGCAGTAGCCAAAAAGGCGCCTGGACTCCTATGGCCAAACTGTAATTCAGCCATTTTTATTGGTGATAAACTGGGGAAAGGACGGCCCAAAGCCGTCCTTTCTTTTTGCCTTAAAACCACTTATATACTGCCTCCCCCACGCTATCCCAACTCGGATTCGCGATCGATTTCCGGTAGCTATTTCAACATCACAAGTTATAATATTTCAACCCTGTGGCCATACCCCTGGTGTGTGTAAGGGACAGCCCGGCAGGGAAAATCAGAGGCGATAACTCATGTCCGACTCGGCCCCAACTCATGCTCTAAGGCTAATCATCACTGGCCAAGACATGGATTTTTCCGGGCAGGTCTGCCAGGTGGGAAGCGCTCATGGCTGGCAAATCGAGCATTTGCCGCAGTTTTCGGTGGCCATCGCCCAAGCCGCTAGCACGAAACCGCATCTATTTTTCGTAGAATGGCCCATTGCCGAACTTACGAACCCAGATCGCGCCAGCCGATTGGAGCTCCTGCTAACTTTGCCCGTGCCCTGGGTAGTGCTGGTTAACTCGGATTCTGAAACGGAGGCCGCCGAAACGTTTGCCGCGAATGCTTATGCCATCCTGACTAAAAGCTCGATTCATAACCCTTTGCTGCCAAAAATTATTGCCGACATCTTGACGCGGCGGGATTTGGAAATCCGCTTGGAGGCGGCCCAGCGCTCATTGGCCCAGCGAGAACAAGCTTTGCGGGCCGCGGAATACGCCGTGCAACTGGCGGGCAATACCATCAGCGAGGCCATCACCCGTCAAAATGCGCACGGCAAATTCATCTACGCTTCGCCGGCGCTCACAAAACTGCTGGGCTATTCCGCGGAGGAAGTCATCGGCCGGGCGGCCACCACGCTCATCGTCGCGGAAGATTTGGATCTGACCCGCCAGCGGGTGCGCCAAGCCCTGCGGGATAAACGCATGAACTGCCGGCTGGCCTTCCGCATGGTGCACAAAAGCGGCCGCATTGTATGGGTGGAAGCCGAGGCACGCTTTGTCTGCCATGGCCGCCGGTTGCAGGAGATTCAATGCGCCTTGCGCGATGTCACCGAACAAAAACGCGCGGAGGAGGAGCGGCACAAATTGGAAGCGCGCGTGCGCCAGGCCCAAAAAATGGAAAGCCTGAGCGTCATGGCCGGGGGCATGGCCCATGATTTTAACAACTTGCTGGCCGCTATTTTGAGCAATACCGAGTTGGCCTCCCTGGAATTGCCGCCGAACTCCACCATTCGCAATTACCTGAGCCAGGTCATTCACGCGGCGCACCGGGCCACGCAATTAGTCGGGCAAATGCAGGTTTACTCCGGCCAAGGCCGTTACTTGGTGCAAATGCTGGAGCTGGCGGAATTGGTGCGCGAATTCGCCCAACCGCCGGTGATCATTCTTTCGCCCATCATCACCTTGGAAGTCGAGTTTGGCACCGCCGTCCCCCCGATCCAAGGCGACCCGCTGCAAATCCGCCAAATCCTGGCTAACCTGGTGGCCAACGCCGCCGAAGCCATCGGTGACCAGCCAGGAACCGTGCGCATCACGACGGGGGTCATGCATTGTGACCGGGCCTGTTTGCAAGGCTGTTTCTGCGATGAAAACTTGCCCGAGGGCAAATATGCTTATGTGGAAGTCTCGGATAATGGTTGCGGCATGACGGCCGAAACGCAGATCAAAATGTTCGAGCCATTTTTCACCACGAAATTCGCCGGCCGGGGACTCGGTTTAGCCGCCGTGCTGGGTATCGTGCGTGCTCATGCGGGGGCCATCAAGGTGGCTAGCGCTCCGGGACAAGGCAGCATCTTTCGCGTCCTATTCCCGGCGGCGGTCAGCAGTTTCTCCGACCGCCCCGCAGCCACGCCCAGCCCTACCGCCAAAACGTGGCGCGGCTTTGGCACCGTCATGGTCGTGGACGACGAAGAAGAGTCCCGCAGCACGATCCGTAAACACCTAGCCAGACTCGGCTTCCTGGTCACCACGGCGGTCGATGGCCCGCATGCATTGGATATTTTCCGCAAGGCGCCGAACGAATTTGTGTGTGTGCTGGTCGATCATGCGATGCCGCACATGAATGGGGCCGAAACTTGCCACGCCCTGCGCCGCATCCGGCATGATATTAAAATCATAGTCGCGGCTGATGGTTCTCAACTGGATACCGCCCGGCAATATACCCACCGCGAACAATTCGGGCTGCTCGAGAAGCCTTGTTGCCTGGAAACCCTCCAACAAGCCCTGCAAACCAGCCTCGATAATCATTCGCCGGCTTAAACCCGGATTCCGAGATTGGCGTGGATGGGATTGCGAAGAGAACGGATGCTCAAGGTTTTGCGCGGACGAAGCCGTTATTCAAAGAAATACCGGCGAGGAAGCGCAAAGCCTTGAGCGCCGGGCATCTGAAGCAAGACCGCCGCGCCGATCTCGGAATTCGGGTTAAAACGATCCGCGCCGTTCCAATGGCGTGGTTCGAAATGACTGTTGCCCCCTACCGCGCGCAGTGGCAAACTGCACCGCTATGAGCCAGTTGAAACGGGCCCGGGAAGTATTTGACGACGAAATTAAGGCGCTTCAAGCCGTACGCGATCAATTAGATGCGTCGTTTGACCGCGCGGTGGAGACGATTGTGGAGGCGCTGCGCAACCGGGGCAAGCTCATCATGGTCGGCATTGGCAAATCCGGCCACGTCGGCGGCAAAATCGCCGCCACCCTCACCAGCACCGGCTCTCCTTGCGTCGTCTTAAACACGGTGGACGCCCTGCATGGCGACCTGGGAATCGTCTCCGATGGCGATATCGTCCTCGCCCTCTCCTACTCCGGTGAAACCGAGGAATTGCTCAACCTATTGCCCGCGCTCAAACGGTTTAGCGTGAAAATTATCGCCCTGACGGGTGGCCCGAAATCTTCTCTCGCGCGCCACTCGGACCTGGTCCTGAATGTCAAAGTTCCCAAAGAAGCTTGCCCCTTTAATTTAGCGCCCACCTCCAGCACGACGGCCACCCTGGTTATGGGCGACGCCTTGGCAATGGCTATCGTCGAGGAACGCGGCTTCCAACGGAAAGATTTTGCCAAATACCACCCGTCCGGCGCCATTGGCCGCGCCTTGCTCCTGCGCGTACGGGACATCATGCGCTCGGGCGAACGCAACGCGGTCGCCGCCCAAACCATGACCGTGCGCGAAGCCCTGCTCGTCATGACCCAGGCCAAAGCGGGCAGCGTCAGTGTAATCGACGCGCATGGCAAAATGGTCGGCGTATTCACCGACGGCGATTTCCGGCGCTTGACCGTCACCGACGACCACGCCTTGTCCCAACCGCTGTCGAAGGTGATGACTCGTAACCCCATTTGCATCCGGGACGAAGCCCTCGCCGTGGAAGCGCTGAAAATCTTCAACGAACGCAACATCGATGACCTGGTCGTCGTCAACGCCCGCAAAGAACCCATCGGGCTGGTCGATAACCAGGATTTGCCGAAGTTGAAGTTGATGTAGGCGGCAGGGCAACTTGCGGAAGGGCGCGTGACAAAACTCTTCCGGATTCAAAAGTGATAAAGACCCCTGCGCTCCTTAAACTAATTATTCGCAGCCAACCATCGATCACAACGGGAGCCATATGAATGGCTCAGTTGTGTTTTCCAAGCCCCAACGGGGCGATTCAAGAAAGCCCAGGGTGCTAGCCCTGGGTAACCTGCCCCATAATTCTATTGGCAAGCCCTACAGGGGCGATCCAACTCGCCAAATGACCTCGCGTTTCCGCAATGCCACGCCCCCGCTAACCTAAATCGCCCCGCCAGGGCTCGAAGATTATGTTATTGCGCATAACTTTGCAGTGGGCGTTTCGGATTCGGGCAATCTCACAGGCACCGCCACGATGTTGATTAACGTCACACCCAGCACGGCCATTATGGCCAGCATTTCGCTGGTGAACACTTACTTGTTAATCAACTGGACCGGGGGCACCGCTCCTTACCAGGTGCAAATCTTGTCCGATTTGTCCCTCACGAACTGGGAAAATCTCGGCGGCCCGATCAGTTCCAAAAGCATCTTGATCACCCCCACCCAATCGACCTCGTTTTACCGGGTTTTGGGGCAATAGGTGCCAACGCAAAAGGGCTGAGGTGAATAACCTCAGCCCCTCTATTGAAATCTCTCTCATCTACGGAAATCGATCCACTCAAAAATGAACCATACTATTTTTTGCCCCTAATATTTGATGCGCCGATTTGTTTCTTGGCGTATTCAAGCTTTTTGATCTCGGTGTGATTCAGGTGCTCTTGAAAAGGAGCCAAAAGCTCTATCACTTTCCTAAAGTTCCTTTCTGACCATGCAGATTCGGACTTTCTCCGCGCCTGGTTTAATTGGGTTTCAAGAGCGCAGCTTTGAACCCATTCACTGCGTTGCAGCTTGAGACGAAAAAAAAGTTCACTGTCATTTAATATGCCGTCATCAATGCAGTTCCGGAAAAGCTCAGCCAATTGCCGAACACCTTCGGCCACACCTTCAACGGTATGAGTAGCGTAATCTCGGTATTGTTGTGCTCGTTCATGGTGAATAAGGTGCAGGATTTCCGATAATGAGTAGGAGTCCGTTCCCCGCACATTCTCAATCTGAAGACAGATCTCGTAGGAGAGCCGATCATGGTATATGTCGATGGCTTGTTCTGCGGACTCGAATCGTACCGAGGCAGCCTCAGAACGCGTGCAGCGAAAATCTTTGGCGTCGAGGAAAGCAAAGCGCGCTTTGACTTCATCGGAAAACCGAAGAAATGACCGATCGGTAATGTGGTTGGTATTCATAACAAGAAAGGGACACCCATTACTTAACTTACGTCGCCTCTATTATCATTACGCTGATTACTAAAGGGTGAAACAAGAATAATGACCCTGATCGGTATCAGGGGCTAAAACCATGCACCTCATAGACTCGCCAATGCTGTTCTTCCTTCTTCATCACGATCACTGTGGGTGGGGCATATACATCTATCATTCCAGGAAAGAGTATCGAATCGTTTATGAGGCTAACGTTATACTCCATCAATCCAGGAACACGACCCACTAAACGCGAGATTTCCTCTAAATCGCTTGAACTCAAATGTGAAGGCCTTGCCCTCAACTTAAGTTTTACTAGATGAGCTTTTTCCTGAGGAAGCAACGGTGGATACTCGCTCCCCTGGCGTAGAAGAGCACGTTCATCTAGATTTACTGATGATTCGTGACCAGTTCGACACGACACAATCACCAAAACAACTAACATCACACCAATGTATAGTCGTAGATTCATATTCACTTGCAAAGGGGATAGTGCTATCGTTTTGTTCGTGTTGACCGTGTATATCAAGCCTTCGATCGAGGGACATAACCTGAACCAACCGTTATAACCACTGTCGGGAGCGGCCCATACGAATATTTTGAGCCGCCCCGGACGCATCCAGATAGACGAATGCCCACCCGCTACTTCCGGCCATCACGCCGCCCTTGATCGGGCCGCTTGAAGACCTTGAATGCCAGGGATCAGTCCAAGTTTGAGGGCAGCCGACAAACCCTCCAACTCCTAGTGAACCATCCCTCGCCGCGCTTACACCAACTCGGCCGCGGCGGCATTGAACTTGGTTTGGGCCACGTCTTTGCAGCCGGGGATCACGGAGGTGACCAGGGGGTTGCGCAGGCACCAGGCTAGCGCCCATTGCGCCATGGGCACGCCCGGCGGCACTTCGTCGCGCTGGATGACCTTGGTTTCGGCGATCATTTTTTGAACCTTCTCGGGCGCGATCGTCGACCGCATGTCGTTGGCGGCGAATTTTTCGTCTCCGTTGAATTTACCGGTCAAGAAACCGCTGGCCAGCGGCACCCGGGCCAGGATGCCCAAGTTGTCTTTTTGCGCGTATGGAAACGATAGCTGCTCCGCTTTGCGTTCAAGACGATTGTACACCACTTGCAGCGCTTCGGCACCGACGGAACGGGCCTCGCGCGCCTGCAAATCGTTGTTGATCTGGCTGGAAATGGAGATGCCCAGGTGGCGAATTTTACCCGCCGCTTTTTGGCGCTCGAGCATGGCCCACAATTCAGGACTTTGGAACAATTCGTCCACGCCCGAATGAAATTGGTAAAGGTCAATGCTATCCCGCCGCAAGGCGCGCAACGAGGCTTCCAACTGGCCTTGCACTTCCTCGGGCGTGAGATGCCAGCTGCGGTTCATGAAGCCGTGGAATTGGTGCCCAAACTTCGTGGCCACCACCCATTTGGCCTGCGGATGGCGCGCCAGGTAATCCCCAATCAGCGCTTCGGAGACGTGATCGCCATAGCACTCGGCGGTGTCGATCAAGTTGATCCCGCTTGCGCTCGCGGCGTCGAGAATGGCGTCCACCTCCGCCTGCGTGTACGCGCGGCCCCACTCGCCGCCGAACTGCCACGTCCCCACCCCAATGACGGAGACTTCCAAACCTGTGCTGCCTAAGCGCCGATATTTCATGAGAATAACGTATTCACTCGCTGCTGGACTGCTTCCAGCCACTTTTGGCGTTGCTCCAAGCTGCTAACGATCACCGGAGTAAAGGTCAGCCGGTCGCAAGGCACGCCACACAAGCCAAAGATAGCCTTTTTCCACAATAACTCCAGCGGGTCGCCCAAATGCTGCACCTCGACCGCCTCGGGGGTGTTGGCCGTGACGATCACCAGCGCCTGGCGCGCTTTCAACAATCCTTCCGGTTTGCCGCCGCCTTTGCCATCCGGCACGAAGCGATAGGCCAAGCCTTGGCGCAACACGCGGTCCACCCAGCCCTTGAGCACCGCCGGGGGCATGCTCCAATAATTCGGATGAATGATGATGATGCCATCGGCGTTCAGGGCTTGCTCGCAGTAAGGGGCCATCTCAGCCGGAGGATTGGAGCCTTTGGTGAATTCTTGCGGCCCTGGCGCGGGATTAAATCCTTCGGCGTGCAAATCGCGGAACCAAACGTTGTAACCTTTGGCTTCCGCCGCCTGGCGCGCGGTTTGGGCTATGGCGTGATTGAAACTCCCGGGAGTGGGATGGCCTAAAACAATCAGGATATTCTTCGACATACTAAAAGAGATTCTGTTCCGACACGGAATGGCGCGGCGGCGGCGTGGCCGGGGACGGCGCGGGGGCAGACGGCTCGGTTGCTTCAGGAGCTTGCTCTTCTTCCACCGCTTCCGGCGCAGGAGCAGACGCGATTTGGGCCGCGGGTTGCGGGGCACCCACCACGGAGGCTTTTTGCACGCGCACCAGCGCGGGCCGCAAGAATTGCCCCTGGAAGGTGTAACCGGGCGCCACCAGCACGCAGATCAAATCATCGGGCGCGGGTTGGGCCTTCGCGTCTTCCAAGTGATGAACCCGAGAATCAAAAGGATCGCCTGGATTCGGCAAAATGGGAACCAGTCCCACCCGCCGGGCCATGTCGCGGCAGGCGTTTTGGAACATGCTGAGTTGTTGGATCAATCCGGGCTGGCCGGAATGAACCGCCGCCTGGTATAAGGCGTAAACGTGGTCCAGCATGCCGATGGACACGTGCAGCCACTCGCCTTCGGCCCGGCGCAGCTTGTCGATTTCGAGCCGCAAACGGGCTTTCTCGGATTCGTCCGCTTTTTGCAGAAAGTCGGAAAACGCCTTCGTTTCCGAGGTCATCTGGCCGGCGACCATTTTGGTCAGTTCCGAAATATTGGTGGCTTCCTGAAGCATGCCTCGCCATTGGCCGGTGGCGGCATTCATGTGCTGGACCATTTCGTCCAAGCCTTTGATGCGGTCCGTGCAGACCTGCAAGGCATCGGCCTCCAGCCAGCGCACGAGGGCCTGGTATTCCATGATATAAGGGCGCACGGCCAGCCAAGCGCCCGCAATGACCGCCACGGCCGCCGCCAATACCCAAGTCAGGGTTTGCGCCCCCGAGTAAACCGCGTAGGCGGCAAACCCCAGCAGCAAGACATCCCCTAAAAAAAACGGCCATTTGGCCATGGACGGAACTTTTGTATTATCCATGATCGGAGATTGTTAACAATTCACCCTCAAAGGGCAAGGAGAGAGAGAACGGGGTAAACCCGCAGGCGCCATCAAGCTCAATACAGTTTGAATAGGCCTTGCCTCCATCACGTCCATGGTAGGATTCCCGTCATATGCGAACGGCACTGGTTTGCTATTATTGATTGGGGTAAACTTTTGGCCAGCCCTCGTGGAAGGCCAGTCGTTAAGTGGGCGTATGCCAGAGCATAAACCAAGGCCATTGTCATGATCTACCGAACCTTTGGAGGATTTCTTTCGTGGATGCTGGCGGTCGCCTTAGCCGGAAATTGGGTGCTCGCGGGCGAACCGGATTCGGCGGTATCACCCAAAGCCTCCGCGCTCACCATTGATTTTAGCCGGACCAATGGAACGATCCGGCCGATTCACGGTGTCAACTTTGGCCCCCTCTGTTATCGCGGCATGGTGGATTTATCGGAATACCATCGCCAACTAGCCCTGCCGCTCACCCGCCTGCACGATGCGGTGTGGGTGAACTACGACGCGGTGGACATCAGCTCCCTCTTTCGCGATTTCCGCAATAACCCAGCCCAACCGGAAAATTATGATTTTGCGGCGACGGATGATTACCTGGCCGCCATTGTGCGAGTAGGCTCCCCTATTCTCTACCGGCTGGGCGAGAGCATTGAGCACACTCCGCGCAAGTACCGCGTGCACCCGCCATCGGATTTTGCCAAGTGGGCGGATATTTGCTGCCACGTCATCGCGCATTACAACGAGGGCTGGGCGGGCGGTTTTCAGCATGGCATCCAGTATTGGGAAATCTGGAATGAGCCGGAGAACCAACCCGCCATGTGGACAGGCAAGGACGAACAATATTTCGAATTGTACGAAACCGCTGCCAAAACCATCAAAGCCCGCTGGCCCGGATTGAAAATCGGCGGGCCTTCGCTCGGATACACGGGCGAATTTGAAGGTGATCGCTTCAAACCGGGCGCCTTCCTCACGCAATTTTTGAGCCGCTGCCGGGACCGGCACCTGCCGCTCGATTTTCTTTCTTGGCACCGTTACGCCAAGGACCCGGCGGAGTTCGCCCGGCGGGCGCGTGCCATCCGGCAATTGCTGGACGAATACGGTTTCACCCGCACGGAAAGCCACCTCAACGAGTGGAACTACCTGCCGGATGAAAACTGGCATCCAATCACTCCCGCCGGCCAAGGCACCGAGCGCGAAACTTGGGTGGCGGAAATGGGAAGCGCGCGCGCCGCCGCATTCGCCGCCTGGGCGCTGATTTCCATGCAGGCGGCCCCGGTCGACATGGCTAACTTTTACACTGCCGAAGTGCAGGCCTTTGGAATGTTCACGCTCAACGGCGTGCCCCGAAAGAATTTTTACGCTTTTCGTGCTTTCCGAGATTTACTCGAAACGCCGTTGCGTGTGGAAACGCCGCCCTGCGTGTCGGGCCAAATCGCCTGCTCCGCCGGTTTGAATCGCGACCGCTCGCGCGCCGCCATTTTGTTGAGCAATTTCAATGCGGAAGGTCCGGTGCCGCTGATCGATTGGAAAGGATTACCATGGACGGGACCTAGCCATTTCGAATGTTGGGTTGTGGATGACCGGAATGATTTTAAACTCGTACGCCAAGGCACCAGTAAGAACGGCACGCCTTTTGCACTGCCGGAGTTAAAAGCGCCCGCCGTGGTGTTATTAAAGCTGGCGCCCAACGCGGGAACAGCTCGGTAAAAGAGAGTGCTTTTTTTATGATAACGAGATTGTGGGGGAGTGTTCTGACCGTGGCCTGCTTCTTGGCAGGCGTCAATCTATCGGCGGAGACTGCAGCCGATCCGCTGCGACCATTGCCGTTGAACCAAGTGGAAATTCGCGATACCTTCTGGGCACCCCGGCTCAAAGTTTACCGCGAGCAAACCATCCCTCACTCGTGGTTCTACATGCAATGGGAACTGCGGGCCTTGCGGGCGGCGGGCGGCCAGAAAGTGGACGGCGATTTAAACGGCACCTGGGGAGAGGCCAACCTTTACAAGTTCATGGAAACCGCCGCCAACGCGCTGGCCCTGGCGCCTGATCCCGCACTGGAACAGCGCTTGGACGAAGTCATCAAACTGCTGGCGGGCGCCCAACAACCCAACGGCTACCTCCACGCTTACGTCACGAACAGCAAGAAGCAGCCGTGGGATCCGGAATTTCTCGACGGCTCGCACGATGGCTATGTGTTGGGGCACATGATCGAAGCTGCGCTGGCGCATCATGCCGCCACGGGCAAGCGCGGTTTTTTGGACATCGCCCGCAAGGCCGCCGATGAAGCCTGCAACCATTTCCTGGGGCCGAACGGGCATCCCGGTTTCTGCGGCCACGCCGAATTGGAAATGGCCTTGGCGGAACTTTACCGCGTTACGCACGAAAAACGCTACTTGGAGCTTTCGCAGGCCTTTGTCGAGTGGCGCGGGCGCGGCGTGGTCAAACCTTTTAGCGAAACGCCACGCGCTTATTTCCAAGACGGCGCGCCCGTGCGCGCCCAGCGCACTCTCGACGGCCACGCCGTGCGCGCTGTGTTTTTCGCGACGGGCGTAGCAGATTTGGCGTTGGAAACCGCAAACGCCGATTATCGGCTGGCCGCCAATCGCTTTTGGGATAGCACCGCCCGGCGCCGGATGGCCATCACCGGCGGCATCGGCCCGCGCAAAGAGCATGAGGCGTTCGGCGAAGATTACGAATTGCCGAACGATGGTTATTACGAATCGTGCGCCGCATGCGGCCTGGCGAATTTCGCGCAGCGCATGTTCTTTCTGGAACGCCAGGCGGAGAGTGCGGACGTCATGGAGCGCGTGCTCTACAACGCCGTCCTGCACGGCATTTCCCTCGATGGCACGAACACTTATTACTGCAACCCGCTCAGTGACACCAATCATTTGCGCGACAATTGCTGGGTTTGCTGCCCGCCCAATCTCTCGCGCACGCTGCTGCAAATCGGCCGCTACGCCTATGCCGCCAACGCGCACGATCTGTATGTAAATTTCTTCCTCGGTGGCACGGCTCACGCAAACCTCGACGGCAAGAAAGTTACTCTGCGGGTAGAGACGGACTATCCCTGGGACGGCAAAATCTCGCTCAAGGTGGAGACGGAATCCTCCGCGCGGTTTGCCTTGCATGTACGGAAACCAGGCTGGTGCCCGCAGGCCGAACTCCAACTGAAAGGCGCGGCAAGTCCGGACAAAGTGGACGATGCGGGGTTTTGGGTTTTTGAGCGTGAATGGCAGAACGGCGACACGGTGGAACTGCGATTGGATATGCCGGTGCGCCGCATGCTGGCGCATCCCGCCATCGCCGCGTGCCGGGGTAAAGTAGCGTTGCAACGGGGGCCGTTAGTGTACGCCTTCGAGGGAATGGACAACGCCGGAAACGCCCAAATCACGCTCGGTCCGGAACCGGTCTTCCAAGTGGAACGCCGCCCGGAATTGCTCGGTGGGATTACCGTTCTTCGCGGCGTCAATGCTCAGGGCCAGCCCATCCAAGCGGTGCCCTTCTACACGCTGGCTAACCGAGGCAAATCCACCCAAGAAGTCTGGGTGGACCAGGCCGGTTTGAAAGACAATGCAGACTGGTGGCTGGGAGCCTTGTATTTGCCCCTCAAGAATTAAAAGACCGGCCACCACCCGCAAAAAGCATATCCATCATATTGATTACAAATGCTTTACACCACGTAAATCCGCCAACTTTCAAAAATTGATAGCCCATTTCTTTCGCACGTTACTATTTGCCAGGGGACAGGAGTTTATTACCTTATTGGCATGCGTAACGAGTATTCCGCCGCGGCGCACTACGCGGGGGATTTTAATGAGTCAGCCATCGAAGCTTGGGCCAAAGAAGTCCGGGCGCAATTAAAAGCGCCCAAGATTTCCCTAGGCCTGGTGTTTATTGCCCCGCGTTTTTTCGAACGCGCGGGAGCGATTTTGGAATTGCTGCGGCTGCATGCCCAGATTCCCCTGTTGGTCGGCTGTTCCGGAACCTCGCTCGTGGCCGGCACAGCGGAAATCGAAGAGGACCCGGGCATTGTGCTGGGTCTGTATTCCCTGCCGGGCGCCAAGTTGAAAGGCGTGCATTTTACCCAGGACCAAGTGGAAGAAGCCCAAGGCCCGGCTTATTGGCATGTGGAAACTGGCGTGGGGCCCGGCCAAGCCCAAGGCTGGCTGGCGTTCACCGATCCTTTCCACATGGATAGCGAACGCTGGCTGCAAAACTGGAACGAGGCTTGGCCCGAAGTATCGGTGATCGGCGGTTTGGCCAGTGGCAATACCGAAGAACAGCGCACCCAAGTGTACTTGAACGGTGAAGTGTTCGAAGACGGCGGCGTGGCTGTCAGCGTGGGCGGTGAGGTAGAATTAGCATGCGTGGTCTCCCAGGGCTGCACACCCATCGGCGACACGTGGACCATTACTCGCGCCGAACGGAATCTGATCCATCAAATCGGCAACCGCCCCGCTTACGAGGTGTTGGTGGATACCTACAACCATTTGTCCACCGAAGACCAGAGCAAAACCCGCGGCAACGTGCTCGTGGGCTTGGTGATTAACGAGTACCTGGAAGATTTTCACCGCGGCGATTTTCTCGTCCGCAGCTTGCTCGGGGCGGACCCCAAGTCCGGCTCGATGGCCGTGGGCGCGTTCCCGCGCTTGGGCCAGACCATGCAATTCCAGCGGCGCGACGCGGCGGCCGCCACGGAGGACATGATTCAATTGCTCGATAAAACCAAGCGCCAACTGCGCGGCACCAAGGTGTACGGCGGCTGCTTGTGCTGCTGCAACGGGCGCGGCCAAAGCATGTTTAACATGGCCGACCACGACGCCCGGCTCGTGCAGCAATATTTCGGGCCCATGGGTCTGACGGGCTTTTTCTGCAACGGTGAAATCGGCCCCGTGGGCCAGCGCAATTTCCTGCATGGTTACACGGCCTCGCTCGCGTTATTCGTAAGAAAGAACTCCGAACTGTGAACTCCGCTCCGACAGCTCCGGCGGCAAAAAAGCCCCATCCCAACGCCTACTTGAACGCGCCCTCGTTGATTTGGCAGCCCGAATCGATCGTCGAACGCGCGCGCCTGGAAATCTTGTATGCCCAGCCCCAGCCCTTGGAAGTCGAGGTCGGCTGTGGCGATGGCTCGTTCTTGATCCGATACGCCCAAGCGCATCCCGAGCGGAATTTTTTCGGCATCGAACGGCTCTTGGGCCGGGTGCGCAAGACGGACCGCAAAGGCCGCCGCGCGGGCTTGGCCAATTTGCGGCTATTGCGGTTGGAAGCTTCCTACTCGGTGGAATACATCCTGCCGGTGGCGGCCGCCTCGGCCATGCACATTTACTTTCCCGACCCCTGGCCCAAACGGCGTCACCATGAGCGGCGCTTGATTAACGCGCCTTTCGTCACCGCCGCCTGCCGCGCGCTGCTCCCCGGCGGACGGCTTTATTTGCGCACGGATGACTTGGATTATTTCAAGCAAATGGGCGAAGTGTGCCGCGCCTGCCCCACGCTGCGCGAGGTGGAAACCCCGGCCGAACTGGCGGCGGTGATCACGGATTTCGAGCGCAATTTCCTGGCGCGAGGCGTGGCCACCAACCGGCTCGCGTTCGAGCGGATTTGAGCCGCGCGCCATGGCCGCCACCCTCCCGCAATCCCCGGCACTGCTCCCCCTGCTCAAACAGCACTTTGGGTTCACCACCTTCCGGCCGTTTCAGGAAGACATCATCCGCGCCACGCTGGAGGGCAACGATGTGCTGGCAGTGCTGCCCACCGGCGGTGGCAAATCCCTTTGTTTTCAACTGCCTGCCCTCGCCTTGTCCGGCTTGACCGTGGTGGTCTCGCCTCTCATCGCGTTGATGAAGGATCAGGTGGACGCCCTGCGCACGGCGGGTGTGGACGCCACTTTCCTGAATTCAACCCTCTCTCCGGAGGAATCGCGTATGCGGCTGGAGGGCTTGCGCCTGGGCGAATACCGTTTGCTTTACGTGGCTCCGGAACGCCTGATGCTGAGCGGTTTTTTGGAAGACCTCCAAAGCTGGAATCCGCGTTTGATCGCGATCGACGAGGCGCATTGCATCAGCGAATGGGGCCACGATTTCCGGCCAGAATACCGCCAACTAGGCGAACTTCAGGCCCGTTTTCCCGAGGTCCCTTTGATGGCCCTGACGGCGACCGCCACCGAACGCGTGCGCGCCGATATTCTCTCGCTGCTGCGCTTGCGTTCGCCCCAGGTGTTCGTGGCCAGCTTCAATCGGCCCAACCTTTTTTACAAAGTAGAGCCTAAAATCAAGGGCTACGCGCAAACCCTCGCTTACCTGCGGCATCACCCACAAGACAGCGGCATCATTTATTGCCAGAGCCGAAAATCGACCGAAAAACTCGCCGAAAAACTCCGCGCGGATGGCGTGACAGCAGCCCCGTATCACGCGGGCTTGCCCCCGGAAACGCGGGCCGCCAATCAAGAGCAGTTCCTGCGCGACGAAGTGCGCGTGGTCGCCGCCACCATCGCGTTCGGCATGGGCATCAACAAGCCCAATGTGCGTTTCGTGATCCATTACGATCTGCCCAAAAGCATCGAGGGTTATTACCAGGAAACCGGCCGCGCCGGGCGCGACGGTTTGCCCGCCGAATGCTTGATGCTTTTCAGCCCAGGGGATGTGGCGAAACAAACCGGGTTCATCGACGAGAAAACCGATCCCGAGGAACAACGCCACGCGCGCGAGCAATTGCAACGCATGGTGCATTACGCCGAAATGGCGGACTGCCGGCGCGCCTCGCTGCTCGCGTATTTCGGCGAAATCCATCCGGTGGAAAACTGCGGCGGCTGCGATAATTGCCTGGCCCCGCGCGCCAGTTACGACGGCACGATCGACGCGCAGAAATTTTTGTCATGCGTCTATCGCATCCGGGAAAGAAGCGGTTTTTCCGTGGGCATGCGCCACGTGGCCGAGGTGCTGGTGGGCGCGGAGACGGAAAAAATCCGTCGCTGGGGCCACCACGAACTCAGCACTTACGGCATTGGCAAAGACTACCCACCGGCGCGGTGGCAGGAGATCGGACGCGAGTTGATCCGGCTCGGTTTTCTCGCGCAAACGCCCGGCCAATATAGCGTGCTGGAACTGGCGCCCGAAGGCTTGGCCGCGCTGAAACGGCGGCAAAAAATCCAACTCACTGAACCCGCCAAAACGGTGGCGCCCGTGGCCACCGCAAAACGCGCGGGGGCGATCGATTGCGACGAGGCGCTCTTTGAAAAATTGCGCGGTTTGCGCCGCCGCCTGGCCACCGAACGCGACGTGCCCGCGTACATCATTTTCTCCGACGCCACCCTCCGGCAAATGGCCCGCGAATATCCGGCCAATTCCGCCGATCTCGCCGAAATCAGCGGCGTGGGCCGCAAAAAACTGGAAGAATTCGGCGTGGCGTTTCTCTCGGAAATTAAGAGTTACTTGGAACTCAACCCGCGCCACCGGTTTTGATAAATTGCCGTGAAGGTCTGTGGCCGAGACGAAAAAGGCCGCGGCGAAAGAATCACCGCAGCCCGTGTAAAAACTCGGTTATCCGTTATTTACCGGAGACGTCCAGGCAAACCCCTTCGGTGGTGCTGCGCACGTAGATGCGTCCGTTGCTCACGGCGGGAGTTGTCCAGCACTTGCCCGGGAGCACTTTGGCCTGCGCGACTTCTTTGTATGCCGTGGGATTGGGATCGATGATCACCACCCGGCCATCATCGCTGAGCGCCACCACCTTATCCCCCGCCAAAACGGCATGGCCCGCGCCAAAACCCGGTTGTTCCCACATGACTTTGCCGGTGGCAATTTCGACGCATTTGAAGGGGCCATCGCCGTATTTCTTGAAACTAAACATGCCGTAGAGATAGCCATCTTTGCAGACCGGCGTGCTCCAGTGATTGGCGATCTTGCCATCGCCCGGCACCTTGTACAATTGGGTGGCTACGAAACGGTCGCCATCTTTGGAAATCTTGCACGCGCCGCCGCCCACGCCGTACCCGGCGGAGCAATAGACGATATCTCCGGACACCACCGGCGAACTGGCGGTCGAAACATTGTAGCGGAACGGAAAACGCCACAGTTCCTTGCCATCTTCAACCGCGAGCGACACCAGGCCGGATTGCATGAAGAAGATCACCTGCTTGGCCCCTTGAATCGTGGCTACCACCGGCGTGGCATGGGTGATTTTTTCATCGCCCGTTTTCCACGCCACTTTGCCCGTGTTTTTGTCCACCGCGAGCAAAGACTCGCCCGGGCCGCCCCCGGCCACGAAGATTAAATTGCCCTCCACCACCGGCGAAGCGGCGCTTTGCCAATGAATATTGCGGCCCGCATGTTCCTTGATCAAGTCGAGTGACCAGACCGGTTTGCCGGTCTCGGCATCCAAACACCAAAGCACTAAATAGGGATTGAAAACGTAAACCTTGCCGTCACTGATTGTAGGGGTCGAACGCGGGCCATCCCCACCGCGGTTTTCCTTGGCGCCATCATCACCCCCGCCATCGTATTTGCCCGCGCCGATGACCGCCGCCCACAATTCCTTGCCCGTGGCCGCGTCAAGGGCCAGACATACTTCCTTGGTTCCCCCATCCACCTCGCGATTGACGATGGTGAAAGCCTTGCCACCCGCCACCGCAAACGAACTGAAACCGTTCTTAGTGGGTGCTTTCCAAACCACTTTCGGGCCGGCCTCAAGCCAAGGGGCACTAATGGTATCCGCCGTGCGGCCATCCCCTTGGGCCCCACGGTATTGCGGCCAATCGGCTGCCGACAACCCCACGGCGCTGGCGGCCACTAAAAATATCGAAAAGATGTATGTGCGTTTCATTGAAGCGTTTGTACTCACAGCCTGCGGGACCCGCAAAACAATTATTTACCCCTCCCATCCCCCGTGCAAATCCGGCTTAGCTATGGCGTTTTTTCTTCTACTAGCTTACAAACGAAGCGATGAGCGACTTTATTCAATCTCTTTCCGCCACCACGCGATTTTGCGCCGTGCTAGGGTATCCCATTCGGCACTCCGCCTCCCCCCCGATGCACAACGCCGCTCTTCAGACGCTCGGGCTAGACTGTCGCTACTTGGCCTTTGAAGTGCGCCCCGAACAACTCCGCACCGCCTTGGAAGGTGCTAAAACGATGGGCTTCATCGGGCTCAACCTCACCGTGCCCCATAAAGTGCTGGCCTTGAATATGGTTGACGCCTTGGATGCCTCCGCCCGCCAATGGGGAGCCGTCAACACCGTTCGTTTTGAGGCTAAATCCGCCACCGGGGAATGGATTCCCTTGGGCCAAGGCGGTGCGGGCGAAGAAATTCGGATGCAGGGATTTAACACCGACGCGGAGGCGATCGTTCGCGCTTTGCGGGAAGATTTAAAAGTGGAACCGCGCGGAGCCACTGGGGTCGTGCTCGGGGCCGGAGGTGCGGGTCGCACGGCGGCTCTCAAGTTGGCCGCCGAAGGTGCCGCCTGCTTGTATTTGGTCAATCGCACCGAGGCCAAAGCCCGGGCGGTGGCTGAAGAAATCCAGCGCGATTATCCCAAAACCCAAGCAATCCTTGGCTATCCTGCTGGCTCAGTGGACTTTCTGCTGAACGCCACTTCTTTGGGTTTGAAACCCGGCGACGCTTTGCCTTGGGATGAGTCGGTTTTCCGGTTAAGCCAAACCCCGGCGGTGTATGACATGATTTATCGCCCGGCGGTTACCCCACTACTACAACAAGCCCAGAAAGCCGACTGCCGCACTGCCAATGGGTTAGGCATGTTGCTCTACCAAGGCGCACGCGCCCTGGAAATCTGGACCGGCCAGCCAGCGCCCATCGAAGTCATGCGCGCCGCATTGCTAAAAGCAGTGGCCCCGACGGTTTAAATTCCGCCACATACCCCTTCATGCGGCAGGGAACGGGGCTGGAAATCTGTTGAAACCATTGGAGATCAGTGGATTGTTTTTGAGTTAATCGATCCAAAACCACCGAAGATATGTCCGGGGCCCCCTAGCCGCTTATTCCGGGAAATTAAAAGGCCGCCCAGCGGAGAGCGGCCAAAACAACGAAATCTATGAAGGGCATTAAACCCACCACACTGATACTATCGACAGGTTTGAGAAATACTTTAAGTCAAAAAGCGAAAATCCCTGAGATATTTTTGGGGTTAAATCAGGACTGAAGATAGGTAGTTGATACTAAAGGAATTCGGTAATTTGGGGGTTACATACCACGAGCAGGATTGGAATGGCTTGCCGATTATGGAAATGGTAATTTAGGGCCATGCAAGCCGAAACCGTCCGGTGCAATTCCTGCGGGGCGGCCCTTACCGTGGGGCCTCAAGCCCGATTTGTCACCTGCCAATACTGCCATGGCCAATTGGAAATCAAGCGCAACGACTCGGCCATCTTCACCGAGGAAATCGCCCGCATCGCGCACAACACCGATCAAATGGCCGAAAGCCTGGAAGTGATCAAGCTGCAGAACGAAATCGAAATGCTGGATCGCGCGGCGGCGACGCGGTCGATTTCCGAAATGTCTGGCAGGTATTCGGGCGGTAGGAACGGAGCCGGTGGATTTTTGGGGCTAGCCTTCGGCATTTTCTTCGCCGTGGTGTGTCTCGCGATGGCCGTCATGGCAAGTAAAAATGGGGCACCTGGATTATTTGTATTTGTGCCCGTTGGCATGGGCATTTTCGGACTCATATCCGCCTTCGCCTTTTTTGGAAAATTCATGGCACAATCCCAAAAACGCGACGACTTCCAAGCGCGCCGCCAAGCCTTGGTCCAAAAACTTGATGCGTTAAAAAGCCAGTCCGATACCGTCAAGGAACGAATATTTTAAAAAGCCAGCCGGCATCACAGGCGAATGAGTTAAGTCCTGCGTGAATCAAGCCAAGCATCACTGGCAAATCGTCACGTCTGGATTGAAACGAACAGGCTTGCCGAGGTTTCCCGGCATGGCGTAGGATGCTTCCATTGACAGGCAACACCCCAGCAAGGTCATTTTAGTTGTCTCCGAGCCCACACACGGGGAATGATCTCTGGCAAGGGGCAGGCACTTGTGGTCCCGTAGCTCAAATGGATAGAGCGTCGGTTTCCTAAACCGTTGATCCCGGTTCAATTCCGGGCGGGGCTACCACTTTAAATACCAATAGGATACACACTAAACAAGGTGCGTCGCTATTCGATCAGGCTTGCAAACGTGCAACAGGTATGCAACACTGTAGCACATGGAAGCAGCACCGTCACGCAAAGCGGCAAAAGCTGACAAGTGGCCCAAAAAGGTAAAGTTGGGGCGGTTCTCGGTAACCGTTTACCGGCGAAAGACTCCGAGCGGCAACTTCGCCTACATGGTATCCAACTATGCGGACGGCAAACGGCGCTTTGACAGCTACGCCACGGAGGTGGAAGCAATTGAGGCGGCAAGCGAGTTGGTGAACAAGTTGAGCACTCGCGACGTGGTGGCGGCCGCAATGACCAACAAGGAAGCCGCCGAGTACGCCGCATCTGTGGAGGCCCTGGCGCCGTTCAATGTCTCAGTCCTAACAGCCGCCCGGACCATTGCCGACTGCCTCCCCATCCTCGAGGGCAACCTAGCTGCACTGATCCCGGCACTGAAAGATTATGCCCGCCGGAATCCCGCGAATTTGCCCGCCGTCACGGTTCAGAACGCCGTAGAACAATTCATCGCATCAAAGCAAAAAGACCAACTTCGGGAACGATCCCTCGACGATTTACAGGACCGCCTAGGACGCTTTGCGAGCGATTTCCAGATAACGGTATCGAAAGTGACCGGCCCGGAACTAAGCGATTGGCTCGATTCGCTGAAGGTGGGCCCGCAAAGTCGGCTGAATTATCGCCGTGTGCTCAACAACTTTTTCGCCTGGGCGGAATCCAAGGGGTATATCCTCCGGGGAGAAAATCCGGTTGCCACCTTGCCGGAGGTAAAAATCCTGCGGGACCAAGCGATCAGCGTCTATACCCCGGAGCAACTCAAAGCGTTGCTGGCTGCCGCCCCCGGGGAATTTCAGGCCGTCCTGGCCATCCTCGCCTTTGCTGGCCTTCGCCCTGACGAGGCGCAACGCTTGGACTGGCGCGACATCGATTTGGCAGAGGGCTTCATCCATGTGACGGGCCGGGGATCAAAAACTCGCACTCACCGCCATGTCCCCATCCTTGACCCATTGCGCGCTTGGCTGGGGCTGCACGCGAAGCAGGAAGGGAAGGTCTGGACCGGCACCTCCAACCAATTCACTGTGGCCCGCCGTCAAACCGTGCGGACGAGCAAGGTGAAATGGCACCAGGACGGGTTGCGCCACACTTTCATTTCATGCCGCCTAGCCATCCTAAACGACACCGCCCGGGTGGCTATTGAGGCCGGAAACAGTGAGGACGTAATTGTCCGACACTACCGGCACCTGCGAACCGAACGCCAAGCCCAAGCTTGGTTTGCCGTCTTGCCGCACCGGCCGGCCAATATCGTTACGATCCCAACCCAAGCCACCGCATGATCCCGATGAAGGACAAGAAACCAATTTCGCAGAGAGAAGCACGCAAGGAAGCCCAGCGATACAAATGGCATTTTGAGCCGCCTTGGGCCGAGAAGTTCAACCATGACCATTGGTGGGTTAAAAACCCAAAGGAAGCCACTCTCATTGCGGCATTATGGGAAATGTTCCGCAGGCATCCCGACATCCTTCCTATCATAGACACTGACCGCATCCCGACCAGTCTATTTCAGGTTTTTGCTGAAAATAATTGGTTTAAAAACTGGCTACAGCTCACGGCCTCAAACCGCAACGACTGGCGAGAAGCTCTTGTTGAGATTCCCCCACAGTGCGGATTTGATCCGCGTCCGATATATTCCATAACCCTACAGTCAGTTCACCACGATCACGTTGTCTATCAACAGGCGTGTATGGCTGTTGATCCCCAATTAATTGAACTGGCCAAAACAGACGAAGATGCCAAGCGCATACTGGATAAATCCATAAAACGGAGGGAAGAAGAAATTGAACGATTAGCAGTCAAACATCATCGCGCTGGACGAGTATTAATAGCCATCAACCCTGACATTTCCGACCTTGAAGAGGCAACACGCGCACTCACAGAATACTACAAAGCTCATCGCAGATATTCATCCTCTGGGGCGGATCACAAAAGTGAATGGCTCGAATCCATCAAATCGTTCGAGAGGAATATCGCGGAATTGAAGAGAGGCGAAAATATTAACGCCAATCTTTTTACCTCATACCGCCGAACGCTTGGAAAACTCGTTTTTCCCCTTGGAGACATACTGTGCTAATGTTGATGCATAGCGTGTTGTCAATGGATATGTCCTGATCGCGGTTACCCACCACAGTCGTCAGTACCCTAGACTTTCGCGATCCAGCATCACGAGGGATGCTTCCATCGTGATAGAGAACATTATTAAGCCCGCCCCCGCTACGGGCAGTGTAAATTCGGCGGATACTACAACTTGCGCTGCCCCCACTACCGCCAGAAATAGCGGTAACAAACTGGTCCTCGACAAGCGCGAATTCGCGGAACTGTTGTCGATGTCCACTCGTTGGGTTGATTGCCAGCTTGCGCTCGGGTTACCCCACCTACGTCTCGGTTCGCGCCGGGTTCGCATCATCTTCGACGATGGTTACAATTGGGTCAAGTCCCGCTACGGTATCCGCCGTCGAGGGCGATTGAATCCGGTCTCTGAATTGTCCCGCTCTCCAGTCGAGAACTCGGCCTGCAACCAACAATAATTTTACCGCCGTGATTGCCAGTCTTATTGAGCGATCTGAGATCAACCCGTGGACTGAAGCCGAAAGGGGCGTGCTTGGGTGTTGCCTTCTCGATCCTCGAAAAATCGCCGATTCCGAGGCCGCCGGGGTTTCGGTTGGCCACTTTGCGGAAGTCCGCAACCAAAACTTATGGCTGCACCTGCGCGGGCAAGCCGCGCAAGACTCCGTGGCCCTTGTCTTTGGGCTGCATAAGTTGCCAATCGAGGAGTTTGGTGGTATGGCCTACCTTCAGGAATTGCAGGCGGCGGTTCCATCAGTCGAAACATTCCCGCTTCACTTGGCAGACCTGCGACGGTGGCATAGCAAACGCTCAATCTTAGAGGCGTGCACCAGAGCCGAGCGGCTGTGCGCCGAACCCGGCGCGGACCCTGGCGCTATTGCCGCCGATCTGGCGGCCGGCCTGGGATGTATGGCAGCAAAGAATTCATCCGCGCTTCCCGCCATCCAAAACGGTTGCGATTTGATGGGGGACACGAGCATGCCGATCCCCGGAGAAGTGGTGGCCGGAGTCCTGCACAGGGGTTGCAAAATGATCCTGGGCGGTTCTTCAAAGTCGAAAAAGACTTGGGCACAACTTGATCTCGCGGTGTCTGTAGCAACGGGCAAGCCGTTCTGGGGCTTCGATACAAGCCAAGGCCGCGTGCTCTACATCAATTTCGAAATTCCCGCGCCATTCATGCGGGAGCGGTTGCTTGCGGTGTGCCGGGCTAAATGCGTATCCCAGGCCGATCTATCCGGATTGGATATTTGGAATCTTCGAGGCCACGCGTTGCCCGCGGGAGCCATCGTCCAGCAGTTGGTTGCCGGGATGGAATCAAGGAATTATTCGCTGGCTATAATCGACCCCATTTACAAACTTTCGGCGGGCAAAGACGAAAACTCTGCCGGGGCCATGGGCGAATTGGTGGGCCAACTTGAGCGAATTCCCGTCCAGACCGGCGCGGCCCTTGAGTATGCCCACCACTTCAGCAAAGGCAACCAGGCCGGGAAAGAATCGATGGACCGCATAAGTGGCTCTGGTGTGTTCGCCCGGGATTGCGATTCGCTTATCACCATGACCAAGCACGAATCCGAGGACGCCTTCACCATTGAGATGACACTGCGAAACCATCCGGAGAAAACTCCTTTCGTTGTGAGGTGGAACTATCCCATTTTCGAGCGCACCGATCTCGACCCAGCAAAACTTAAGCAGGTGAAAGGAAAACCTGCAACTTTCACCGTCGAATCGATCATGGAAGTGCTGGCGAGCCAACAGATGACACACAGTGAATGGCTTGAGCGAAGCATCAAAACAATCGGCATTTCGAAGACTTCATTTAACCGGCTCTTACAGGCGGCCAAGGATCGGAAGCAGGTAATTCTCCAGGTTTCTAATGACAAATACATCAAAGCATAATAACCAAGTCCCAAAGTCCCATAATACCCTTTTGGGACTAGTGGAACCAAGTCCCATAACCCTTATAGGGTATGGGACTGGGACCAACCCGAACGGTTACGGCTTCAATTAATGAAAACCTTCACCTGTAACTTCGGAGCCGGAGTAACCTGCACGATCAAGGTAGACGATGCCCCGCTAGCGGCAGGCAAAATTCACATCCGGGAGTGTTCGTGGAGCCGAATACCCGCGCGCAAAACAATTCGCCCCTACGTGGCTTGGATGAACATTGTTAACCGCCAACTTGCCAACGAATGGGGCTTAAACCTTATTCACGTCTTTCAAACCAGCCCCACCACGATAGAGACATGGTTCTATGAGCCTGGAAAACCAGCCCGCCGAACGAGTGTCAAAAAACTAGCCAGCCAGTCAATTCGCATCACCCAACAACAACCATGAACGCCAGCGCACCAATTGTAAGCCTAACAATCTCGCCCGACACTGCCAACGCATCGGTGCAACTTAATCGCTTCTTTAGCGAGTTGAACTCAAAACTGAACGCCGTCTCGTCATGGGGAAAATCAGCGGGGCAGGCGCTTGAAGCTGTCGGCCACGGCATCGAAGCGTATTTCGGCGTTGAGAAGATCAAAAGCTTCGTCGAGAAAGCGAAGGAAGCCCAGGAAACGATGGCGTTGCTCAAGTCGGCAATCGCGGGTAGCGGAGAGCCGGTGGCCGAGTTTACGGAAGAACTGGCAGCGCAACGCGAAGAGCTAAAGAAAACGGCGGCGGTGGATGAAGATGTGACGGCCGCCGTCCAAAACATGCTGCTAACTCTGGGGGTTAAGCGAAAAGACCTAAGCAAGTTCACCCAGGACGTTATCGACATGTCGGCGTTTCTTGGTTCCGACGCTGTCAACGCAGCAAGACTATTCTCGAACGCGCTTCAAGGGGATTCGTTTGAAATTCGCGGGATCACGATAAAAGTCAATCAGGCGCTTCCACCGCTTGAACGGTTCAAAGATTCGTTCCGCCAGTTCGAGAACATCATCCGTGGCAAAGCTGCGGCAAAGGCCAACACGCCAGCCGCAGAGCTTGACCGATTGAAACTGGCTTTCGATGATCTGGAAAAGTCTCTTGGAAACCTGGTGATTGATGCTGGGGTGATTGGGGCAATCCGCTCGATTGTCGATTCACTCAACGGCATGAGCCAAGGCGCAAAAGAGGCGGCTGTGTGGATTGGGTTGACGGGCACCGGATTGGTTTCGCTAAAGGCTTCCGTTCCGGTGCTTAACAGCATTCTGAGCGCCTTCAAGGGGATAGCGGCAGTCCAAGGAATCAGCCAGGTTGTGGCTAGTATCCAACTGCTTCAAAACGTCCGCACCGCATCCGATCTGAAATATTTGGCGGCTGAAGCCGCGCCTGCCGCTGCCGCTATTGCCGCAGTTGTGGCGGTCATTTGGACTGGTGTAAGCGCGTGGGAAGCGTGGAGTGCTAAACGTAAGGAGGCCCTAGCAGTTGAAAGCCTCGAACAGCAAACCGTCGCTTTTGCCAAGCAACTGCGGGAAGAGATCGAGAAGGCTGGCAAAGCCGGGGTGTTGAATGCGGAACAGGTTAAGCGTTTCAATGAAGAACTGAACGTTGGGTTAGGCGGTGTTGAGGCGCAAATTCTGAGTTACGACCAACTGCGCACGAAGGTCAAAGGTCTGGCCCAGGACTTGCGAGCCGTCTACGCAGCGCAACCAAAGCCGACCGCACAAGCTGCGGCAGCCCCCGGCATTCGCGCCATAAGCCAGGGCGAGATTGACGCGCAAAAGACTGCTGCCCGAGACGAAGCCAAGGCCAAGTCCGAAACCGCTCTGGCGTATCTAAAAGACCAATACGATCAGCAGTTAATCACCGATAAGGACTACTACGAGCGGCGCAAGCAACTGGTGGTTGCGTCCATCGAAGCTGAGCGCGCAGAGTACAGCAAATCCCTAGCGTTCGTCATCGCAAAGATGGCCGCGCTTGACACCGATCCTAAGCTTAAGTTCGAGGACAAAAAAAAGGCGCTTGAGGATTACGGGAAGCAACGAATCGAACTCGAATCGAAACTTAAAATCCTCCCCGAGACAAGCACTCAAAACCTGATCGACGTTGAAAAAGAATATCGCGGCATCCAGCTAACTCGGCTCCAAGAGTCCATCCAAAAGAGCGAGCAGCTTTTCGGAGTTCAAGAGCGGTTACTGCAACAAAAGCAACAGGACATCCAATCGAACTGGCGCTTGACGGAAGGCCAGAAGCAAGAGCAACAGGTCGATCTTTTACGCCAGCAAGTCCAGCTTTACGACGACGAGATTTCACGGTTGAACGCGCTGGCGGCCGCCGAGGCCGAGCATTCCAAGGCCAAAAAAGAGTACCAAGCGGAGATCACGGCCTACACGGAAAAGGAAGTGGCGGCCAAGGCCGAGCTCGCCCGGATTGAGAAGCAGGCCAACCCCTATTCGTTCACCGATCAGCTTACGCTGCGCATGGTGGCGTTAAAGAATCAGTGGGGGAGCATGGCGGCTAGTATGGCCGAGACGATTAGCGGCACCGTTACCAGCGCAGTGGACGGGTTATCGAACGCGCTGGCCGGCGTGATTGTGGGCACCCGCACCGTGGCCCAGGCTTTCACGGCGCTGGCCCAGCAAGTGGTGGCCGACTTCATCAGCATGACGTTACGGGCCGTTTTATACCGCGCCGTTGTTCTCACTCTGGGCGGGTTCATGGGCTTTGCGGATGGCGGTTCAATCGCTGGCTATGCCGACGGAGGCATGATTAACGTGGGAACCGGCCCGCGTGCAGACGACGTGCTTATTCGAGCGAGCAAAGGCGAGTACGTCATCAACGCAGCGGCCGCCGCCCACTACGGCAAGTCGATGCTGGACGCGATTAACCAACGCATGGTTGACGCCCGCGACTTCGCCTACGCCATGCCACGAGGCATCACCCGCCCGAACACAAGCGGGAGATACGCAGACGGGGGCATGGTTTCCAGCGGTGTGGCGGGTGGGGTGAGCGTCAACCCGGCACCCGTGCACGTCCACGCGGCTTTCAACCCGCAGGACATCTTAGACGTAATCGCTAGCCAACGCGGGCAACACGTCATCATCAATATGCTCGGAAATCAAAGGCACAAGTTAGGGATCAAATCATGAGCCCTGTAACCGGATTTCAACCGCAATCACCCCGACCAGCACCGCACGTCCAACAACAAAAAGGAACGAATATGAAAACACAACCCAGCGCAGTTTTAATCCAGGCCCGGGCGGCCTGGCGGCGCACCGGTGATCCCCGTTTCAAGGTGGTCGCTCAAACTCTGGCGGCGGCGTCTCGCAAGCGCCAGACGGCCCGATGCGCACAAGAAAAAGGTGGCGGCGAGGTCCAGGATGGCGATTGCCAATAATCGACCAACTCCAAGCAGAAAAGACGATAGCATCAAGAGGATAGCATGCCAGACACACGAAACAAACGTACACCAAAACAGATCGAGGCCGACTTAGTGTTTATATCCGAATGCCTTATACACGGATTAGGGCAACAACAGATAACCGATAAACTGGCAGAAATACGCCCTTACACGCTATGCAGGCAACAAATCGCCTCGGATATTAAAAAACTCGAAGGGAGATGGCTGGCCGCCCAGTCTGAAAATATGGCGGCAGTTAAGTCCCGGGCATTGCGAAACGCTGAGTATTACCGCAAGGAAGCCATGTCGGCGTGGGACAAATCCAAAAAGGACGCCGTGCGAAAGAGCGTTGACGAAGTGGAAAGCGACTCCGGAGACGGGGGAACTAAAACAACCAAGAGCGTCTCGACTGAGGCCCAATGCGGGGACATCGCCTACTTATCTTTTGCTTCGGCGATGGACGACAAGGTTTTAAAGCTCTACGGCGTTTCGTTGAATAAGATCGAGTTGAGCGGACCAGACGGAGGAGCAATCCCCACCGAATCGAGCCAGGAACTTGATCTCAACAAGCTAAGCCGGGAACAACTAATTGCGCTCGAAGGAATTATCGCAACACAAAATGAAAATTCATCCCCAGATAGAAGCTAAAAACATCGCCCTGATCGTTCAAGTAATTGATTTCAACGGTGCCGCCGCAAAAGGCCTAATCGAGCTCGTCGATGAAATCGGGGAAACCAAGGCGCTAGCAGGTATTCAAGCGCGCGATCCAGCTTTCAGCAGGAAGTATTTGAAACTACTTCTTCGGATCGGGATGAAGCATGGGAAGCCTGATGATCTCGACGTCGTCTCAGAGGCGCTTGAGTTCTTGCGACGCAAAAATACTCCGGGAAATTGCAGTGAATCACTTGGCGGGCAGTCTCCCCCCGGGCAATTCAACCTCAATCCATGATCGCCACCAGAAAACATCGCGGCGAATGCCGTCAAGGAGCCTGGCTTTTTCGTCCTGCGAGCATCGTTTGCGTAAAACGGCGGCTATTCGAGCCTCGATGGCCGATAGAGCCTTGGGTTTCGCCTGGGGCGGCTGAGTAGCGGCGGAGCACCATCGCCTTGTTTGCTTCATCCTGAACTTGCGCATGATGGAATTGCGCCCCGCCCACAAAAGACGGGGCGCAGCTTGGTTCACAGTCCCGGGTTTTGAATCCTTTGCATTGGCTGTTTCTTAGGCTTTACTTCAAGCTGCCTAATTTCGTGATTTTTGATGTATTCTTGGACGCTTTCCAAGTCGATGTGGATCTTCTTATCTGTCTGGAAGGCTCTAAACTCATGAGCCCTTACCCTATCCCACACCCACCGTTTCGTGGCCCCAAGAAGTTGGGCGACAAATTGGATGTCGCGATACTGTTTAATTTTGACAGGATCGATCATGATTGTCTTTGTTTAAGGAGTTTCTGGTAATATATTCCGGTTAAGTTAGTATGGTTTGCATGCGGTTTTTCCTTGGCTCTGCCACTTCCAATTGGCGCACATCCCTTTGCTCGATGTAATCGCGCACGCTGTCCATATTCACATGGATTTTGCCATCGGATTGGAAGGCTTTAAACTCTCCCGCCTTCACGCGCAGCATCACCCATCGTTTATTGGTGCCCAAAAGAGAGGCAACAAATGCCATGTCCCGATATTGAGTAACAGGTACGATGCCAGTCATAATTTAGTTAGCTGAAGGGTTAAAGGCGGGCCGAGGGCGAACGGTCTGGACGCGCCCAAGGCTAGCTTGGCGCCTGGCCGGCATTCGGATCGGCTTCCACTCACGGGCCACTAATCCGCGTTTAACTACCGGCCGCCATCTGTCACTGCCACCGAACAAACCAATCATCTTCATCTGCATTTCCTTTCCTTAACTGCGGTTAAAAAGCGACGAGCCGACTGGTGTTCCCAATCGGCTCGTTCAGATCGTTCGTTCGGTCAATCGTTTCAATTCGTTCGGTCAGTCAATCGGTCAATCGTTCGTTTCAGTCAGTTCAGTCGTCGCCATCTCTGGCGTGTTCGCATGTGAATAATCTAACACATTCTGACACCTAGACCATTATAAATTGCGACCAATAATATACTTGATCGTTACAGTTAGAAGCGCATTGTAGTATTACTTACGAAAATCATAAATGCGCTATGAATACCGTCTTTGCTTGCCCATTCTGCAATAAGGAGTTTCAAATTCCTGAAGACCTCATAAGCGCATTGGTTAAATGTCCTGGGTGCAAGGCATCATTGCAGCCTTCTGCGCTGCAAGCCATGCCTCAAAAGGTGAAAAGGTGCCCGGCTTGCGCCGAAATCGTTCAGTTTGAGGCGGTGAAGTGCAGATTTTGCGGAGAACACCTCGCTCCCCGGCCGCCAAGTGCGCAATTATCCGGCTGGTCGATGATAAGAATACCGCTGCTGATGGTAATATTTTGCGGAATTATCGGCGCGATCTACTTCTTTCTGTTCTTCGATACCACCGTGGCGGTGCCCACCGTCAATTTTATGGGCAGCACGGTGGGTGGCGGACGCGTCAACAACATGGGGCTCCTGCAAGATCGGCAAAACGGCATCATCGTATGCCTTGGGCTGACGGTAATTGCCATGTTTTTCAGCCTGCTCATCCCAAAGAAACGGTGATTCAACCATGAAAACGCAATTCCCTCCGGCATGGAGCCGCCTACTCGCTGAAAACTGGACCCCGCCCACGCACGTCTTAAGCATTCGGCAACCGTGGGCCTGGCTTATTGCGGCCGGCCACAAAGACATTGAGAACCGGACCTGGCGCACAAATTACCGGGGGCGCATCCTGATCCACGCCAGCAAGACTTGCCGGAAGATTGACCTCGAGGACTGCGTCGACTTCCTGCGAAGCATCCGGAAATGGAAAGCGGTTTCCACCGGGTGGCCAGTCGAGTTTGAAACCGGCGGCATAGTCGGTGAGGCCGAGATTGTGGACTGCGTCGAGAAATCCCGTTCGCCATGGTTTGGCGGGCCGGTTGGATTCGTGTTAAAAGCCGCCAGGCCCCTGCCGTTCGTCGCCTGCAAAGGCATGCTGGGGATTTGCGAGTTCAAGGCTGTCGGCAAGGGGTGAGGCAGGAAATTCGGAAATTCGAGAACAATACGATAAGGCCATAGCCAAGAACCGGGAGAGCACGAAGCATGAAGCCGTCGAAAGCATCCGGGACGCCTTCTACATCAACTGGCGCTACGGGGTCTCGTGGTCAGCGCGGGCCCATCCGGAGCAGTTTGCGTGCATGTCGAAAAAACAGTCAATGCCTATCAGACTTCCGCTGTGGTATGGCTCAAATCTGGTACGAAAACTCGGAAATTCGGAAGGCCTACGCGCGCGCACGCGCGCGAACAACGTGCGTAGCAGCCAGTGACTGAATTTTTATCGCCGAGAACGCGGGAATAAGCGACTTTTCTGATTTATTTGACTCACTAAAAGCATTCATTCTCGGACTTCTAGCCGACTATGGAAGCTGTTGCCCGGATGTGGGCACCAAGGACCAAACCGATCAATGCCGGGCGCTTTTGTGGTGGGCCATCCGGTATCTGGCAACCGATACCAAGACCGCCATATAATTTTTGGTGTTTTCAACGACGAAAACACTGAATTGATGAGGAGAAAAACATTATGTCACGCGCTGAAATTTCAAAAAATGCAGCCGATTCATTGGTTGATTCTGAAAAAAAACTACTATCGGCATTAGAGGGAGTAGACGCTTCCACTGCGTTTTCGGCCTATTCGTTCAGTAGGATGTGGGTCAGTGATAACGACCCGCAAACCAAATCCTTACGCCCATCGCATGCGGCAGTAGAGCTTGCAGCATGGCTCCTATACCCACATTTTGGAAAATCATCCAATCGCCAAGTCGAACGAATTCAGGAAGTTGTGTCAGCACTCAATAATTACGTGAATGCGTTCACTCTCGTTGAAATGTTACCGGAACTTCCGCCCGATGAGCCCTATGATCCATTGACTGTCAAAGCTCTTTAGAAAT
>MTLE01000507.1_pt2 | contig 49167 bp, 37 predicted proteins | sample 1982461 | NCBI WGS metagenome assembly MTLE01 (sample SAMN05712605, study PRJNA340218) | biofilm metagenome | isolation source: sample SPL anode biofilm adapted to -200 mV | place: USA | collected 2012-02-03 | reverse complement strand
TCTGGAAGGCAATGTCATCAATCACCTTGATGATTTTTGAAATATTGCTGGACGCCTCATTGATTTCCACCATCGCCGAGACCATCTGGGCCATTTGGGTGTTGCCCACCTCGGCATTTATTTTTACTTCAGCTGCTAATTCATTGGCATTATTGGCATTTTGGGCATTCCGCTTGGTTTCGCCAGCTACTTCTTCCATCGATGCAGTCAGTTCCTGAATCGAGCTGGCCTGTTCGGTGGTACCCTGAGAAAGGGCCTGTCCGCCATCCGAAATCTGAATGGCACCAGCTTCCACCTGACCAGCCGCCTCATTAATATCGGACATGGTTTGGCTAAGCGTTGTGGTGATTCCATTAAGGGCTGATTTAATGGCCTGGAAGTCGCCCAGATAGTCGCCGGTAATTTCCAGATCCAGATTACCTTCACCGACTTCTTTTAAGGTATGGGCAATTTCATCCACATAGCGTTTTAGAAAAGCTACGGTCTGGTTCATATCCTCTTTGATCTGAGTATAATCACCGTTGTAATTCCCCACCATGCCGGTGTTAAGATTTCCCTGTGCCAGTTCTTTGAGGGTTGCCGAAGCTTCCTGAACCGGTGCGACTACAGCGTCCAGAGTGGCATTGACACCATCCACAATTTTAGCGAAGTCGCCCTGATGACGACTGGCGTCGGCCCGGGTATCCAAGCGGCCTTCAATCCCGGCCTGGGCCAACATGGTGGCATCGGCAATCAGAATATCAACCGAATCTTTAACCTCTGATAAACTGTTGCGAATTTCAGCAAACTGGGCGCTGACTTCCGAGGTATACTCATCAGCCTGGCCGATTTCCAGATCAAAGACCAGATTTCCCTGAGATAAACAAGTCAGGTTGTTAGCCAGTCGGGCGACCTCATTGCTGGTGTAATTGCTGACCCGAATCATCGGGGTCAGATCAGTTACGATTTCCACAAAGCCGACGTTTTCGCCTTGGGCATTTTTAAGATAGGCCGTGTCCTGCTTATTGTTCTTGCCGCACCAGTCAAAATAAGTCTCCCCGATGCCCTGATCAACCAGGCGGCGGATACCGCAGCCTTCAGTCTGACAAATGTTGGCACCGGCATGGTGACAGTCCATCCCCACGGCTGCTTTCCGATCGGTGATAACATTGCCCTCAACCATCAGCGTTTCAAACGCTTTGTTCATAAATGCCCATTTCATGTCATTATCGGTGACGTGTAAGGGAAATGGCACCGAATCAATGATGGCCTCATACCAGACCATTTTATCAACCACGGTATCCAGGGTCGCATTGACCCCCTGAACAATCTCTTTAAATCCACCAGCAAAAGCGTTAGCATCACCCCGGGTTTCCCACTGCCCGGCCAACGCCGCATTTGACAGCATGGTGGCTTCACCAATCAGGGCCCGGATTGTTTCCACTGTCTGCTTTAACACTGGGGTTACTTCATTGGTCGGATCTGTGACTTCAATATTCGATGACACATCACCGTTTGAAATTTTCTCCATCAGGCCAATAATGCCAAATTGTAAGGTATCCGCTAACTGATTGAGAGAATCGGTCATTTCGCCAACTTCATCCTTAGAGGTGATTTCCAACCGTTCGCCAAGATGACCAGCGTTGAGTTCCTTGATCATTGTATTGGCGGTAATCACCGGCTTGGCAATCCGTTTTGAAATGATATATGAAATCACTGCGCCAGCAACCAAAATTGCGATTGCAAAGATGATAATGGTATTGCGCAACTGCACAATTGGCGCCAACATCGCCGCTTCGGATTCAGTAATCACCAGCGTCCAGGTTGTTTCGGGGATGGGGGCCACATAAGCCAGTTTGGTTTCACCATTATATTGATATTCAAAATTAGCGACTTCATTTGAGCCGAGTGCTTTGAACATGGCCCCAAAACCGTTGGGCCCATCTTTTTCGATGTTGTCAAATACATTGGTTTGGCTCAGTACAAGCTCTTCGCTGGGATGCGCCATCATTCCGCCATTTTCACTGATCACATAGCCATATTTGATTTTGCCATCGCCCAGGGTATTGGTAATCGCACTTAAGAAGTTGGCATCCCGTCTGCCGAGCAGTACTCCAACCACCTGATTGTCTTTTTTTATCGGTACCACTTCAAAAATTGCCGGCTGCTTCGTCACCTGACTGATGGCCACGTCCGATACGTAGGCATTGCCTTTTAACGCTTGCTGATACCAGATCTCATTGGGCACATCAAACTCGCCACCACTGACCACATATTTCCCATGGCCATTGGTGCCAATCACAGCCATGTCCTGATAGCCCAATCGCTCCACATCAGCAGAAATCGAAGCGGCCTGGGTGCCAAAATCCATGCCGGTGGTGCGATCCCGTAGGGCAATCTCATTAAGTCGCTCCAGATTACCAATAATTTCTGCTCCAATCAGGCTGGCTGATTCCTCCACATATTCCATGGCGTCTGCTTCAGTCTCCTGATCAATAATAGCGGCCCCACTGTTGACAACCAGAATTCCCAGAGTCAGAATGGCGGCAGCCAGCGTCAGTACCGTCAGCAGAATGAGCTTGGTGGTTAAGTGCATTTTAATTTGAAATCCCTCACCTCCATTCTGTTTGACTGTTGAATCATTCGTTTCCGTTTTCATTGATGCGACTCCTCTCATTTTTATCAGCCAACTTTTACTTATCTTTAGCTGTTTTTTACTGTTTCGTTCTTCACAACGGTTTATCGCTTTAATATCCTGACGATTTTACCAAAGACTAGTAATAAACATTTAGGAATTAATTGCATTTAACCCTTGAAAACCGCAATGGTTAGAATTATACTAAAGTAATCTCAACAATTTCTCAACAAAATAGAATCAATACAGTTTAGTAGTGCCGTGGAGGTTAAGATTCATGAAAAGAAACATCGTCAATAATTCACAAATCGATTTTGAACTGCTGGTTGAAAAGCTCATGGAGTGTATCTGGGTTTTTGATCTCAGTGCCCAAAAATTTCTCTATATCAGCCCGTCCATTTTCCAGCTCCGGGGTCTGACTGTTGAAGAGGCGATGAAGGAAAAACTGGAAGATTGTTTAACCGTTAGGTCACTACAGAAACTGAAAAACGATAGCCTGCGCCGTTATCAGCGTTTTATTGACGGTGATCGCAGCAACTCGATTGTATACCATCTTGGCGACTATGAGCAGTATTGCAAAGACGGCTCCATCAAGTATATTGAAATATCCACCCGGCTGGAAATCGATACAGCCACTGAACATGTCTTAGTTTTTGGCGTATCCCGGGATATTACCCAACGCAAGCTTCATGAAAAAAATCTGATCAAAACGATCCGAACCCAGCATAAACTGATGAACGCCGAGCCCGCTGGAAATAATGGTGGGTTTCAATTATATATTTACTTTTTTAGAAAATTCAGAGTCTGCACTAAACCACACGAAAACCCAATCAAATGGCGAACCAGCAAGACGGAAGAACTCTTTGCTTTTTTGTTGCAAAAAGAGAATCAGTATATTTCGCGAGATGAGATCCTAGAAGCCCTCTGGCCGGAAGCAGCGATGGAAAAAGCGATCAAACTACTGCATACGACAATCTATAATCTTAAAACTGATCTGAAAAAAAACAATGTGCATTTTAACCTGAATCTGACGAATAGCTTTTATTGTCTTGATTCTCAACACTTTTATTCGGATCTCAGTGAAGTGCGAAAACTGCTAAACACTTCCGTTAGTCCCTATGCTGAGATCGATGAAAAATCTGCCCGAGACATCGAATATGCCGTAATTCTGTATCAAGGCGACTATCTGTCCGAAAATGATTACAGCTGGGCATCTGCCCACAGCGCTTTTTATCGGCGGCAATTTGAAAAGTACACCTTTATGCTTGCCCGTTATTACTTTTTACGGCGGGACTATCGCTCCACCCGGCGTATATTGGACATGCTGATTGCGCTTGACAACCTCAATGAAGACTATCACGAGCTGCTTTTAAATGTATTTCTTTTTGATGATGATTATGCCGGTTTTATTAAGCATTATAACAACCTACTAGAAATGCTTCAACGAGAGCTGAATCAGGCCCCCGCCCAGTCCATTCAAACCCTCTATCAGCAATATCATGATTATGCCCAAATCTGTATTAAAAAAAAGCGTGCGCACTTTTAACGTTTGTCCTGATCCCGATCATATTCGACACATATCAAAAAAAGACTGAAAACCGAAGGATGCAGTCTTTTTAACGTGCTGATCTTTATGTCTTTGTTATTTGAATCGAGCTTAGTAATTTTTATCGGCGTAGCCAACCCAACCGCCTTCTTTAACCAGGGTTTTGTCAAATTCGCCGACGGTAAAATCAATGGTTTCGGATTTGCCATCAGCCTGGATCACAATTTGGCTGCCATCGACATCAATTTCCATGGTCACGGCTTTACCGGCATAGTCTTTAAAGAGTCCATCAATGGTTGCTTTGGGTAATTCAATGGCAAACATGCCACAATTATACATGTTCTGTCTAAAAATCCGGGCAAAACTTTCGGCAATCACGACGTTGATGCCATTGACTTCCAGTGCCCAGGGGGCATGTTCCCGGGACGAACCACAACCAAAGTTTTCCCGGGTCACAATGACCGCCTTATCCTCAGTGTCAGCCCGGGAAAATCCGGGCAAGACCAGATCCTCCAGCAGATTGGGCTTTAAGGCCTCTTTGGTAATTTCGGTCAGATATTTGGCCGGGATGATCTCATCGGTGTTAATATCACTGCGATCTAAAAATAATACATTTCCTTTAAATGTCTTCATGTCCTTCCCCCTTTTCTAAGCTTTATATAAGTCGGAATTTTCAATGGTTCCGCTAATGGCTGCCGCTGCTGCCGAGGCCGGACTCATCAGATGAACCATGCCGCCCTTACCCATTCGGCCGTTGAAATTACGGTTGGTGGTTGAGGCGCAGACTTCGCCTTCAGCCAGGACCCCGTTGCTCATCCCCAGACAGGCCCCACAGGTCGGGTTGGTGACACAGAAACCGGCATCCTGAAAGATTTCGATGATGCCTTCTTTTAAAGCCAGCGAATAAATAGCTGGGGTCGCCGGGCTGACAATGGCACGGACATTATCGCTGATTTTTTTGCCCTTGAGAACCTCCGCGGCGATCCGCAAATCTTCAATCCGGCCATTGGTGCAGCTTCCGATATAGATCTGATCGACTTTGGTACCGGACACTTCGGCCACGGTTTTGACCTGATCGGGTTTGTAACCAACGGTAACCATCGGTTGCAGTTGCGAGACATTATATGTAAGCACCCGTTCGTAGTCGGCATCCGCATCAGAAACCCATTTCGAATAGTCGGCCAGAGCATCGGCTTTGGTGGCAAATTCGTCCTTAATATAATCCCAGAGATAATCAACGGTAGTCATATCCGGGTAGCAGATCCCGCAGGTACCACCGGCTTCGATGGCCATATTGCACAGAGTCATCCGGGATTCCATCGACATCGCATCGACAACCGGACCGGTAAATTCAATAACCATATTGGTGGCACCGTTGACCGTCAGCTCTTTGATGATAAAGAGGATCAGATCCTTGGCATAAACACCCGGTTGCAGGGCGCCGGTTAAAACAATTTTAATGGTTTTAGGAAAATGAAAGGCGCAAACCCCTTTTAGAATCCCAACTTCCAGATCGGTGGTACCGATTCCGGCGGCAAAAGCCCCAAAGGCCCCATGGGTACAGGTGTGTGAATCGCCCATGATGATGGTGTAGCCGGGTCGAACAAATCCTTTTTCCGGGAAGATGGCGTGACAGACGCCGTTTCTGCCCACATCAAAAAAGTCCTTTATGTCATGTCGCCGGGCCCAATCCCGGAGGATTTTGCCCTGTTCGGCGGTTTTGGAATCCTTGGCGGGGGTGACATGGTCGATAACGGCCTTGATCTTGGTGGGATCGAAAACCCGATCCATCCCCCGGGCCATCAGATCGGTGATGGCAATTGGTGTGGTGATTTCATGACAGAAAACCCGGTCCAGTTTTAACACATGTGTATCTGGAAATGGCTCGTCTACCCGATGTGCATCAAATATTTTTTCAGCTATTGTCTTACCCATTTTAATCTCCTTCTTTTTTTGTCACTTTCTTAATCTCAATAAACTCTTCTCTATTATGACATAAACCTGTAAATAGATCAATAAACCAGAACAAATCAATCCTGCTGGTTGCAAATATTTTCATATTGACCAAAACTATCGTACCGACCAATTATTAATCTTTTTCGATTAAATTTTTTTTAATTTCCCGCTTGACTCTAACCTAAGGTCATAGCTTATGATAGAATCAGGTCAGGGAAAACCGGACCAAAACGATACAGCAAGGAGAAACAAATGAAAATGACGGTTAAGGAAGTGGCGACGCTTACCGGAGTCAGTGTGCGCACCCTTCACTACTACCATCGTGAAGGAATTCTGATTCCCAGTGAAATCAAAGAAAATAAGTATCGATACTATGACGCAGCCAATCTGGCCCAGCTCCAAAATATTCTGTTCTTGCGGGAGCTGGATTTTTCGATTCAGGAAATCAAAGGGATTCTGGCCGATCCTGATTATGATGAAATCGATGCGTTTAAAAAACAGCGTCACCTGCTGCTGCTCAAACGATACCGTTTGGACAAACTGATTGCCTTGCTGGATCAAAAATTAGAAGGAGAAAAAACCATGAATTTTAAACCATTTGATATGACCGAGATTGAAGCAAACAAGAAACAATACGAAACCGAGGTAAAGGAGCGCTGGGGCAAAACGGACGCCTACCGTCAGAGCCAGCAGAAAACCAATGGCTATAGCCCGGAAAAGTGGGAAGCGATCCACAATGAAACAGAAGCTATCTATGCCAGCTTTGTTGCCAATATGGACAAAGATGCCGCTGACCCGGTGGTTCAGGAGCTGGTCGCCCAGTGGCAAGACAACATTACCCGACACTACTACGATTGTACGAAAGAAATCCTGGCTGGCTTGGGACTGATGTATGTCCATGATGAGCGCTTCAAAGAAAATATCGATAGCCACGCCGAAGGCCTGGCCCAATTTATGAGCGATGCTATCGCTATTTTTACTGCAAAATAGGGCGAGATCCCCATTTTATGTTATTATTTAACGAAATAAAGAACCATTTAGGGACAATCTACCCAATCGTTCCCAAATGGTTCTTTTTATTTATCCCTTTGCGCTTACAACTTTGCTCACCCGACAATAATCTGGGAATACTTAAAAGATTTCTTACACCACATACCAGTCGCCGCTTAAATCTTCATAAAATCGTAATCTGTTGTTAACATAAAGTTCATATTCATCTGCTATGATTAAGATAATCAATCAGGCAACATGACAATCCGGTGTTGCTGACGATTGAAAAAAACAACTTGGCCACTGACTGATCAGTGTCCCTTATTCAGATTTAGCCGCTTGCTTAATCACATATTTTAGGAGAATAACATGAACCAATATACTTTAAATAATGCTTTTACCCTGTCTGATCTGGAAAAGACGATGACCAAAATCACTCAGTATATTAATCCCGCTCAGCTGAAATACCTTTTTGAACAGCCCCAGAAAAGCTGCCTGAAATATTTAAAGAGCCTCTGGTCGGAGATTAACATCGAAAACCACTGTAATCTGACCAGTATCGATTTTAGCCAGGTTCACAAAACGGCGGATATTGAGATTCCCGAAACCCTCGACAATCAGTGCCGGGAATGTCTCAATACCAGCAAAAACAAACTTTCTGCCTATGAGCAGCTGTTTCTTTCCAACTATAATCTGGCCATGAATGACTTTGCTGACGACACCATTAAGGGCACCTATTCCAGCTACGACCACTATTTATAATCAGCAAAATTTAGCTGTGCTAGAATCCGAAATCCGTAAAATTATTATCCAGATGATATTTGATGTTGCTGTCATGAAGTTTGGCATTGGTGGTTTCAAGCAGCTCCCCGAACATCACATTGGGAAATTCATAAAGATCTCCACCAAGGGGTTTTGCAGCGATCCACTCATTGGTGCTGCTAATATCATAGGGAGCATCGCTGGCGCCACTCTCAGTGACAATAATTTTGTTATCCCCGGGCGTTCCAAAATCAAATTTTAAGATCATTGGATCTTTGGGATGATAATCCCAGACTGTCGACTTCCAGAGGTGACAGGTATTGATCTTAATCGTCCCACCATTTTCAGTTGTTTCGATTACCTCATAATAGCCGCCAAGATTCTGACCCAGCGATGCGGCAAAGGTTCGATCGATGCAATAGCTATCAGTGAAATAAAGAATGTGGGTCGTCGGTTCAATATAAGCATACCAGAGCCCATTCATTTTACTGATAAAATCTTCACTGGTTAAGTTCCCGATAAAGGGTCTGGCAGTGGAACCCGGTGCTGCAGCCCCTTTATCCACAATGACAATCCGAATCCCTTCCAGTCGATAGGATAAACCCGAGGTACCAGCGCTTTCACCGTTTTTAGCCCAATCCAGCCATCCCACATTCTGGGCATGAACCTGATAATAAACATCATAATCTTCTGCATCGGCACTGGTTAGGCGAATCCCGATCCCTTCGAGGCGCAACGACCGTCCTGAGGTGCCGCTCATCTCACCATCACTAACCCAGTCCTGCCAACCGATATTTTGGACATGGGTACGATACTCAATCCCCACATCGACGGTCTCGTCATTCTGCTTAATTTCAATCCCTTCCAGCCGCAACGACTGTCCCGAGGTACCACTCATCTCACCATCACTGACCCAGCCCTGCCAGCCGACATTCTGAACGTGGGTGCGATATGAACAATTCAGGGCGCTGTCGACTCTCACCCCGGTCTGGTTTTCCTCATATTGAAAATCTCCTTCAATTGCCTTCCCCGGGACAACTATGGTTTTATTTTGGGCCAGTACCATAACGGGTAATAGCCCGATCAAGAGCAAACCTGCCAGTAGGCAAATCGCTTTTCTCAGATACCTTTTCATAATCATTTCCTCCTTGTATCTTGAACCATTTGTTAAGTCCATCACCAATTGGAAACAGCAAATCCCTGAGTTCTGAAACTGTAATGCAAGTTACTTCTTTTTATTTGTCTACCCTTTATGAAGACGCTAAAACCCGAATCCCAGTCAATTTCTAAATTTTCCCCATAATTAATACCGGGACTGTGAATGACAAATAGAATCATGTTTTTGACTGATTCAGGGTTTGATTTAATTTCTGGATCCGACCATCTCGATAACCTTTTTTGGGAATACTCCCCATTTTAACTAATAAAATACCATTTGTTCCTGATTTAATTCCAAAACAAATAAGAAAAGCCACTCATTTTTATTTAAAATGGGTGGCTATCTTCTTCTCTTATTTTGGAGATATTGTCTTTTCTAAGACTGTTGCGGTGCCTCAGGCATTGGTGCCCCACCTTTTAATGGATTGACAATCAGGAAGATCACAAAGAATACGGTTGTCACAGCGACACTAACGGCAATTGGCGCTGTTACCGCATCACCGGTAATACCAGCAATGGCGCCGATCCAATAGGTTGACAGGAATCCGAAGAGGTTCATCCCCGCCATGAAGAAGGATACTCCCAAAGCCATCTGCGATGGTTTAACCGTCATTGAAATCAGCATCATACTGGCCGGAATCAACGTTGACATGGCAAAGCCTTCAATGAAAACACCGACTGACAACAGCGCAATATTGCTGGCAAAAACAACCAGGGCGAAACCGATCGCCGCCAGAGCATAACCAACCGCCATGATAAAGCGGCCGGAGATTTTAAACAGTTTGCCAAAAACCGAACCAGCGACCATGCCGCCGATGGTTAGAAGGGCCAGAACAATACCGGCGGTGGCAGTCGTTCCCATGCCACGTTCGACAATCAAAGTCGACATATTAACCAGCATCGGGTAAACTGACAGGGTATAGATCCCATATACCAGAACGATAATAAACAATTTAACCGGCAGTTTTTCCTTGGGTGCTGCGTGGGTTTCTGCAGTAGCTGGTGCTTGCGCAGGCTCCGGTAAGAAAAAGATAACCAGCAGCAGTGAGATTATACCCAGCGCATGGGGCAGGAAGCTGTAATTCCAGCCAATCCCGGCAAAATAGCCGCCCATAAATTGAAGTACCATCCCGCCGATATTCATGGCCAGGGTGACCATACCCGTCATGGTTGCGACCTTATCGCCTTCATAAACACCCATAACCAGTGAATTGGCCAGTGGTGACATGATCCCCAGACCGATCCCAAAGACGGCCCGCTCAATCAGGATAACGGAGAAGTCGGTGGCAAAATAGGGGGCGATACCACCGAGAACAAAGAGTGTCATCCCCAGAATTGCCAGGGTTCGGTACTTAACCTTGCTTCCGGCAACCGACCCGGCAATCAGGGTGGCGGGAATAACAGTTAATGAGGGCAGTGTTGATACCAGTAAAAGCGTGGTAATCGGAAGATCTGAGAATTGTACAAAAATTGCATTCAGAGCCGGAGTAATGGTTCCGACACCCATTCCGAAAAACGCCATGGCCAAAATTGTAAAGGTAGAGATTGGTTTTACTTGTTGATTCATTTTTTTCCTCCTTTTAATTTTATTTGTGATTCAAGTGATTAAAAACAACCACAAATTTACTTGTTTACGATTTCCGTGATGTCAACTTGACTGAAATCTATTTTGTCGGTGAACGTTATGCTGTTACCAGTTCTTTTGCTTTTGCTGCGGCACTGCCAGCATCCGGAGCGTAGCCATCAGCACCGACGTCAACAGCATATTCCGGTGTAACCGGGGCACACCCACAATCACCTTAACATCTCCCTTCCTCCCGTTAAATGAATTCAATGTTCTTACGAAATAAGCAGATCTGGATAATTTTGGCCGTTTTTATAACAATCTAATCATTTCTGTTGAATCGCATAATAACAGCCTCCATCTCATGTTAATGAGGTTTTTATAAGACTTACCGTCCCGGCCCGTTCGATTTAACCGGTTCAATAAATGTATTGTAATCGGTTTTTTACGAAAAGTCAATACATTTTACATTTATTTAATTTTAACTGGTTAAATATAATTTATTTGCATCCATTTATTAAAAGTGTTAAAATAAAATGATACCCAAAAATACCATTATGAAAGAGATGACCATGAATAACCAAAAAGAACAGATCCTCCAGGTAGCCAGCCAGTTATTTTATGAACAGGGCTATAAAAAAACCTATCTGGATCAGATTGCCGCAATCTGTGAAATTACCAAGCCCCTGATTTCCTATTACTATAAATCAAAATCCAGTCTGGCCCGGGCCGTCAGCGATACCTTTCTCTTTGAACTTAAGAATAAAGTGGCTCTGAAACTTTATACCGACTATTTTAAAGAACGAAAAGCAGATCTACAGGTCAGCACAGCCGTAGAAATTCGGCTCTATAACCAGATGTTTCTGGCCGATCCCAAAGCGATGCGCTTTTTAAAAGAATTAGCCGATGACAAATATGAAGATCTCTTCAGTCAGGAAAGTATCCGCCTCTATAAAATCCATGATCGCCGTTATCATCTAAACGTTAATGCCGATACGGATGAACTTGCAATGATTGCCAATGCTGCCAGAGGTGCCTCTTTTTCCGTTTTGTGGGCCTATGACCGGGGCGAATTTAATTGTACCCAGGAAGACTGTCTGGATTATATCGCACGGCTCAATTTTGTCCTGATGAATGTAGATAAAGACCGTATCGATGCCATTCTGGCCGAAAGCAAAGACGTGCTCAAACAGGTGCCCTTTACCTTTAAACCTTATTTCCAAATTGAATAGATTGATTACGACAAAAAACCTCCTGGATTAACAATCAAATCCAGGAGGTTTTTATGGTCACTATGAACGTTACTCAGGCTTCTTTTTTATCCATGATCGCATTGCCGACAAACGACATCAATCCCACTGCCGCCAGCCCGACAGCCGCCAGTAAAAACTTGATCTCAATGCCACCGCCAGTCAGATTGGCCACCCCATTGGACAGAATCGGCGAGACAAAAATGCCGACACTGGTGGATGCCGTGACGACGGCAATGGCCAGCGAGCTGATGGAGGGATGGACGGCGTTGGCGGCCTGAAAGGTTCCCGCCGGATTAATGGTAGCCAGACAAAAACCGCAGCACATGGCGCCAATAAACAGCGATGGCAGACTACCCAGCATAAAGATCAGCAGCATCCCCAAACCACCAACCAGCAGGGAAACCGGAATAACCAAATTTTTAAGTACCCGTTGCATCCGACCAAACAAAATTCCGGTGAGCATCCCGGCGGCTGACATGGCAGTGTTGATCAGACCACTGGTGGACGCATCGCCCAAACCCTTTCCGGCCACAAACATGGCCACATTGGTTTGAAAAACAAAGAGGAAAACCCCAAACAAAAACATCGTCAGCGCCGTAAAATAGACCCGGCCATTCAGCCTGGCACTTTTTTCCTGATGTTTGTCGGCAGCATGTGCCGGAGCCTGATCCCGGGGCAGATTTTTCATGACAATCACAATGACCGGTATAAAGACCAGATAGACCAGATAAGACATCTGCCAGGAAATTCCGGCCAGCATCCCCGAGCTAAACAGCAGCACCATGCTGCCACCATTGACAAAGGCTGACTGGAGCCCCATCAGGGCCCCGCTTTCCTCGGACACAAAATAATCGGCTATCAGGGCCATTGACATGGTCGAGTTCATCCCCTGGGCAATCCCCAGCAGCAAACTGCAACCCAACAGTACATAAATACTGGTGGACCCGAACAGCAGGGCAATCATCCCGCCAGCCAGGCCGCAGACCAAACCAAAAATGACCAGGCTTTTCTTGGGCAGTCGCAATGACAAGGGCCCCGAAGCAAAGGCAAACACCAAACCCATCAAGGCGGGAATGGTCAATACCATCGAAATCAGGGATGGATCGACCCCCACAAAATAGGCCTGAATATCGGCCAGAATGGCTGAAGCAGTCATCGATATCATCAATAATGATGATATCGACAAAATCGCAATTTTAATTCTTTTCTTTTCCAAGACGCTCTCCTACACTCTTTTCTTTTTATCCGCAGCTTTTTATTCTCGCAAATTAGTCAAGAATCGAAAAACTTTACCGGTTAAATTTAGTGTATTATATTACATCCTGATTTTTGTGTCAACGCTTTCAGCACCAGGACGGCAATAAAGTTCGTTCAGACCTCATTCTGCCGGGCTCTTGCCACTTCCTGGCGCAGTTTTTCGTCCAGGGATTCATAGCTGACCACCTGATTACGCCCCTGTCGTTTGGCAACATAAAGGGCACTGTCAGCTTGCTTAATGGTCTCAAAGCAATCACCCCCGGCATAGATGGCCACCCCTAAGGAAATGGTGATGGCACAAACACCATTGACCGATTTTTCCACCGACTTCCGAATCCGCTCCGCCACCGCCATCGCCTGATCAGCAGGACAGTCAAACAGAATCACCACAAATTCTTCGCCGCCCCAACGCATCACCATATCCGGCCCCCGCAAACTGTTACGGACGCAGTCCGCCACAAACTGCAAAATTCGATCTCCCTCGTCATGGCCGTAACGGTCATTGACCTGCTTGAAATGATCAATGTCCATAATCAGGATTGCAATGGCGTCACTCAAAAAGGTCAGATCATGACCTTCGCCCATGATCTTGTGTAACTGCCGGCGGTTGAAGACCTGGGTTAAGGGGTCGTGAAAGAGAGCAAATTCCAGCTTGCGCTGGGTGATGTAATGGTCGTAATAAAAACCCGCAATAATAAAATCAACCAGACACAGCAGCACAATGACCTGGATATTAAAGGTTAAAATCGCATTGATGTTTTCAAAATGATAGAGATGGTCAGCCAGCAAAATATCGCCAATCAGCCCCAGCTGGCCGATGATGGCCACAAATGGCGGCGCCGCAAAAGAAACCAGCAGCAGCACCAGACTCATAATCAGAAAACCCTCATTGACATAGGACTGATCCGCCAGATAGGAACCGGCCCAGATGTTGCCCCAGATCATGGCGTGAACCATGAGATAGGTCAGCGTACCCATAATTTTATAGTTATTGATTTTCTGATAGGCCAGAAAAACCACCAGCAGCGGCACCACCACCGAACTGCGGATCAGGAAAGACCGCCCCAGGGCCGCTCCATCAACCTGCCAGTCGGCGACAAACAGTATCAGAAACATAAAGGCCGAGGCAAATAGCACCCCCAAATTGAACCGCTTATAATAATTGTACTTGGCCTGATAAAAATCATCCCGGGCCTTGCCCTGTAGTTTTAAAAATCCTCCCACTGCTCTCTCCGCCTTCCTCGCTGTCTGCCATTACGGCGCATAATACTCACCTTTAAGCGTATTATAGCCTAACTGGGCGGCGAGAGCCACTGATTTTATGGCTTTTGCCTTAAAATCCACCAAAGCACTTTTTCATTTCCAACGCCATGTTGCCACGGCAACAGCTTATCCTGGAGCCAGCACTATTACAACTGATCTGAGACTACGACGGTAATGACGATCGCTCCCTGGTCACACCTGTTTTTATTACTGACAAGGCTGATATCTGACAATCAGGTCTTTCTATCTTTTATTATATCTGCTATAATCTAAGCTAAATTGCATCACACTTTCGCTGCTGGGGGTTGCGACTTAAGGGCGATGGGCGAAACGGATGCTGACAATGAAAAGGAGAATTTTATGAAATTAAAAACCGGACTGTTACTGACCCTCATTCCCATGCTAATTGTTTCACTGGCCGCCTGCGCCGCCAAGCCAGCCAAACAGGCTGATTCGCTGCCGCTCTGGGACAACGATGCCAGCCATACCGCCAGCCGGGTTGTCGTCATCAGCGATCTCCATCTGGGCATTGATGACAGCTTTTCTGAAACAACTAAAAACAAGGCTGCACTGGTCTCCTTCCTGGGACAATTAAACAGCAGTGAGATTGATGAACTGGTAATTGCTGGCGACCTCTTTGATCAGTGGTTTGTTCCCGTCAGTTATACCGGCCCCACCGAACTGAAGGCCTTCTTTAAAAAAGTTGCCGAAAACAATGCCGAGATCGTTGCGGCCCTCGAAACACTGATCAAAAGCGGCGTCACCGTTACCTATGTTCCCGGCAACCACGACCTGCTGTTGACCGATGAAATCCTGGCCGAACTGATCCCCGGGATTAAACAGGTCCGGGATGTGGCCGGTCTGGGGACCTACCGCACTGGCGCCCGTTCGGAACTTGTCATTGAGCACGGCCACCGCTATAACACCTTCTGTGCCCCGGATACCCTGTCCAATAAGGAATTCACCGGCACCTATCCTTCAATTCTGCCGCCAGGTTATTTCTTTACCCGCATCGCTGCCACCTCGGTGGCCGAAGGCAAGTCAGCCCCCCAGCTTACGCTGCCCCAGGTACCAAAACCAGATGCTGACAACCTTGATCAGCTGGGCGCTTATACCTATTACCAGACTTGGGCTGGCACCATTGAAACCTTCCCGATCAAAGCGGGCTTCACGGATCCGGTCATCAACCTCGATGTCGATGGCTACAACGACAACTTTGCCCTTTCCGATCTGCTGCCGACGGTTCAGGCCGACGGCACCATCAGTGCGGTTTTATACGCCGACGTCCAACGACGCTGGGATGCCCTCCAGGAAGCCAACGGTGTCGCCGTCAAACTCCCCTATGCCGAGGCTACCGCCCGGGCTCAGGATTCCACCTACACTGATGAGCAGGCGGTAACCCAATATTTTAGTGTCGATCCGACCGTTGACATCGTCGTCTTTGGTCACACCCACGTTCCCGTGTATTCCACCTTTACTGAGGGTTACAACCGTGAGAAAACCTATGTGAACAGTGGCACCTGGATCGATAAAAATCTACTGGGCGCCGATATGACCTTTGTGGTCATCGAATCTGGCCCGGAGACTTCCGCCGTGCGCCTGATGCAGTATGCCACCGATGGCACCATTAACGATCTCAGCCAGCAGTAAGGCTGCTTAAGCAACGCAAAGACCCCACCTTCTACCTGCTTTCAGGGAAAGGGTGGGGTTTTTTATTGCTGTCTGGAAAACTTATCAGTTTAATATTTATCTCTCTCATCAAGTAAAATCTGCGGCTGGATAAACGAATCGGTGGTTGCGCCTTTAGTTGTCTGCAGATTGGCTGTAACCATTTGACCAATACCGACTGGGCCAACGGTTTTATTTTTGAGTTTAAATTCTGCAACCATATTTTTTAGCAACTCCGCCTGACCGGACAGCTCTTGACTGGCCGCGGCACTTTCTTCGGCCGTAGCCGAATTGGTTTGTACCACCTGGGAAACCTGTTCGATCCCCTGGGTGATCTGGGCAATACTGGTCGCCTGATCATTGGATGCCGTCGCAATATGACTGACCAGATCGGTTGCTTTTGCGACTGATGTTAAGATCTCTTCCAGACTGTCGGCGGTTGCATTGGCAATCTTTGTACCCGCTTCAACTTTTTCAATGGAGCCTTCAATCAGAGCCGTGGTTTCTCTGGCGGCTTCGGCACTGCGGGCGGCCAAGGTTCGAACTTCTTCAGCGACTACCGCAAAACCCTTGCCGTGTTGTCCGGCCCGGGCCGCTTCAACAGCGGCGTTTAGCGCCAGAATATTGGTTTGGAAAGCGATGTCATCAATCACTTTTATAATTCTGGAAATATTGTGGGAGGCTTCATTGATCGCTTCCATGGCATTGACCATATCCCCCATCTGTTTGTTGCCTTCTTCAGCGGTTGCCCGAACCTCCAGGGTTCGTTGATTGGCCTGGTTGGCATTTTGGGCATTCTTCATCGTTTCTTCTGCCACTTCATCAATCGCCGCCGACAATTGTTCAATCGCACTGGCCTGTTCGGTCGTTCCCTGAGCCAGGGCCTGACCCCCATCGGAGATTTGCTGTGATCCAACCTCCACCTGATTGGCAGCGTTCCCGATTTCGGTCAAAATTTCACTGAGATGGGCGGTGATATGATTAATCGCATCTTTGATATTCACAAAGTCGCCCAGATAGTCAGCCCTGATTTCCTGGTTGAAATCGCCGGCACTGACCTTTTCCAATGTTTCCGAAATTTCCCGGACATACTGTTTCAGGAAGGTAATGGTTTTATTCATATCGGCTTTAATCTGGCCGTTCTGCCCCCGGTAATTTCCGGTCATCGCAGTATTGAGATTTCCCTGGGCTAGCTCATTGAGCACCTGCGATGCTTCGTGCATCGGTTCGGTTAACGCTTCAAGGGTGTTGTTAATGCCGCTGATCACCTTGGCATAGTCACCCGGGAAACGGGAGGCATCAGCCCGTTTATTGAGATCACCAGCGACTGCGGCTTTAACCAACCTGTCGGATTCTTCCAACAGCATCATGATGTTTTCCATCAGCTTGATAAAGCCGGGCATCAGCTGATCATTGCCACTGAGTTTGCCGGTCGCTTTTAACTGATCCAGCATCGTCAAATCACCGTTGGCGATATCATCGACGATTTTGACCACCAGTTTCATGGAATCTTCAATCGTATTGACCGATTGGGCAATCTCCCCAAAAATACCCTTATAATCGGCCTCGATTTTTTGAGAGGTGTCATTTTTGCTCATCAGCGCCAGAATTCGATTGCCTTCGGTCAAGGCACCTAAACCGTCAACACAGGAATTGACATTGTTTTTAAGATCATTGAAAATCCCCTTGTATTCGGCGGTAACCCGCGGCGGAATCTGACCGCTGCCAATAATTGCAATGGACTTACCTGCCAGTTTCAGCGGCTCTTTAAAGGCCGTACTAATTGCCTCAACCCCTTTAATCAGATCCCCAAAGCGGCCGGAATAAGCATCGCTGTCCTCTTTATAATAGAGGTTTCCATCCACGATCGCTGCTCCGATATTAGTGATCCCGGTATCCAGCTTATTGATTTGTGCAATCACGTCCACCAATGAATAAGACAAGACATCCTGGTCTGACAGCGGTTCAATCGCAACCGTAAAGTCACCCGCAGCCAAACGCCGGGCGGCTTCGGCCTGCTGTTTGCGGTTTATGGCCATCTCGTTAAAAGCAACCGATAAGTCGGCAATCTCATCGTTGCTGTTCACGGCCACAGTCACATCGACATCACCCAAGGCCAGTTTTTCAGCCGCTGTTTTGATCCTGATAATCGGATTAACCACCGCTTTTTTGGTACTGATATAGATGGCCAGACAGCCCCCCAGGGCAACTAGGAAGGTGATCAGCATCAGGATGTTGCGCAGATTGGTGACGCTTTCATAAACCGTCCGTTCAAAATCACCGATTCCCAATAACCAGTTGGTTCCTTCAATTGGAACGATTTCGGTGATTCGTTTTTCGCCCTGAAAGCGATACTTAACCAAATTATTTTGGGTCATATCAAGGCCTTGTAATTGCTGGCCCAGCTCAGCCAGATCACCGCCTTCTGTGGCTTCCGTGATAGCATTGCGTTGATCCAATACCAGCTGTTTGTCAGCATGGGCATTGATGACCCCGTCTTTGGTGATCATAAAGGCGAAACCACTTTCGCCGACCTCCAGGTCATTAATGATATCATTAAGTGCCGTCCCATTCCGGCGGCCCATTAAGATCCCGACTACCTGACCATTTTTTTTAATCGGCGCCACTTCCAGCACCACCGGAGTATTGGTCACCTTGCTGATGGCGACATCGGAAATCCCCGCACTGCCATTTAGGGCCTCAGTGTAAACCGCCCGCTCCGATAGCTGGGTGGTTTCGCCACTGACCACGTAATGAGCCAGCAGATCCGGGGTAATCACTGCCATATCCAGATAACCCAGACTGTCAACCTTAGTGGCGAGAAAAACCTGCTGGACTTCCCAGTTCATCGTCGTCACTGCATCCGTTTCGGCGACCTGAGTCAGTTCACCCAATTGCTTGGCCACCATGGCCCCCACATATTTTGAACTGGCGACCGCCGTTTCCTCCAGATGCGATGCGGTATTTTCAGTCAATGCCTGGGATGAAAACAGCAGGGCAGCACCACCGAGAATCAGACACCCACTAATCAGGATTACTCCGAGTAATGACACCAGTTTAAATAGCAGTGATCCATTTTTTCTGCCTTTTTTTGCTGTAGCTTGACTATTCATTTTTTGTCCTCCGACTTTTGTTGTCTTCAATTTGATGATTTGATCACATTAAAAATTAACTGTTGAAACCCTTCAACCGTCAACTCAATGATGACAAAACACATCAATGTCGCCACCAGCCACATCTTCAGCCAATGGATCAAAAAACCTGAAAACAGCCCATGCGATAGCAATAGAATGAAAAATGTCACCCCGAAGGTGAGAGACATGGCCAATAGCAGATTAAAAGCTATCATGCGACCTTTTGTTATCACCTGATCTTCGAGAATAATTTTTTCCAGCAGCGGTGAAATCAAAAATGTCAGGGTTGTCGCAACCACAATCGATATGACCACCCCTGAAGTATAGGCTTTTGCGAAAGCCTCGTTAAATCCGACAAAAACCCCAGTCATAAAAAAGGTCAGTACCAGACTGACAAAAATTGAATACATGACCGTGAAAAAAAAGTGCTGCTTGCTGTTCATAGACTTACCTCAAAACCATCTCTAAATAAATTTCATTGATATGATCCCTGTATAATATCGTTTATTTGTTCTTTATACAAGATGGCAATTCCGCTATGTGCAACAAGCACCATTTATTCATTAATATTTCTGCTGATGTAACCCATTTTTCTTGAAATTTCGCGGCTGGCATCCAAAACCCGGTTTTTGCAGAAGATCAACTTTTCGGGGGTGATCCGGCTGATCGGGCCCACCACCGAAATGGCTGAAATGACCCTTTCACGGTAATCCCAAAGCGGTGCCGAAATGGAGACGATCCCTTCAACCAGCTCATTGGTCAAGATACAATAGCCCTGCTGTCTGATGATTTCCAGATCGGCTTGAATTTTGATCGGATCGGTCTCGGTCTCAGGCGTATACTTGACCAATTCCCCACTCAGCACTTCCTGCTGACGTTTCTCACTCTGATAGGCCAACAGCAACCGGCCGGAACTGGTACAATAAATGGGATTGATCCGACCAATATGAGCCAGAATCCGGGTCGGCTGCGGACACTTCACCTGATCCACGTAGATCATCCGGTTGCCTTCGAGTTCGGCAATTTGCGCCGATTCTGAGGTTTCCGAAACCAGCTGCTGCAAAACCGGGCGGGCCTCCCGAACAATTTCTAAATTGGCTGTCAAGGTGCTGGCCAGTGAGAGAATCCGCAGTCCCAAGCTATATTTTTTGGTATCCGGATCTTTTTTAACATAGCCTTCACTGGCCAGAGTCGCCAGCAGCCGACTCACCGTGCTTTTTCCCAAGCCCAGTTCAAGGGCAATATCAGTCACCCGCTTTTCGGGTTGTGTCACCGAAAAGCAGTTTAAAATGTTTAAGGCATTGGCCACTGATGACAAATTTGATTTTTTTTTATTTTCTTCCATCTGCAGATTCTCCTGTCGCTTTTATGCGGTTTTCCCCTGAGCCGGAGCTATTTCTATGATATTCCCTGGTGATCCGCAATTTTATCCCCACTGCTCTTTAAACGCGGTAATCATAGGGGAAGCTTGCACCTACCGCGCCGATAAACATCACATAGGAAGCGGCCGTTACCGGGGCATCTTTAATCTCGCCATAGAGCGTATCGTAGACAACTGCTAACGCTGTATCGTAGATGATCAGACGACTATTCTCGGGTAAGCTGATCCCAAAGCGGCCATCAGCATCCAGCCGCCGGATGATGTTTTCACCATTTTTGTCAATGCTGATTGTCTCACCATTTTGAAGACTGGGAATCTCAGCGACATCAATTAAGATATGGCTTATCGCTGTCAACACACTTTTACCGTTTTCTGTTGTGATGGTCGGTTCACAAAGATCCCGGGTATAGGCCAGATTCATAAACCCGCTGTTTTGATCTTTCAGGGGATACGGGGTATAACTGCCGTCACTCCCGAAATATATCGTCCCGGGGAGTTCTGGAATACTCCCGGTTGATGCCAAGAATGAGGTGTGATTGAGCAACATCCGCACGGTGATCTGACGATAGCGGTCATCCTTCATGGTAAATTCCGGCAGGTAATCGACAACTGCTTTGTCGAGCTCCAGCTGCCCGGATTTGCTCAGGGACTATTTATAATTTTCCGGCCCCCTCGACTTTGACAGCAATATACTCAAGCATGATCCCATAGACAATCCCGGCCAGAAAACTGATCACATCACTAAAACCGGTTGCGCTGTAAAAGGCAAAGGAGACGATCAGGCCGAGAACAGCCCCCCGAACCAGCACCATTGGCATGCCAATCTTTGGCCAGTTCAGTCCGATCACCAGACCCATCAGCAATCGATTGTACCACAGTGAAAACAGCAGATAGTATTCGATTTGAAACCCTGATCTTACCAGCGCACCGACAATACAAAAAAACCCCAGAACCGCACCGGCCAAAAGCGAAACCTTCATTCTTTTTGTCATCTTCTTAACCTCCTGTAAAAGTCAAACGGGTGTGACTTTCATCTTGACCTTATAAACATACCCCCTGAGATTTTTTTAAGCAGACATTCCCATTTTTATTGGATCGTAAGAAAAGGGGTGCCCTGTTCTGATGATCGTGGCGCCCCTTTTTAATCTTCACTTATGAAACAGCGTAATCCCTTGCCAGTTAGCCAGTTGCGCACAGGGTCTTGCAAACAGTCTGATTGCGATAACACAATCGAATCGATCTGACTCTCAATAAATTTTTCCTCGGCCCAGTGTCCCATGGGCCTTATTTAGCCTTGGCTACCCATCGCCTCCGTCCCCTGACGGGTTCCCGTTTGGTCTGTCTCTAAAAAATCGAGATAAGCCGCTTCGCTGATCGGCCGGGAATAATAATAGCCCTGCAAATGCGTAACCCCGCAGTTGTTCAAATAAGCCGCCATCTCTTTTGTCTCGACCCCTTCTGCGACGATTTTAACATTCAGTTGCAGCAACAGCGTGATGATATTCTCCAGAATAGCTGTCGCCTTATTGTTCTCCTGATCGAAGCAGGGCCAGATCAGGCTCTTATCCAATTTCACCAGATCATAAACGACCTCCGCCATCCGTGACAGGTTGGAATAGCCGGTGCCAAAATCATCCATTGAAAAACTGCAACCCATCTGTCTTAGCTTGAGCATATTCTCCTGTAACATTTCACCAGATTCCACAAAAGCCGTTTCGGTTATTTCCAGATTAATAAAACCTGGCGCAATCTGATATTTTTTCATGATCTCCTGCAATTGCCTGGGAAGATCGGGATGGACACACTGAATTCCTGACAGATTTACTTCAATATACTCAATCCCCCGGTCCTTTAGTGCCTTGTCCCGGGCAAAGGCACAAACTTTTTCAAAGACAATCGCTCCCAGTTCCATGATCAGGCCTTTCTTTTCAGCAATCGGAATAAACTCTTCCGGGGAGATAAAACCAACCGAGGTCGTATCAGCTAAGCGAACCAGCGCTTCGGCCGAAAGAAACTGTTCATTCTGAGTATGATAGATCGGTTGATAGACCATTTCAAAGCCATCCTGATCAATCGCCTCGCGAAGAATTCTTTCAATGGTTGAATGGCGGAGTTTGCGATTGATGATCTCCTCATTTAATAGATGGGTGATGGTATCGGCGGTCGCTTCGTTATGAGCGGCCATATAATTCATCATCTCATAGACCTCATCACAGCTTTCCATATTGATGTAACTGTCGGTAAAAATAACATCAATATGGGCTTTTATAACAATGGAAAATTGGGCAAACTGAATCGGCTTTTTAAGCTGTTGGGCCAACAGCTCCAATTGATCCTCGATGGCGGTCCGAGGCGCTTCGGTTATAAAGGTCATGACATTACTGCGGGAGTGATAAAGACTGAAATGGGTGGCATGGCGAATCTTGCGATTCACTTTTCTGTCGCAGTGAGGACAGAACTGCAAGCTATCAGTCATCATCTGCCCGATAATTGCCAGAATATGATTGGCGTTGTCATGCCCCACCATGGTTTGGATTCTTTTTAAATCATCCACCACCACATTCACCAGAATCAATGGTTTCTCGGCTTCCTTTTTTTCATTCATAATCAAATGAAAGGCCCGTTTGTTAAAGGAACCAGTTTCCTCATCCAGATATTCCTTGGGATTTTCAAAGGCCAGGTAGATAAACAGAATCATCAGAGTGACCGCCACTTCTGAAAAAAGCAGGCCAAAATTGAAGAGTTGAATGCCACCACCGGCAATCAGCATCAGAATTCCCAGGCGGATTGCCAATCGATGATTTTTTTGGATGTTGTTTTGATAACGAAAGGTATCCGCAAAGATCCAGGCGCAGTAGAAAAAAAGACTGGCTGTGAATCCCGCCACCATGGAACCATGCGCATAGAGTTGCTGATCATGAAGTTCGTAGTACAACTCACCAAAAATGATCATCACCAGTGAAAAGGCCAGGGGCAGCATACTACTCAGCACTTTTTTCCACCGCATCCGTTTCTGATTGTTGCCTAAAATTTCAACATACCAGAAAAGCGATACCACGATCATAATCAGCGTGGCATAAAAAAACTGGCTAATCAGACGATTCACCAGTGGCGTAAAAACGTCCGTGTTGACTGTGGCATAAATTTTCAGAACATTAAAAACTAAATTTACTGCGGTAAAATATAGCATCAGGGTAAAACACTTATTGGATAACAGCGGCAGTTTTTTATTTTTTAAAAAATCGAGAAAAATAATTGTAAAAAAGAGTATTGTCACCACCAGTAATTGTAACTCATATTGAAGCATCAGAGCCCTCCTATTTTTGTCAGTAGCGAGCCTCATTTTACCATTTTAGGGTCCCTCTTTACAATAAATTCTGACGAATTTTGAAAAAACAATGTGATCGCTTTGCCTGGCCCAAATCATCTGTAAAATTGACAATCCGGTGCTGCTACAGCAATCCAATCTAGTCCATGACCGTCAGGTCACCTATCTGGAAGAATATCAATAGACATCCCTATTCTCTATCCTTTTTACTTAAATTGATGTGCTTTTTGAAAAAGGCTTTTTCCAGCACAGCGTATTCCTGATCATTGCAAATTTCCTGACAGATGGTTTTGTATTTGCGGGATTTTGTCAGCATCGCTTCAATCTTCTGACAGGGGTACTCTACGCACTGCTGGCAGTGTCTGACCCCATGTTCCCAGGTACAGTCGATGAGACCGTAGGCACATTGTTTGTCGGGATTGCAACCCGGACATTTCATTTCCGCCGCTGGAACCACCCGGTCCCGCCATCCCAGGTAATGCCACAGTTCGGCCACCTGCTTGAGTTCTTCTTCGGTATCAGCATTGAAGCGGGGACAATAGGTGCAATTATCACCGCATAAGGTAATTCGATCCTGCATGTGTTTTTCCCTTCCTTTTTAAAGCCTTGTCCTAATTATTCGCCATTGCCGCAGCCAATGCCGACAAGTCAATGGCCTCCGGACCAAAACCCGGGCTGCTGCTTTGCAGTTGCCGGAAATAATTGTGATCCTGTTCGCCCAGCTTCTGGAAATAATAATTGATCCGATGATTTAAAAACAGATTGTTCATCTGGAAAGCAATCGGCACTGCAACATCCACGTGTTCATAAACCAGGCCAGTTTCGGTAAAGGGCGGCGGATATTCGGCTGCTGGCAGGGTTGGGATAAAATCATGGACATTATAAATCCGGAAACTGTTTTTAACCTGGGCCTTGTAAGCCGCTGCAAAATCCCGATCACCCGGTCTGCCAGCAGCATAAGTATAGGCAATGATGGCCTTTCGGTTGGTATTGACAGCCAAGTCCAGGGCTGCCATAATGGCCAGATCACCACCCAGACTATGGCCGGTGATATAGAATTTTTTGTCCTGGGGCAATTGGCTGAGCTGGTCAAGCACTTCCTCCCGGAGTGACTGATAAATCCGGGTGATCCCCCGATGACAGAGTCCGGCATTTTTTACATAAGGAAAGGGAATCTGAAAAAGATCCAGATCTGAATCCAGGTTGGGGGTTGAATCGGTCCCCCGAAAAGCCAGCACTATGCTGTCTTTCGACTCCGCAATATAACCAAAATTCTCTTGCGTCTTTTCCGTCACGCCAGCCATCCCCTTAAATGAAGAACACAGTTCAAAACCAGCTGGCAGCACCAGTTGCTGTTGATCATAAAAAAGGTAGGTCTGGTAACAAAAACCGGCCATTAAAATCGCATCCTGATTACTGTAGCTTTCAGGCAAATCGCATTGCTTCATAAATATTCTCCATTCCGCCGCTATTTTTCGCAGCATCATAATTGTCAAAATGACCTGGATTAGTGCCATTTATTTTTGTCATTGGCTAAGTCACAGCGGGGTGCGACCGCTGCTAACAGCTAATCGGCTAAAGCGCCTAAAAACTGCTGCCTGGTTGTTTGAGGAAGGCCATTTCAGCCGCTGTAGACTCCCGCTTAAGGACCCCATTGCGATGGGGATAACGGCCAAACTGAGCAATGATCTGCTGATGCCTGATTTCATATTCCAGGGTTTGGGGATCGCCCAGGGCTTCAAAGAGCGGCAGCCCCAGCTGATGAATGCCAGCCGACTCCGAATGCATAAAGGGCATCAGCACAAACCGCTGCCGGAGCGGGTCCAGTCGCTTAAAATCCGGATGGCGGACGGCTTCCTGGGCCAGTGTCAGGGCCATGGCATCCTGGGCAAAGGCTCTGGAATCGTCACGGTTTAAGTTTCTGGAAAACTGATCCAGCAGGATAATCTCGGCCAGCCGTCCCTCGATGGTGTCCCGCCAGTCCGCTAAAAGACCCTTACCAGCCGCCACCCAGCAATCGTAAAACTGCCTTCTGATCGCCATATCGAAGGCCTCATTTTTCAAAAACCAGTAGGGCTGATTGGCGGGGTCAAACCAGAAATCCAGCACCGCTTTGGCCTCAGGCTGAAGGTCTGCCGAAGACCCTGAAAAAACCTGACCAAGAATCTCCGCTTTAAGGCTGACACAGGCCTGATAAAGAGCTTTCGCTTCGGTCTGATAGCGGCTTTGATAGGTGCGATCACCAATCAGCATCAGATTGACATCAATGCCTGACTTGGATGCCGCTGCTGCCGCCTCAGCCAGATAGGCGCCGCCAACCAAATCCCCCAGAACTCTGGAAAAACTGCCTTTGATCACTTTTTCAATCTGCCCGAGGAGGCGGTGACAGTGCCTGAGAATCGCCATGAAGGGCTCGGTAGCACCTTTCATGGCCGTTTCATAAGCTTCCCGGTCAGTGGCTTTATTTTTGGCGGCGGTGATCACCCGGCCATAAGCGGCCATATCCACATCCGCCAGGTTTAAACCGGCCTGACGAAGCTCGGCCGCCAGGGCAATGGATTCTGCCAGCAGCGGATTATCGCCGTTTTTTCTGAGACTGCCATCACAAGACATTTCCAGCAGGGCTGCTGCCATGGCCACAGCCGTTGCCGCCGCACTCCCGGCTGCTGGCCCCGGAAAATCACACACTGCCATTTTTTTCAGATAATCGTCGACCGTTAACTCGCTAATTTTATACATCTTTTTCTCCCCTCGCTCGTGACCTGAGCTTTATCCTTTTGAATCCCTTCGCCTGATTTGCACTCTGTCGATCTTTATAACGTTTAACAAAATTTAATTCTTATTATATCACGGTCGCAGTATTTTGCAACGAACCGGAAATCAAAATCTATTGTGTCTGGCTCTATCCCATCAATTCGGTGATGGAAGAGATCACCCTGCTAAAAAAGAAAAGCTGACTAAAAAATCGTCCTTACCCAGCCAATCAGGGCTCGGTCACACTTTTTTCACTGCCGGGCGTACCAAAAGACACCGCTGACAATTTTTATGCCAGCGGTGTCTTTTGATTGTTGATAAGCAACCGATTACCGCAAATTTTTAAAGATCAGCCAGGGTGATATAGGCTTTGGGATTGTTGCCTTCACTGTTAACCACAGTTCCTTTGGGAACGACCTGAATTCGAATTGCTTCCAGACGCAGGGACTGGCCTTCGGTTCCGGCCCGCTCACCATTTTTAGCCCAGTTCAACCAACCGAAATTCTTGGCATGAACCTGATAATAAACGTCGTATTTTTCGGCCATGGCTCCGGTTAACTGGATCTCAATGGCTTCCAGGCGGAGCCCTTCGCCGACGCTGCCGCTGATTTGATCGGCTGATTTAAAGCCCGGTTCCCAGCCCTTGTTCTGAATATGACTTTTGTACTCAATGCTTCCGGCCTCGGCAAAACCGTCAAGGTTGATTGTGATGGCTTCCAGTCGCAGCCCTTGGCCGGTGGTGCCGCTGAAATTCCCGGCGCCGTTGTCTATCAAAGCGTTTAAGCCAGCATCGGTGATGGTCAGCTGATCAGTGGCGATACAGCCAATGACCATGTTATTGCCATCCACCTGAATGTCAGTGTCGGCATTGTTTTTCAGAAGGATTGAATCGCCCTGAATCCCGATGACTCCGCTACAGTTAACCGAGCCATCAAGAATTTCTGAATTGACAGTGACTGTCCCGCCATCGATGACCAGATCGCCGCTGACCCGTAAGCCCTGCTGGAAGAGAACCTGCTCATGATTGGTGCTGAGATTGGTCGTCAGACTGCAGTTTTTGAGGGTCACATTGCCAGCCCCCGCTGCGGCTGCCTGACTGCGGTAGGTGGTCACTCCGGCAACGACAATCGGGTCCTGATTGGGCGGTTGGTCGGCGGCAGTCATGGTCCCGTCTATCTTGATGGTGGCACCTTCAGCGGTCAATTGACCGTCACCTTTTAAAGCAATCACGGTACCCATTTTGGCTTTGGTATCCAGCAATGCTCCGCTTTTTATGTCCAGGCGGGCCAAAGCATTATGGGAGGGCAGAAGCTCCAGGGCGTTGAGCTGGGCTGAAACGGTCAGGGCCGTATTTTCGGACATGTCCATATCGGCAGCGATGACCCCAACAAATTTATTATCGATGGTGATCCTGGCGGTGTCGATGATTTTGACAAAGGATTCGGTATAAATGCCGTAGTAGTCAAAGAGTCCCGGAACCTGGCGGGGACTGTCCAGCAGCAGGCTGCCGGTGCCGCCAATATTTAAAGTCATCCGGTCGCTGGAATCCTCATAAATGCCATGGAAATAGAGACCGGCAAAACTCTTTTTGACCTGATCGGTATCGGTATAGGTCTTTTCGGTATCGGCAACCAGGCTGTTTTCACCGATCATCAGCCTGGCCTTGACTTTGCATTTGCCACTGCCACTGAAAATCACAGGTCTCCGGGTTTTGAACCACAATGATCATATTGGCTGGCTGGGGAATGGTGAAGTGGACATCCTGGGGCTGGCTAATAATGACCGGGCCTCCGGCAGTGGAAACCGCATTGCTGGCCGTCCCCGGTTCTAAAACGCGTGGCCCCCACGAGTTGCCGGGTTCCGTATCCCAGATCCCGGTATTTTTGTCCCAATTGCTGGTATCCTGGGAAAACACACTGGTGGTTGCCAAAAGCGACACCGCCATCACCAAACAAACCGCTACGAGCATTCTAATCCGTTTCATCAAAACACCTCCGTTTTTTCTTGTTTTTGTACCCCGATTGTTGATAAACGCACAAGTTGCAAAATTTAATAAACCCAGAAATTCTCTGTTATTCTGCTACTTTTTATTCGTTTTTATTTTTCTGTCAACGAATTCTTTGTTGATTGCATCAGCAGCCGAGCTTCAATTTCATAAGTGCATTTGTCTGGAGCCTTTTAAAAAGGTGCTTAAAACAGTCAATACCAAAAGTTTTTCCGTTTAACTTGAAAAACTTTTGGTATTTCACTTTTTTAAGATTATAATGTGACGTAAGAAGTTAAATAGCGTGCTCAACATGAATCAAATGATTCAGTTTAACGCCACCCCGATGCATATTGGGGGTTTTCTGTTAGGATAAGTCCTTATCTTACTCATGTTTCTGATGATATCAAGCGCCAATAACATCCCCAAAAAAGAGAGGAAAAAATAATGAAAACAGCTTTAAACATTAACTTTCGGCCACTGTTTGGCCTGGCCCGGATTCTAACCCTCATCATGCTGATACTAATTCCCGTGCAGATTGCCATCTTTGTGATCGCCCCGCCACCGGATACCGTCAGGGGCTTCTTTGAGCTCTTTTTGCAGAATCCCTTGCTGGGACTGTTAAGCCTGGATCTCATTTATCTGTTCAACAATGCGATTCTGGTGATCATCTATCTGGCACTGGCGGTGCTCTTATTTCCGGAAAAGCCGGTGACGGTGCTGGTGGCCATCGTTTTGGGTCTGATTGGGATTGCCTGTTACTACCCGTCCAACCCCGCCTTTGAAATGCTGACGCTGAGTTATCTTTACGCGCAGGCCCTGGTCGCAGACCAGACCCTGTATCTGGCCGCCGGGGAAGCCCTAATGGCCGGTTATAGCGGAACAGCGTTTAATACCTATTATGTTTTAAACGCCATCTGCCTGCTGCTCCTGGCCTATGTACTCCTGAAAAGCCCGCAGTTTAAAAAGCCGGTTGGTCTTTTCGGCATGGCCGCCGGTATTCTGATGATTGTGCCCTCTTCGGCGGGGATCATCGGCATGGTTTTCTCGCTGCTGTCGCTAGTCCCCTGGATGGGCTTTATTGCTTTACTACTGCCGGTCTTTAAAGATGCTGCTGATTCCCGGCTTTAAGCGGTTGAGGGGATGGCTACTCTCAGCTGAGCCCGTCTTCCCAAATTACCCCTTTATTTATTTCGGTAGCCTGGCGTATTGCTGCGGCAATCGACTCGTAAACGCTATCCTGTTCAACCTCAAACTTTTCATTGCATTTGAAAAGATAAATCGTCTGGTCGCCTGCATATTTACAGATCGCCAAATAGTTTATCGGGATTGGTTCAATCGAATCATCAGTATAGCGTATGACACCAAAGTCACCCTTTTTTGATAACAAAAGAACCTCCGCACCATCTAAAATCATTATTCGCTCCTTGTCGTTATATTATCTTTGGTAGCTGACTCATCTTTTTCGCCCTTAAAATCCTGTTACTTTTTCGTGTTTATGTATTCAATATAGTCATTCCCCCAATCACCGATTGCATCCAAAACTTTCTCGAACTTTTTGCCAATACTGCTCAGTGAGTATTCAACCTTTGGCGGGATTTGAGAATATTCTTTTCTTAAAACTAATCCTTCTTCTTCCAATGCTTTTAACTGGCGTGACAGTGTTGTATGCGTCATTTCTTCCGGCATGCGCCTTTGCAACTCATTAAACCGGATAGACTCTTCCATTGAAAGCAAATATAAAATGTACATTGACCATTTTCCGGTTAGCACTTTTTGCGATGTCACATAGGGACATTTTCCAAATAGTTCTTTTTTCGACATGTTACTATCCTCTCTGATACTACTATCATAAAATATCGTACTTGTTTATTATTTCTCACATTATATAATAACCGTATAAACAAATCAAGTTTCAAAATCGAAAGGAAACAAACTCAAATGAATGAAGTATTAGATTATTTAAAAGCCTGCAAAACATTTTATCTTGCGACATCAGAAGGCGATCAGCCCCATGTACGCCCCTTTGGCGCCGTTTGCGAATTTGAAGGAAAACTCTATCTCGTTACCAATAACCAGAAAAAAGTATATGCTCAAATGACTGACATTCCCAAACTTGAGATCTGTGGTATGCACAAGGGAACCTGGATTCGTGTCCAGGCCGAGGCCGTCCACGATTCTCGTCGTGAGGCCCGTGTTGCGATGATGGAAGACAATAAAGCCGCCCTATCGAGCATGTATACCGTTGATGATAACTTAATGGAAGTGCTTTATCTAAAGAATGCAACTGCCACTATTTATTCCTTCACAGCAGAACCGAAGGTCATCAACTTCTAATCTTTTTACACACAAATGCCCTTGAGCAGGCAACTTTCTCGTATTTAAGCGCTTGAGCTACAACATAGTTAGGTGTTTCCGGGAATCCAGGCTGAAGAGGATTCTGGTAGCTGAGCCACTGATCCTTCAAACCACCTCATCATCAAACGATCACAAAACGCAAGAAAGACCCGGTTAAACCAGATCTTTCTTGCTTTTTCGTAATCAAATATTCTTATTTTTCCTGAATAATGACCACCGCATTATAGACAATTGTTCTTTTCCCGTTTAAATCGAACAAAACTTTATTGCCGTACTCATTATCCTCAATATCCACTTTTCCATCATATTCAGCTAGTAGTGTCCCATTTTCAGAATATACGGAAATATGACGGTCAAGTCCGCCGACCCATTCTGATTGGGTTGTTTTGATGTCGCGTCCCATCGATTCACACCCGGCAAAGATGACCAGACTCAGGGCTAAGACAAGGCCCAACAGAATTGCTTTTGATCTACTCATAGTTTTCCCTCCATCCTTTTTCTAGGCTTATCATCGCATGGTTTTTTAGTTTTATCAATCATTTTCGTCGTCAACCTAACGGTTCAGGGCCGCCACAAAAAACTGGGGCGTGATCCCGCCAGTCAAAGTCCCCGCTAACGATACAAAACCAGGCCGAAATAGGTCACCTTGTCGGCGCCGTTATTATACTTCATCCCCAAATCCCGACTCAGTCGTACCACATCAATTCCGGCCGCTTCCAGCGAGGGAATGGCCTGATCCGGGAACCGGCAGGGTTCATTGTCTAAAATAGCGCACTTTTCACAGATACCGCAGGTGCCGGCCGTAAAAAAAAGGCAATCCTGATGATCGGCTCGGGCCTGCTGATTAATATCCTGAATGATCTCCCGAAAGTCAATCCCCGCTGCGATCATTCCTTTATAATCACTGCGGGACTTAATCGGGTAGGCTTCGGAAAAGACCAGTCCTTGATCATAGCTGGCAATCAGCTGGCGGTAATAATCAAGATCGCCCACTGCTGGCGGGCACATGTGATTTTTGCCGTAAAACCCGCAGTAATTGTCGGCACAGCGATCCCGGACCTCGTCGGTTATGTGAATGTCGGCCAGATCAACCAGTGCTGCAATTTCGGTAAAGCCGCCCTGATTCAAATATTCTTTCATCTGCTTTTCTCCTTCTGGTATCATTTTAAATCTAGCTTAACTTTATACCGCTTTAAGCTATTTTTCAAGTCAATACTTTTTCACACTCAAAAAACGCACCCCAAAATGAGATGCGTTTTGCTTGTCTTTCTTTAAGAAAAATGTATTGGCTAAGTTCCTACATAATCGGATCCATGGCCAGGGCCGGATGGTTTTTGGTTTCCAGGAATTCCAGTACCGCTTCCGAGTCGGTGGCAATGGTTTCGTCGCAGACCATGTCGGCAAAGTTTTCAATTCCGGTCATTTCAAAGACTGCCTTATTTAAGCGTTCGGCCACATCGTCTTTTAATTCTTTGGGCATCCAGACAATTCGTTGCAGTCCGCCTTCCGCTGACATAAACTTTTTGGAACCGATCAGGAAGCGACCGTGACCCATAAAGCCGGGGGTCTGCACACCACCACCGGTCATGGAAGCCAACTCACCAAAGGTCATCCCCACTGGTGAAGACTGACTGAATTCGCGGTTGACAATGATTACCCCATTGGCTTCGGGCATGATTCCGCAGATACATTCAAAGCAACCGCAGGAAGTCATTGGATCTTCGAGGATTGAATAGAGGGTGACGCTTTCAACGGCGCCTTGTGATGCGCTGGCTACAGCCTGATTAACTGAATCCCAACGGCCAACCCGTTCATCACTGGCGGCCCCTTTAACGACCGGCTGATTGGGTCCTTCGGGATCCAGTTCTTTGGTCGCCTTGGCATCCAACCAGGAAACCGCACCGCACAGACCCAGACGTTCCGGGGTAACGATACAAACGTGGCTGGGCGCAAAAGACTGACACAATAAACAGGTGTAGAATTCATCAACACTCTCATCCGTCAGGGCATTCATCCGGGCATCCCGCTCGGCGTAAATTGGTTTAACCATTTCTTCACCCAGGCGTTTAACGTCTTCGGCCTTGGTGTAGATGGTGATTTCACATTTATCAACGACCTTTTCAAAGTCCGACCGCATTTTTGCGTAGAGCACTTCACCGATGTGTTTTAAGCGGAACCCTTTTTCAAAGGCTTCTTTAGTCAGACGGATCCAGGCGATGTTTCGCTGGCCGACATGCATCGCCCCATCAATGTAGTTGGTGAAGTAGTGGATACGGCGTTCCAGCACGGTTTCAAAATCCTTTTGCATGGCTTTACCACCAACGGTGACAACAATCCCCAGGGGCAGACGGACGACATCGGCATCGGCGAAGCTTGGATCATCGATATCCGGTCCGATGACGGTAATTTTATGGTCTTCCATGGTGGCCGGATCCCCACTGGTAACCAGTTCCCAGCATTCGGTTTTGTTGCCGCCAAATTCGGCAAACATGTTCTCTTTTCGAACCCGCTCCCCTTCAAAGGCCGAGGCCACGGAAACCGGCACATCGATTTTGGTGACTTTGATTTTAATTTCCCGGGCTTCCAGTGAGAATTCCACGGTTTTGCTGTGGTCGGCCTGGGTCATCAAGGCTCCTGGCACTTCCGGTACCGGGACATCGGCGATAACCGGGAAACCGAGGGCAATGGCACCCGCACCAACAGAAACGATCACTTCGTTGAGTTCACCAAAGGTATTGACAAAGGCCGGTACCCGTTCTTTGGTGTAAGTTAAAAATTCCGGCAGTTTGCCCGGTTCGATACCGCCAAAAATCAGAGCCGCCCGAATCGCCACTGAAACGACATGGATAACCGAGGTGACTTCATGACCCAACGGAATGACCCGATAATCAAGCCCCATTTTGACGCCGCCTTCTAAGGCCTGCTCAATAATGTTACCAACCATAAAGGTCAGCAGTCCTTTTTCCTGATAGTCCTTGACAATCGCCGCCAGGGCCGCAGGATCAGCAGCTTCGCCCAGCAGAACGGCAATCCCGGGGATATCACCGGTTACCAGAGGCACACCCAATGATCGGATAATCGGATCCGGCACAAAACCGATGCCGGAATCATTGGCATAGGGGTCACCATCCAGATAGCGGATCGCTTCAATAATTTCGGCCCCAACAGCGGTCGCCAGACCGGCATTTAAAGCCTCGCCCAGATCTTCCTTGTTGGTGATCAGGCTTTTAAGAATGCCCACAGCCGCTGGCAAATCGCCCAGGGTCTTAATTTTAACCCCGGTGGCGGCGTAGATAATCGGTAAACAATAAGCGGTATCGGGATAGCCCACGGCATGATCCGCACCAAATTTTTCAATGGCGTCATTCACTGCGCCTTCGGTTAATCCGGCAACTGCATTGGAACCGGCATAAATTAAATCTGTCAAACTCATAGTTTTTCACTCTTCCTTTTCAAAGAAATATTTTTTATTAAACATACTACCAATTTATTATTGCAAGTTTTGTGCCAACCCCATAAAAGGCCGCCAAGCCCGGTTTGATGGGATTTTTATCCGCCTGCCCCGATTTGACAGTGTCTATTATTTTGACACTGTCAAAATACAATTGACACTTTTTGACACCACTTGACAGGCGTCCCGGCCACCGGCTGTCTAACTAATCTGATACTTTTTAATCTTATTATAAAGGGTCTGGCGGGTAATGCCCAGTTTTTCAGCTGCCGCCGACTTGTTATGGTGGCAGTTTTCCAGCACCCGGATGATCAGCTCACGTTCATTTTCCCGGATTTCACTGGCAGCGCCCCCGCCATTTAAGGTCGCCGCCGTATCCAGCTCCATCATTATCTCCTGGCTTGTAATCACCCCGTCGTCGACCAGAAAGGTCAGGCGCTTGAGCAGATTTTCCAGCTCCCGGATATTGCCGGGCCAATCATAGCCCATCAGCGCCTGAAGCCCGGACGCATCAATCCGTTTAAGCCCGGTTTTGCTTTCTTCACTGATCTGACCCAGAATCTTTGCGGCTAAGGCCGGGATTTCATCCCGCCGCTGTCGCAGCGGCGGCAGAACAATATTGATCACATTGAGGCGGTAGTAAAGATCCTTGCGAAATAAGCCATCCCGGATCATCGCTTCGAGGTTTTGACTGGTGGCAGCAATCACCCGGGTATCGACCTGCTGGGTTTTGACAGCGCCCATTTTTTCAAACTTCTTTTCCTGCAGAAAACGTAGTAGCTTTGACTGGATTTCAATGGGAATCTCGGCGATTTCATCTAAGAAAACCGTCCCGCCCTGGGCCATTTCCAGTTTACCGGCTTTGCCGTTTCTGCTGGCGCCGGTAAAGGCCCCGGCTGTGTAGCCAAACAATTCGGTTTCAAAAAAATTCTTGGGAATGGTGGTGCAGTCAATGTAGATAAAAGGCTTATGACGACGGGGGCTTTCCTGATGAACCACCTCGGCAAACAGCGTTTTCCCGGTGCCGCTTTCGCCCCGGATTAAGATCGAGGCGTCTGTTTTAGCAACTTTCCGGATGTAGTTTACCTGACCGATCATCACGTCGCTGGCCACCACGACACGATCATCTTTGAGTTTAAGCTGCTGCTGGCTGGCTTTTTTGTTGCTGTCAATCCGCTCTTCCAGGTCGGATATTTTATCAAGCAGCAGTTTAATAAAATCCGATTCCACCGGAATCACCTGCCGCAGGACTGCCTGAGATTTTAGAATCGGGCTTTCAAAAATAATGTGCTCCTTGCCGGAAATTATCTGCTGCCAGATGGCCGGTTTGCCGGTCGATAGCACCTCGGTATACTTTGTTTCCCAGGCCAGCGAAATAATGCTGGTGTCTTTTTCAAAGGCCAGCGACAAAAATTCCTGATACTTTTTGTTGATCCGCACCACCATCCCGGAGCTGTCGATTACCGCCAGATAGTTGGGAATGCTGTCGATGATGTTCTGATTAAAATTATCGGCTTCCAGGGCATTTTCCAGTGCATCATTGAGCTGTTTATTGGCCCAGCTGGAACGCTGACTTTGGGATTGGATCTGATTTTTACTTTTGGCCAGCTTGAGTGAATTGATGGTCAGATAAAGCATGTTGATATCGGGTTTTTCATCATCGCCGACGGCCTGAAAAGGCTTTTTGTTGCCCTTGGCCGGGGTGATTTCAAATTCACAATAGTCGTCACCCAGGGCGTTGCACCGCACTTCCTCGGCATCCATATCCTGATTGCTGATGGTACTGACGGCCCCGGCCAGAATCCCGGCTTCAAAATAACAGACCGGCTTGCCGATGTTTTCCATGTCACTACAGGTAAAACAGTCGTAGAGCCGAAAAACAATTTTGTTATCGGACATGTTGGTCATCACAATCTGGCCAATCCCCAGGGCCATGATCTTTTCCGCTAAACTGTTATAATCGGTAACATTGAGGCTGCGGCCAACATTTTTGGCCGTATTATAATAGATTTCTTCCTCAACTGCCTTGGAGGCCCCACTGGTATTGGCCAGATTCAGGACATTTTTTAAGTTTTTTTCAACGTGGTTATAATTTTCGTAGTTCACAATGCCGTTATTAAACATCGCACCGCTCCTTTTGATCATCGAGAATAGCTCTATTATAATGCAAAAGCGACTGAATAGCCATCCAGTCGCCGTAATTGTTTTTTTTATATTTATTTTTTTTAAGCCAGCGCCTGGCATCCTGACCCGGGACGCAAAAGATTATGCAGATCGGTCGCTGGCTTAAGCCGAATCCCGGCTCAATTGGCGGCTTTTTAGCAAATACGATCTTTTTTTGCATGTCGCCATTTTTTGCGTCCCGCTTTTGCCAAACCGACTTAGCTGCACGTGCATTTGGGTCTTATTACCACTATGGTCGCTTAAAAACTGGCTGTCAGCCTTTTAAAACGAATTCGCCGACCATTTTTTTTAGCAGTTCGGCCTGACCGGTGAGCTCCTCGCTGGCCGCCGCACTTTCTTCGGCGGTGGCTGAATTGGTCTGCACCACCTGGGAGACCTGTTCGATGCCTTTATTAATCTGGGCAATTTCCACCGCCTGATCGCCGGAGGCCCGGGCAATGTTGGCCACCAGATCCGAAACCTTTGTTATTTCTGCCAGAATTTCCTTAAGGCTGGCTGCCGTTTCATCGGCAAGCTTTGAGCCCACTTCGACTTTACCAATCGATCCTTCAATCAGGCCGGTGGTTTCTTTGGCCGCTTCGGCACTCCGGGCCGCCAAAGTTCGGACTTCTTCAGCAACAACGGCAAAACCCTTGCCATGGCTTCCGGCCCGGGCTGCTTCTACCGCCGCATTCAGGGCCAGAATATTGGTCTGGAAGGCGATATCGTCAATGACCTTGATAATTTTAGAAATGTTGCTGGATGACTCATTAATTTCCACCATCGCAATGACCATTTCCTCCATTTGCCGGTTGCCGATTTCCGCATTGCTGCGAACCTCCAGGGCCCGGACATTGGCTTGCTTGGCATTGCTGGCATTGCGTTTGGTCTCGGCGGTCACCTCTTCGATGGAGGCCGTCAGCTGCTGAATCGAGCTGGCCTGCTCCATGGTCCCCTGGGACAGGGCCTGGCCGCCATCGGCAATCTGTCGGGCCCCCATTTCCACCTGACTGGCTGCCACATTAATGGCTGTCATGGTCTGGCTGAGATTGCTTGTGATCTGGTTGAGGGCATTTTTAATGGCCCGAAAATCGCCCCGATAGTCAGCTGTTATTTCCTGATTGAGATTACCCTGACCGACTGCCTCCAAAACAGCGGTAATTTCATCGACATAGTGTTTTAAAAAGGCAATGGTCTGATTCATGTTGTCCCGGATCAGGGCATAATCACCCTGATAATCGCCTCTCATAGCAGCGCTGAGATTGCCCCGGGCCAGTTCTTCCAGGGCCGCCGAGGCCTCCATCATCGGCCCCACCAGGGCATCCAGGGTTTTATTAAAGCCAGTAATCACCTTGGCATATTCCCCAGGGAAACGACTAACATCGCCACGATTGCCAGTATTCCCGGATACGGCAATCCGGGCCATTTCGTTGGCTTCGGCAATTAACAGCTCAATGGTTTCAATCATCCCGATCAGGCTTGGCACCAAATGATCATTGGCGCTTTGTTTCCCCAGTTGACGAAGCGCATCAAGATCCTTAAGGTTTCCAACGGCAATGTGATTAACCACCGCAATGACTTCGTTAAGCCGTTGATTCAGGCTATTGATGGACTGGGCCAACTCCGCATAAATGCCCCGATACTGACCATCCATGGTCTCCCCGAAGTCGTGATGACTCATTAAACCGAGAATCCGGTTTCCTTCTTCCAGGGCTCCCAAGCCCTCAATACAGGCGTTGATACTGTCTTTGAGGGTCTCAAAGTCCCCCTGATAGGTGGCGGTAATGGGGGACGGAAGATCTCCGGCACCAATCCGTTTGACGTAATCCGCCGCCATATTGATGGGGCCCACCACCGCATCCAGGGTATCATTAACCCCTTTAACAACTTCCCGAAAGCCGCCCTTAAACTGGTCGCTGTTACCACGCACCTGCAGCTGTCCGGCTACACCGGCCCGGGATAGCCGGGTGACCTCATCAATCAGCCCCCGGATCGAGGCAATGGTGCGCTTGAGCGCCGGAGAAATTTCATCGGCATCGTCCTTTTCCTCAATCATCGCCGAAACATCGCCATCCGCAATCTGAATCATCGTGCCGATCACCACTTTTTGCAAATCTTCGGCAAAGCAGTCCATGGCGGCGGCCATTTCGCCGATTTCATCGTCGCTGTCAAGGCCCAGCCGCTGGCCCAGATGCCCCCGGCTCATTTCTTTAATCATCCCGCTGATGCGGGCAATCGGCGTGGTGATCGATGTGGACACCCGGTAAAGGATCAGGGCCAGCACCAGAAAAACCAGCAGCCCGACCACTGATACCATCAGAATATTGTTAAAAATTGCCGCCTCAATGGCATCCGTGGCGTAGCCGATATTCAGAGCCCCCTGCAGTTCGCCGTTGATCACTACCGGATAAAGCACATCATAGACCCGGGCCTGACCCGCCTCGTAATAATATTCGGAAGCCGAGGACTGACCATCAATGGCTGCCGCCTTCACCGCTTCATTTTCGGCATAACTGACGCCCAGATCCTCCGGATGGGTATCGGCCACTACCGTCAAATCCTGATCGATAAACCCGGCGTAGACAATCTGGTCATTGGCTGACAATTCGTCAATCAGGGCCTGATAGCCAAAGCGTTCGGTCAGATCGGTGATCCGATCGGCAGTAACACCGGCCTGAACAAATTCACCGGTGTTGGTTTTGATGTAGCCGAATTTAAAGGTCTCATCAGTTTCGGTGCTTTTACGGATCGCCTCCATATACTCATCCTTGCCGCTGACCATAAAATTATGAATGGGATCGCCCGGTTCCGCCTTCCAGCCGACGTACTCGCCGTTGACCGCACTAACTATTTCACCGGCCGCATTAAACCAGTAAATCTGATTGATCCCCGACTGCTGGGCCAGGGCCGTCAGATAGGGATCACTGATGGCCCCCCGATTGGCAATGACAATGTTGCCGATGCTGCGGATTTGTTCCTCAATCATGACGTTCATGGCAGCAAGGGCTTCGCTGTTATCCTCCAGCCGCTCGACAAACTGCAAGGAGGTGGCAAAACCGTTGGCTCGCATTTCAGCCAGCAGACTTTCCCGGGTCAGATAAGCCGAAATGGCCCCAATGACAAACACCCCCACCAGTACCGAACACAAGGGCACAACCAGCAGTTTTCGCTTAATCGATTTTCGTTTTTTCTCTTCCAATGTTACCATCCTCTTTTTCCAATTTCTAGTTTACGTGTTAATTCAAGCAATTTTCGTGCCAACAAGTGTGGTTTTCTCTGCTTTGTGAACTTGGCGGCGCTGCTTATCGATTGCTCAGCTTTGAAAATATTTTTAAATCCGCAACTAATGGGTATGAAACGATCAAAGATCAAATTGGGAGGTAGTGAACATGAACATTGAACAAGTGATCGAGAAACTAAAAAAAATTGATGGTTCCCGGGATATCTGGCGGGACATCATTAAAGCCTTTGCAGGTTATTCTTTTAATGGGGTAACGGAAGTCGCCCTCGAATCGCAGATGGAGGATGAAATCGTTCAGGCTTTTATCGATACCGACGGCGCTCCGGTGATCCAGATTGCCCTAGATCAGTGGGCCGATGGCAGCTACGTGGTCATCGACGCCCAACAGCTCCGCTAAACAACTTTTTTAAGCCATAAAAAATACGCGGTATGGAATCCTTATTAATAAGATGAAAGGATTGTGATGAAAAAAATAATCATCAATGATACTATGCAACAAGGCACTTATTACTTAAATGAAGCGATGGGCGCAAACTTTGATCCTGATTTTAAACCGGAGCTCTCACCCAAAGAGCTATTAGCTTTGGGCCTTTTCGGGGGCAAGTACATGACTGATTGTCGGTCCGAATTTCCGGAGGATTGGTTTGACCATGCCAAACTCTCCCCGACCCGAAAAGATATTTCTTTAAATTATTATCAGGTCGATGCTTCACAACCGCTTAGCGTCTGGCAGGCCAATGGCTGGATCAACCCCATCGATCCCCGGGGCTGGTTTCAATGGTATTGCCGTTATTATTATGGTCGCCGAGTTCCTGACGAAGACCGCCGCCAGATCAAACGCTGGAAGGCGATGGTGCGCCATATTGGCGCGATTAAAAAGAATTGCGAAAAAATAGATCAAAGTTGTCGACAAAAACAGCGACAGGCCCTGCTGCACTGGGCCTATGACAGTCGCAAACTTTAACCGCAAGTTTCGGCAAAAAGACACGCTATCAATGGAGTAGTCTACCATTGACAGCGCGTCTTTTTATTTGCGACTATTTATTTCTGACTATTTCCGATAACCGGGAATCTCCGCAACGTCCTTATCCTCATTACGAATCAACTCTTTGTTGTAAGGGTATTTGGCGACGATGGCCCGGATCTCTTTTTGCGGTGTTCCGGGAGTACCCCATAACACCGTGACTTCGGTGCCTGGAGCGGCATATTCCGGAGCAATAAAGGCCAGCGAAATCATACTGTTATAAGGGTAGGAAATGATCCGGCCCGAGGAGATTCCGATTTCCTGACCGTTTACCAAAACCTTGTCAGCGCGGTATTCCGTATAACCGTAAAAGGAATTTTCGCCCAATTGAAGATCACTCTGCTTGGTAATATCATCGCAGGGCGTCTGACCAGGTCGGAGCATGGTGGCAAAAACGGCTGCCACATCGTCGGCATTCCATTCCAGCGTCGTCACCGTGCGGCCTGGCTTTTGGGCGATCTCTTCCAAAGCAGCTTTGCCGGTAAATTCGTGATTGAAGTTCACCAGGAAGTCCCAACCGACATCATAGGGGGTGACAAAGCGCGACTTGAGGTCATCGCCAGCACTGCCAGTCAATTTCCGGTTGCTGTTCATGCCGCCCAAGGCCGGGTTCTGGGCCAGGTAATCGGCCAGCCCCTGATCGGATTCAAACCATGGCAAGGGATAATGGAGATGAATATTGGGAAAACCGGCCTCGGTATGATTAAACAGATTATAGGCATGCATGCCTAACTTAGTGGCCCCGAATTTTTCGCCGCTGGCCCAGACCTTGCGGTAAACGGCTTCAAAGTCGCTCATCGGGCCGTGAATTTCGTAGGCCAGATTTCCGGACATCCCCAGGCGGATCACTTCCACGGTTTTGCCATCCATCTCAGCCTTACGATGGCGGGCAAACTTGATATCATGAAGATCAGCGGCAAAGGCATCCTCCAGAATTTCCAGCGATTTTTCGCCGGCGATCTGGATAAAATATTCCTGCCCGGTCTTGTCTTCGCCAGTAACGTCCATACCGGATTTATTTAACAGGTAATCAATCGGTGGATTGAGCCAGTAGGTCCGGTAACGATCCTCAGCGATACGAATGACCACCCCATCGGTCATGATCTGTCCTTTGTCATTGCAGATGACCGCATGGCGCAGGCCATTTAGACCCAGTTTAGTAAAATCATTAATACAGATGGCATTCAGAAATTTAACCGCATCCTTGCCGACAACATCATAGATCGGTGAAATCATTAAGGTTGTTCCGATCCAGGCGCTATCCCGGTAGCCCTGAATTTCCTGTTTGACGCCGCCATATTCGTAAGGAATATTCATCCCCGGTGCCATTTGAAAAAAGAGGGTAGCCCCCTCATTGGCGGGGTTGCTCATTGCCGCTGAACCACCGAGAACGCTGCCCTCACCCAAACCACTGACACTGAAATCGGCTTTAACTGCTTTGCTCATATTGTTCCTCCTGAGTTTCTTTAACGTTTGATACCGTTATTATAAGTCAGCGGCACAAAAATGTAATCGGTTAATTATTCAGAAGAATTCAGTGTTTTTCGTCATTTTTGACGATAGCCGCTGCCTTTACCCGGTCCTTGGTCCTGGCGTTCAAAGCCTTCTGCGACGATGCATGAAAAGATCAGTGAAAACAGCTGATTCTCCGTCAGCTCATTAAAATCCAGCTTTAGCCGGCGGGCAATTTTATCAATCCGATAAATCAGAGTATTGCGATGAAGGTTCAGTGCCTTGGAAGCCGCTGAGAGATTGCGACCATGAAGCAGATAAACATGCAAATTTCGGAGCAATTCCCGATCCAGATCATCCGCTGTTTTTATAATTGCCAATATTTCCGGATGACAGAAAACCCGCAGATCGACGCTGCTACCCAGGCAATCAAGCAAGTGCTCGGTCTCGTAGGGGGCGTAGAAATAAAAGCTTGTAGCATTGTTCTGGATGGCGATGTCGACCGCATAGCGGGCTTGGATAAAATACAGTTTTAGCAATAAAAAATCGTAAAAGCAAATGCTGATGCCACATTTTAGCTGATACTTTTCCAAAAGTGCCATCAGCCGTTGTTGCTGTTCCGGGGTTTCAATCGGATAATCGGCCTGGCGGATTACCATGATGATCTGATCCTGATAAACCGATACCATCGAACCGGGATAGTGATTATAGATGCGCTTAAGATAGGTATTGGCTTCAATAATTGATAACAATTCAAGCGGGACAATAAAACTCAGCAGGTAAAAAGCGTCATCCCGTTTCCAGCCGAACCGCCCTAAATGATAGGCAACATTCTGATCCTGAATCAGGGGATCTTCCAGCAAATGGTTTATCAGGCCGGTCGAACTTTCGGCCAGCCGCAGATAAACATCATTGGTTTTAAAATACTGGGTCAGACGCCAGGTAATATGCCAGAGTACCTGCAGCTGACCTTCGCTAAAAGGTTTATTGATATCCACCAGGCCGATATTGCCGGACAGTTTGCCATCGACCCAGGTATGAGTCGACGCATAGGTGTGCTGTGGATCAAAAGAAGGGTGGTATAAATAGGGCTCATCCATCTGTTTCATCATTTTTAACGACAGATCCGTTTGTTCCTGCAGGGTAAAAAAATCCAGCAGCGGATATCCCGGCAGACTGATTTTCTCCCAGATTGTCCCTACTGGTGATTGCGTAAAATTCCCGGCGCTAGCCATCACCGTCATGGCATTATCAAATAATGCCAGCGGATTTTCCAGTTTTTCGGCGGCAATGCCTAGAAAATCATTGATGGACAGATGATCGATGATGGCAGTCAGCAGGCACTGATCCCACGCCTGGTAGGAAGCAAAGACATCAAAAAGTTTTTGCATGACAGCTTCGCGATCGACACCTGCAGCAATTTGCACCAGGGTATCAAACCCTTCCAGTCTGGCCGCAGGGGATTCTGCTCCAATTACAATCAGGTTGGCGGGAAGCCTGGTGCCCGGACGGTAAAGGTCTGCGACATCACCGAGATAAAGAATCCGGTCATCACGCTCTGACAGATCGGTGCTGAGAAAGTGAACCTGCCGAAATTTCGTTTTGGTTGACAGTGCTTTTCGGAGCACTGGTTCAAAAACGGCCAGCTCATCAATTAATATGCTTAGTGCCAATTCCATTGTAGACCTCACTTTTTGTACTTTTTTGAAATGTTGCCTGTGTCAGTCATTGATTTTTTTGTTATAGATGATGCACCAGGGCGAAAAAACAATTCCCCAGTCGCAAACTTTAATCCGTCAGCCGACGGTCAGTTACCGAAACACTAAATCCGTTTGCTAAAACGCCTTGCTTTTATTTTTTGTAAGCATTTTTTTAAATGGCGGTACTCCCGTTATTTCCGGCGCTTCAACTCGTCCCGGATGCGCCGATACTGGATCACCGGCCCATCCCCGGACAGCAGGTTTTCCTTGGAGATAAACGCCGAAGCTTTGGGTCTTTGGGTGATCACCACCCGCCTGTCCTGGCGCTCGATCAGCCGGTTGCCGAATTTTCCGAACCAGGCAATCAGAGCATTAACTGGCCTGAGCCTGGTAGACCGGCAATAGAAACGGAGGTAGAGGATCGTGTTCTCATCATCCACCGGCGCAAAATAAATAATGACTTTGGTCGCTTCACTGATATGGTTCATCCAGATGTTTGGAAACAAGAATTTCAGATAGGTGGCTTTAATGACGCAATCATCCGCCGCTTTGGGAGTTTGTCCGACATCCGTTTCATTATTGGCACTGGTTACCAGTCCGCCGGGGACAAACTCAATTTTGGGTCCGTTGACCAGGGTCTTGTTGCCCCGTCCGATGGTATTGTGATGGACAAAGGGCAGGTGAATCACATCCAGCTGGTTTTCAATACAGCGGGAATAGTGGGTCGGCCAATGATCCTCAATTTCGCTATAGACAAAAGAATCATCGATATCCCCGTTAAAAAACGGCAATTCCTCGGTCTGTTTTTCCGGTTCCCCATACCACAGATAAATGATGCCATGGCTTTCCCGCACCCCATAAGCCTTGACGTTAAAGCGGCTTAAATCTGCGGTGGAGGCTTTCCCGTTGGCCGGGACAAAAGTGCAGTGGCCCTGCGGGTTAAACTCCAGACCATGAAACGGACACTGGAGGCATTCTCCCTGTAGCTTCCCGAGGCTCAAGGCCGCCCCACGGTGGGTGCACTGATCGACCACACAGCCAAGTTCTCCGACCCGGTTGCGAAACAACACGAGTTCCTGATTCAGCCGTTTAACGCTGACAATCGCTTCTTTTTTCACTGCCTTCGATGGCAAAATGGCATACCATTGATTATTGATCATCGCTTCTTCCTTTTCATTTTGATAACTTGCAGTTTTGTTATGATCCGAGTTTTATAGCCGCAGAGCGGCACTGCTTATTACGCTCTATTTTAGCAGAAATCCAAGCTCAGGTGGAGAGAATCGCCAAGAATAATCACCTTTTGCATAAATTTTCCCTTTATCCATGAAATCAAGCTGTCAAACCGGCAGATCCCTGAATTACGGTCTGTTCTGATAAAAAAAAGAAACGCCCGCGGGCGTTTCTGGTATAACGATGGACAATGGTGATGACTATTCCGACACCAGTCCAAAGTACTTTTCAAAAAATTGCATCAGCTTGTCACCGACACTTTGCTTTTTGGCGGCCCGGTTGCCACCACCAAAGCGTGACACCGGCGGCAAAATTTTATCAATGTCGGTACCGCTGGTTTTTAGCGCCCCATCACGGAAGGCGTTATCTAAAAATTTTCTGGTTTCCTCCGCTTTGAGTTTTTCGGCGCTGATCAGAGCGTCCAGGTCGCGCTCTTTCTGCTCATCGACAAAACGGCGCCAGGCCTCGTCGACCTGAGTGGACGCATTGACGGACTCAATAAAATGTTCAATCAGAACCTTCTTGCTGCGCAGCTCGATACTGGCGCCGATGGCCTTATCAATCGCCACCAGGATACTCTTATCCTGACAGTTGGTGGCATGGTATTTGGCCACCAGCATCAGGATATAATCGATGTTGATTGCAACCTGGCGGATCAGTTCAATTTCAAAGACAATGTCGTCGTTGATCCGCTCCTTGTCCGCTTTTTCGCCCTCACGAAAGTCATGATAGAGATCCAGATAAAGGCTCTGGTAGTCCTGGAAATCCCGGTTGGTCAGGATTTCCTGACCGGCAAAATTGTCAAAGGCGGTCAGGATATTCTTAAGCCGCAGGATTGCCCCAAACAGCCGGATAAAATCCTTCTGGTTCTGTTCGCCAATGATCGCCTGCCCCAGCGGAAATTTTTGACCCAGTTCGGCTATCAGTTCGGTGTAGCCGGGGTGATGCTGGCCATCTTCGTCAAAGCCATAATAATAACTGTCAAAGTTTTTCAGCAGCACGATGCTACCGGCATCCTTATCGCCAAACAGGGCAATGGCGGCATCGGTTTGCTCCTGTAAATCCCGGAAACAGACGATGTTGCCATAGGTTTTAACGGCGTTAAGAATCCGGTTGGTTCGCGAGAAGGCCTGAATCAGGCCATGCTGCTTGAGGTTTTTATCGACCCACAGGGTGTTGAGGGTGGTGGCATCAAAGCCGGTTAAAAACATATTGACGACAATCAGCAGATCGACCTGCCGGTTTTTCATCCGCTGCGACAGGTCTTTATAGTAGTTTTGAAACTTGTCGGCCGAGGTATCATAGTTGGTATTAAAGCATTGATTATAATCGGCAATCGCCGCTTCAAGAAAATCCCGGGAAGACTGATCGAGGCTTTCGGTATCAAAATCCTCGTCGGGAAAAACATCCTCGGGATCGGCTTCGTTGGCGGAAAAGCTGAAAATCGTCGCCACATTCAGAGCCCGGCCCTGATCGGTCAGCTGCTTTTTCAGTTCGTGATAATATTTTTTGGCCACCGGGATCGAGCTGACTGCCAAAATTGAGTTAAAGCCAGCGACCCGCTGCCCCTTCAGTGAATAAAAATGATTGCGTTTGGTTTTCTGGTCAAAATGTTCCAGTAGATAGGTAACAACCGCACGGATCCGGGCCGGATCGGCCAGGGCTGCCTCGGTATCGATGGCGGCCACGGCTTTATCTGCCAGCCCATCTTTCATCTTAACGGTGTTGATATAGTCAATCCGAAAGGGCAGCACGTTGCCGTCATTGATGGCGTTGACAATGGTATAGGTATGCAGCTTATCGCCAAAGGCCTGGGGGGTGGTGCGCATGGCCGGGTTGCCGCCACTGCCAGCATTGGTTGCAAAGATCGGCGTCCCGGTAAAACCAAAAATGTGATAGTGTTTAAAGGCGGTGACGATTTTTTTGTGCATATCACCAAACTGCGAGCGATGGCATTCATCAAAGATGATCACAAAATGTTTCTTAAAGGCGGCATGTCCCTTGTTTTGGGAGACGAAAACATCAAGCTTCTGAATCGTCGTGATGATGATTTTTGAGCTGCTGTCGGCCAGCTGCTGCTTGAGAATTCTGGTGGAGGTATTGCTGTCGGCGGCGCCCTTCTGGAAACGGTCGTATTCCTTGATGGTCTGGTAGTCCAGATCTTTCCGGTCGACCACAAACAGCACCTTGTCGATATAGGGCAGGGCCGTAGCCAGCTGGGCGGCCTTAAAGGAGGTCAGGGTCTTGCCGCTGCCGGTGGTATGCCAGATATAGCCGCCAGCCGCCAGCGTCCCGGTTTGCTTATAGTTATGGGAAATCTCGATCCGTGAAAGAATCCGCTCGGTGGCAGCAATCTGGTAGGGCCGCATCACCAATAGCAGTTCTTCGGTGGTAAAAACACAGTATTTGGTCAGGACGTTTAGAAGCACATGTTTGGCCAAAAAAGTCCGGGTGAAGTCGACCAGGTCGGCAATTGCAGTATTGTTGCTGTCGGCCCAGTAAGAGGTAAATTCAAAGCTGTTGCTGGTTTTTTTGCTCTTTTTACGTTCCCCGGCGGCGCTTTCCTTGACGTGGCTTGAGCGGGTGGTATTGGAATAAAACTTGGTGTGGGTGCCATTGGAAATGATAAAAATCTGGACATACTCAAACAGGCCGCTGGCTGCCCAGAAGCTGTCCCGCTGGTAGCGTTTAATCTGATTAAAGGCCTCGCGGATGGCGACGCCCCGGCGCTTCAGTTCGATATGAACAAGTGGCAGACCGTTGACCAGAATGGTAACGTCATAACGGGTCTCATGAGCGCCGCCACCTTCCTGATACTGGTTGATCACCTGCAGGCGATTGTTGTGAATATTTTTCTTGTCGATCAGATTGATATTTTTGGTGGTGCCGTCGTCACGCTTTAAGTTCTGGACATGGTCAGTCTGGATCCGACGGGTTTTCTCTAAAATCCCGTCATTGGCACCAACCACGCATTTCCGAAAAAACCAGTCCCATTCGGAATCCGAAAAAAGATAATCATTGAGTGCTTCCAGCTGGCGCCGCAGATTGGCCACCAGGGCGGCTTCATCGTGAATGGCCAGGTGCTGATAGCCCTGGGCCGAAAGCAGCCGAAGCAGTTCCCGCTCCAGCTCGGCTTCGCTCTGATAGGCATCCGAACGGCTGTAATCAGCCTGGTATTCGGCGACGACGGTTGCTTCGTTGGAGGATACGACAACGTTGTAAAGGCTCATGCACCCACCTCCGTTTCGCTATCAACCCGGACCGGAAAGCTTAACAGCTGGTCACGGTAGTATTCGTATTGCTGGCGCCGGGCGGCAATTTCAGCGGGCAAGCCGTTGGACAGGTCGTTGCAGAGAGTGTCGAAACGGTCTAATAATTCAATAACACGGTGTTGGTCTGTTATTGGAACCAACGGGACTTGGTAATTCATAAATGCTTTTACATCAAGCGAATCCACCGTACCACCAGCTTTTTTCGTTTTTCTTAGGATATCTTCGGAATAAGCCAATATTACAAAATAAGCATAGCGCGGAAGTATATCATTTCTTACAATCAGTGCTTTGATATCTTGATTGACTGTTGCACAAAACGGAACATAAATTACAGGCAGCGTGTGCTTTAAAATACCCGATCTCGCCACAATTGCAGTAATATTTGCGGGTAATATTTTGGCAGATGTTTGATCGACTGCCTCTTGTGTAATATGATCTTGCGAATCCATCAACGTCGAACCTTTCATATCTTTTGAAGAAATCCAAGGAATCGTGCCATTTTCCCAATACGCTTTATTGCTCATCGAAGGTGTCATTCCACCTGTCCATTTACCCAAATCACCGATTCTAACCATTTCGGCTTGACCAGTAGTTTTAAACGCATGCTGACAATAGTATTTGTATTGCTTTTTCCGTGCTGACAGCTCCGCTGTAAGCTCCGCTG
>MTLE01000705.1_pt1 | contig 49192 bp, 50 predicted proteins | sample 1982461 | NCBI WGS metagenome assembly MTLE01 (sample SAMN05712605, study PRJNA340218) | biofilm metagenome | isolation source: sample SPL anode biofilm adapted to -200 mV | place: USA | collected 2012-02-03 | reverse complement strand
GCCGACTGGCTTGCGCTGATTCCATCGAGCCTTGCCTCGCCCTATGACTCCGCCGCGCTCGGTACGGCTCTTGGCATACCCGCCCCGCGCGCCCGCAAGATCCTGTACGTGCTGGCCCGCGCCGGCCTGCTGTGCGAATCCGGCATGTCGGGCCGCCGCAAGCTCTACGCTGCCGGAGCCGAGACAGCGGCCCGGTTCTAGGCCTGTAGCCGGCCCAGCCATGTTTCAAGCTTCTCGAGCGCTTCGGGCATGTTGGCGCGGCCGAAGCCTATCCTGAAGTACGAGCGGTCGTAGTCGTAGTAGGCGCCGGGCAGGAGCAGCACGCCGGCCTCGGCGACCAGCCGTTCGGCGAGCCGTTCCGCGTCGCCGCCGTCGCTCAGGTGCGGAAACGCTATGGAGCCCGCGACCGGCGGCGTCCATCGGGCGAAGTCCGGCCGGCGCTGGAAGAATAGCTCGAGCAGGGCCAGGTTGTGGGCCACGATGCCGCGGTTGCGCGCGGCGATCGGTTCGAGATTGCGTATCGCTATCTCTGCCAGCAGCTCGCTTGGCGCGGATGAGCATATCGAATTGTAATCCTTGACCAGCGCCACCGCATCGAGTATGTCCGCGCGCCTGGACGCGAGCCACCCAATGCGGAGTCCGGCCAGCCCCGCGTGCTTGCTGAGCACATCGAGCGCTACCCCATTCTCGTAGATGTCGCATACCGATGGCAGCCGGTTTGCCTGATCCCGTTCCATCCGGCGGTAGACCTCATCGACGAAGAGTATCGCGCCGGTAGAACGCGCATAGCTGACTATCTTCTCGAATTCCTGCCGGGTCGGCAGAGCGCCGGTGGGATTGTGCGGCGCATTGAGTATGATCATCTTCGCCCTGCCCGCGGACAGCGCCGGCAGCTCGTCGGGATCAAGGATCCAGCGGCCAGCGCCGTCCTTGGCCGCGACCTCATGGAACTCCCAGAGCTTGACGGCGCAACCCAGCGCGCGTGGAATTTCGGCGAGCGACTGGTAGCAGGGGGCGTTGACTATCACTTCATCGCCGGGCTTGAGCATGGCCAGGCATAGATTGAGTATGGCTTCCTCGGCCCCGGAATGCACGACGATGCCATCCGCCGACAGGCCCGCATAGTGGTCCGCGATCGCGGCGCGCAGCGATGGAGCGCCGCGGGTCTCGGTGTATCCAAGGCGCTGGTCCAGCAGTCGCTCCTCCGAACCAGCCTCCATCGCCAGAATCTCCCGCACCGGAAAAGACTCGCAATCCGAAGAGCACATCAGGTAGCGGGCGCTGAATTCGTGTTTGGCGAAGAAGCGCTCCAGGGCGAACGGTCTGAAGAAAGCCATCATCGGTCCTTTCGCGCGCCGCGGGGCGCGCCCCCGCAGTATAGCATGTCGATCGGGTCGGTGTGTGACGAAGGCGGTGGGGCTTGACTCGTTGCCCTTATGAAAGTACTATATGACCAAAGAAGGATAAATGGTCATTGCCAGGTGGTGGTGGCGATCGGGGAGGCTTCATGCCGGCGGCTTTCGACGATAGGGAACGCGGGGCCATACGGGCGCGGCTCAACAGCGCGGCCCTGGATGCGTTGCGGCGCGGTGGACTCGGCGCGAGCAGCGTTGCGGATCTAGCCGCGGCTGCCGCCATAGCCAAGGGGTCATTCTATACTTTCTACGCTTCCAAGGAAGAGCTCTTCATGGAGGCCCTGGAATCGATAGAGGGCGAATACCGGGCAATCTTCGAGGCCGCCGCAGAGGGCGATGATCCGCCGGCCGAACGGCTCAGAAGGGCGTTCCGAGCGGCGTTTGATCATATCCAGGGCGATCCGGCGGTACGCTCGATAGATGTATCGACGATGGAGCGGCTGGTCAGGGCGCTGCCCCCGGAGCGCGTCGAGCGGCATGTCGCGCATGATGCCGCGGAGATGGCACGGATCGCAGCCAGGTGGCGAACCGCCGGGCTGCTCCGTGCCGAAGCCGGCGACGATGAACTGGCCGGCGCCAGCTACGCCGTGTTTGGTGTATCGATGGGCCTCGCGGCGCTGCCGCAGGCACTCCGGGAAGCGACGGTGGACGTGATGGTCCGGGGCCTCGCGCTGGCCCTGACCGAAGGCGTCGACGCCGCGGCGAATGGAAGGCGGGAAGGGCAATGATCAGTGTCGAAGGGCTGCATTTCGCATATCCTCGGGCCAGGAATGAAGCGGTCCGTGGCATCGACTTCACGGTGGCCGCAGGCGAGGTCTTCGGCTTTCTCGGGCCGAGCGGCGCCGGCAAGAGTACGACGCAGAAGATCCTGCTCGGTTCACTGCGCGGCTACACCGGCCATGCCTCGGTGTCCGGCGTCGAGTCGTCCCATGCCAACGGAACGTATCGGGCGGGCATTGGAGCGGCGTTCGAGTTTCCGTGCTTCTATCAGAAGCTGTCCGGCCTCGAGAATCTGGAGCTGTTCGCGTCGTTTTATCCAGGGCCCAAGGATGACCCGCTCGTGATGCTCGAGCGGCTCGGCCTCGCCGACGCCGCCAACCGGCGCGTGGGCGAGTACTCCAAGGGCATGAAGATGCGCCTGAACCTTGCCCGCGCCGTGCTGCACCGGCCCCGTGTTCTGTTCCTTGATGAGCCTACGAGCGGGCTCGACCCGGCCAATGCCCGCATCGTGCGTGACATCGTCAGGGAGCGCGCTGCCGCCGGAGCGGCCGTGTTCCTGACGACCCACGATATGGCGGCCGCCGATGCGACCTGCGACCGCGTCGCCTTCCTGGTCGACGGCCGCATCGCCGCGTGTGATGCTCCTGGCGCGCTCAAGCGCCGCTATGGCAAGCGCGCGGTCGTGGTGGACCGTTCGTTTCCTGGTCACGAAGAGGTGGACCTTGCCGAATTCTCGCTGGACGGGCTCGCCGATGACGAGCAGTTCCGGGCAGAGCTGCGCAAGCCGGGCGTGCTCGGCGTCAGAACGCTCGATTCCAGCCTTGACAGCATCTTCCTCCAGCTGACCGGCAAGGAGCTGTCATGAACCCCGCGACGCTCGTCCTCGATGATTTCCGCCTGCTCTGGCGGCATGGGTTCGCGATCGCGTATCTCATCCTGGCGGTACTCTATTCCGCCGTGCTCTCGGCGCTGCCGCGGGTCTGGGCCGATGCTGTCTTGCCGGTGTTCTCGTGGAGTGACCCGGCGTTCTTCTGTTTCTTCTTCGCGGGAGCCAGCGTCTGCCTCGACCTGTCGCAGGGAACCTTCAGGGCCCTGTTCGCGTCGCCACTGCGGCCGGGCGTCTACATGGTCGTCAAGGCGCTTAACCTCGGGCTCCTGTCATTTGCCATGGCGGTGGCGGTTTCCGCCAGTTCGCGTGGGGCGGATTTCAGGCTGTGGCCGCTGGCCGCGACGGCCATCGTGGGCGGAGCCCCGGCCGCGGTGATAGGCGCGGCTCTGGCCTTGCGTCTGAAGAGCGTCAACCGGTTCATGATCGGCTCCATGCCGTTCTTCCTTCTGCTTGCGTTGCCTGCAGTGGCATATGCGGCCGGGCGCCATATGCCCGCGTGGTTCACCGTGCTGGCCCGCCTGACACCGACGGACGGCTCGCTGCGATTCGCCAGAGCCGCATATTCGGCGGTACCGTGGACCGAGCTGGTTTCAGGCGCAGCCGTTTCCGTCGCATGGACGGTTGCCGCATCGGTGCTTGTCCTCGGGCCCGCCGCCCGTGCCGCCAGAGGAGACTGATATGCAGACGAACGCATGGCGCCTGGCCGCGGCCGACATCCGGCTCGTGGTCCGCGATCCGCTCCTGCTCCTGATGCCGTTTGTACCGTTCATGGCGGCCGCGGCGCTCAGGTTCATGCTTCCTCCGCTGGCGGCATTCATCGAGCGAGCCACCGGTTTCAGGCTGCTCGAATATGCGGTGCTGATACGGGTGGTGCTCGAGCTGTTTCCTGGCATGTTCTATGGCATGATTGCCGGCTTCTTGCTGCTGGATGATCGAGATGATGGTGTGTCGGCCTACTGGGGCGCTACGCCCGTGGGCCGGACCGGGTATCTGACGGTCAGGCTGGCGCTGTTCTCCATGGCTGCCTTCATCGCGGGGCTGGCGGTTGGTCCGCTCGTGGGCCTGGGTGCCCAATCGATCCTCTGCGATGTCGCGGTCTCGCTGCTCGGCGCGGGGCAGGTCGCGTTCTTCGCACTGTTCCTCGGTGCGTTCGCGGCGGACAAGGTCGAGGGATTGGCCATACTCAAGGCGATGAGTGGCCTTGACCTGGCTCCGCTGGCGGTGCTGCTGCCCTTGCCCATACGCGCCATCGCCTGGCCGTTCCCGCAGTATTGGGCCGCGGAGACGGCGCTCGGGCGATTCGCCGGGCGATTCGCCGAGTCGCTCGTGCCCCTGCTCGCGGGGGGTATCGCCGGCATTGCCTGGATGGCGGTACTTGCGGCTCGATATCGCCGCCGTGTCGATTGAAGAGGGGATCCGCGATCGAGTATCGCCGGTCGTGCGCAGCTTCAGCGGGTATCACCTTCCAGGGAGAAGGCCAATGTCGCGATGGAGCCTTTTTGGCCCGCTTCCAGCTCGCCTCTGTTCCGCATCCGGAACGAACCGTGTATCTGCTGCGCGAGATTGCTTACCAGGGTGAGGCCCAGCGTCCTGCCGTTGGCAATGTCCAGACCCTGGGGGACGCCTGACCCATCATCTTCAACCGCTATCGTCACATCCTGGCCCGCATGCTCTATGCGGACGACGATGCTGCCTCCGATACCTCCGGGGTACGCATGCTTCAGCGCATTGGTTATCAGTTCATTGAGCATGATACCGATGGGCACCGAATAGGTGATGGGAAGCTGCAAGCCCGGCTCCGTGCCTTCCGTCCGAATGGCTATCCTCTCGCCGTATTCTATGCTCTCAAGGTTCTGGCATAGTTTCCTGGCATAGCCCAGGATGTCGATGCGCTCGAGATCATCAGAATGATACAGCTCCTCGTGAACCAGAGCCATGGAGTGGATTCTGTTTTGCCCCTTTTCGAGCGCTTCACGCACGCGCTGATCACCGGAGGTGGATGCCTGCAAGTAGAGGAGGCTATTGATGATTTGCAGGTTGTTTTTGACCCGGTGGTGAATCTCCTTCAGCATCAGCTCGCGTTCACGGAGCGCCTTGGCCAGAACGATATTCTTCGTTTCAAGTTCCTGGGTTCTCTTCTGCACCTCGCGCTCCAGATTCTGGTACAGGAACGCGTTTCGCAGGACCATGGCCAGGACCGCTGACAGTTCGTTCAGGGTATCCAGAATGGTCTCCACGTTCTGGGAATCCATCAGGTCCAGCAGGATCAATACACCAATTCTCTCGGGGCCGCTGATGAGCGGTGATATGATGCTGGGGCCCGAATCGAGTCTCCGCAGCGCCTGGGGGATCGCGCCTTCGGCGTCGGGGTCGAAGATTCGCGCCGAACCCAGGCTGTGGGATTCTGCTGCAATCTCCTTGACGATTTCGTTCTGGCCCAGCGATGTGCGGCGGCCGGGGAACACCGAAACGGCCGCGTGTTCATGGCTGGGGTTCCTGTCCGAACACTCCATGACCAGGACGGTCCTGGCTCCGATGATGGAACGGAGATTCTCGGCGGTAAAACTGGCGCAGGAGCCGGGATCTGCCGCAAGGGAAAGGATCCCTTCGATAAGGTCAGTGAGCAGATAGTTGAAGGATCTTTTTACATCATCCATTGGTTCCTTCCAGGTTCCGCACGGCAGATTCAAGGGCTTCCTGCAGATGCTCGGTTCCGACCCGGAGTATCGATACCGGAAGGCCTGTGTACTCCGCGAAATCCGACAGATCGGCTTCCGGTACGGGCTCGCTCCCCGTATCGATGTACAGCGCCTGCGTCATGGAAGACTTCATGAATTCCCGTGCCGCTTCGGCAGTCTCAAATCCCAGCTCGCGCTGAAATATCTCCTTCCAGCGCCTGGCCCATTCGGGCATCAGGAAGAAGGTGCCCGCCTTTCTCAACGGTCCATACGTGGCGCGACCCAGGTAGATCTCGATGCAATTCACCCCCTGGGTCCGTGCCTTCAGCCGTCCGCTGGACAGTTCTTCCATCCGTGGACAGCAATCGCCGTACAGGAAAACCATCGCCTCGCCGGTCCGCTCATGCTCGAGCGAGGTCAAGGATCGCTCAAGGAACGCCGGCTTCATGTGGAGCATCGAATCGAGGAATCGGGGCTCGAATCGCTCTTGCAGCCCCTGCGGCAGCATCAGGAATTCCTTCCGCAGTATTCCGCAGCCAATCAGGGCTACCCGGTGGTCGCGGCTCATTATGGCGGGTCCGCTGCCTCACCCGCGAGCACATTCCGGAGTTCCACAAGCTTCTCCTGTTCTGTTCTATAGGGAATATCGGCGCCAGCGCTGGCGAAGACGAATTTGGGGTCTCCCGTTCTATCCTGCAGAATCGCGGTCGCTCTCCGCTTGATGTCATCGACCTTCCGGTAGGGCAAGGAAGGCCCGTTCAAGTTGCCCAGCAGCAGCAGGTCCGGGCCGATCTGCCGTCTGGCTTCCGTAAAGGAATCCCGCTCGTCCAGCGCGAATCCCAGGAGGTTTGGAAGGTCCTTGAATGTATCCAGGCCTTGCCCGAGCCTGTTGCCGCCATGGTGAAACACGATGGGCAGCTGCGAGGCGGCGAAGGCGTCTGCCAGCAGCGGCCGCACGACACGGCGGGCGATCTCAGGATTGACAATCGCAGGATTGGCCAATACGACGGGGGTGACGAGGAAATTGATGCCTGCGTCGAAGTACGCGCGGGACAGGCTCTTGAAGTGCTCCAGCACCAACTGACCCCACGCCCTGGCCTCGTCCGGTCTGAAGAGGAGCATGTCCAGCCACGACTCAAGGCCCAACAGCAGGATGGGCAGGTCAACCGGCGCCACGATCGGGGCCGCCACCGCCCTGGTTCCCTTCTGATCCGCTACCACCCTCGCGGCGGCCCTGGCCAGGTACGATAGCTGGGGGCTTGCGTCGATACCGCAGGCTCGGGGCGGCGACAGACCGTGGCCCGACCCGCATGCCGGCTTCTTCAGGTACGGAGGGCCTTCTTCGGGAAAATCCAGAACGGCTCCGTACGCCGCCGCCTCGAGGGTCAGGGCGAAGGGCGAGAAGACGATGTCAGGCGAGCAGAGTTCGACCACCGCCTGTTGGCCTTCGGCGTACGCGCCCGGGTCGGAGTAGTACGATGGGCACGGTCGACCGATGAGGCGCGCCCCGTACAAGGAGAGTGTAAGCGTGAAGGGAGGTCTGTCCAGGGGCGCGCCGGCGAGCAGGGCGCCGATTCTCTCCATCGGAGTCATCGATCTTTCCTTGATGAAAGCTCAAAGACCCGCAGTCGCAGTCTCTCGAATAGATCGGGAGCATCGATGCCGGTATCGGCCGTGCCGTCGCCCCCCACCTCGGCGGCCAGTTCGGGGCGCATCCTGAATACCGCTCCGCCCACCGCCAGGGCGATCCTGTCCTCGAGCCCCCGCTCCCGCAGTGTCTGCCGCACCGACCGGATGTTTCGTGCCGTGGTCAGCATCATGGCAGAGACGCCGATGACCGGGGCTCCGATGCGTACCGCGGTGTCCACCATATCCCGGGCAAGCACGTCGTTGCCCAGATCGGTTACCGACCAGCCCCGCAGTTCCAGAAACGATGCGACCATCGATCGGCCCAGAGAATGGTAGTCATCTTCGATATTGCCCAGCACGGCTATCCTCGGAGGACTCCCTTCCGCCACAGGCGGTTCCATGTCCAATCCGGTCAGCATGCCCCTGGTGCTCGCTATGAAATCCTCGGCCACCTTCCCCGCCACGAAGCCCTGTGCCAGGGATATGCCATCCTTGGACCAGCAATCCCCGATAAGGCGCAGGGTGGGCTCCAGAACGTCCCGAAGCGCGGCCTCATAGTCCTCTTCATTGACGATGGAAAGAAGCAGGTTCTTCGCTTCCTCCCGTTCTGCGTTCAGGATGTGGTGCAACAGGGCATCACGTCGTGTCTGCGAATCCATGAGGGAACTCCTTGGGCTGGTCTGGCGCGAGCCCCTGCGATTGAGCATAGGGCCCGTCCAGTCCACTGTCAAGAAATGAATACAGCATGCTCGCGGCGGCGCTCCATGCCAAAATCGAGTAGAGCCGTTTGCTCCCCATTGCCGTTTTTTTGGCTTTCTACTATACAGATGTTATGAATCAAAAGCCGTTGCGTCTGCCGCTCTTCGGGCCGGCCTCCTTCTACAAGGAAGTGCTCGCCATCGCCATTCCCGTGATGGCGCAACAGGCGATCCAGAGCCTCGTATCGCTGATAGACAACTTCATGGTGGCCGGTCTTGGCGACGCCAAGATGGCCGGCGTCAACGTCGCCAACCAGGTCAACTTCGTCTATCTTGTCGTCATGATGACGCTGTCCGGGGCGGGCGGCATATACATGTCCCAGTTCCGCGGTGCCAGGGACGAAGACGGCATGCGCCAGGCGTATCGCTTCAAGGCGATCATGACGATGGGCGTGTCCGCCCTGTACTTCTCGCTCTGCCAGACCATGCCCGTCGCGCTGATATCGATGATGACACAGGGCAACGCCGCGCAGGCCGAGATCGTCATCCACGGAGCGCAGTACCTGCGCATCGTCTCATGGATGTTCATCCCGATGGGGTTGTCGCAGGCAATCGGCACCGCGTTCCGGGAGATAGGCCGGCCCCATGTGCCGCTGACCATCTCGGTCTGCGCGACGCTGGTCAATACGTTCTTCAACTGGGTGCTTATCTACGGCAATCTCGGGGCTCCACGACTGGAGATAGCGGGCGCGGCGCTGGCCACGAACATAGCGCGCGGCGTCGAAGTCGTCGCCTTCGTGCTGTACGCGCGGGGCTCGAAGGTGCCGTTCTTCGTGCCGCTTGCCCATCTGTTCCGGGCCAGGTGGTCGCTGTTCCGCGAGATCCTGCGCAAGTCGAGCCTGATGCTCTTGTCCGAGACCAGCTGGGTCGTGTCGGAGACCGTGACGACCGCCCTGTACAACGGGCGCGGCGGCGCCGCGGTGGTGGCCGGCATGTCGGCGGGCTGGGCCATAGCCAACATATTCTTCCTGGTGTTTACGGGCATCCACGTCTCGACCGGCGTCGTGGTTGGCAGCCTGCTTGGCGCCGACCGGCTGGACGAGGCGCGGGTACGGGCGCGCTGGATCATGAGCGGTTCCGTGGTGGCGGGCTCGGCGCTCGCGCTGGTGCAGGTCGCGAGCATCGCCGCGGTGCCGATAGTCTTCATGAACCTGACCCGCGACGCGATAGCGGTGACGCGGGGGCTGCTCCTGGTCATATCCGCGTACCTGCCGCTGTGGAGCCTCCTGAACGCGCAGTTCGCGGTGTCGCGCTCCGGAGGCGACATGATGATGGGCGTCGTCGTCGACGTTGGCATTACCTATGTCCTGTTCATCCCCGGAGCGTTCGCGCTTGCCCTGCTGACGCCCATCGGCCCGGTGGCGATGTATGGCCTCGTCAAGCTGACCGACCTTGCCAAGTGGTTCGTCGCGTTCCAGTGGCTCAAGAAGGAACGCTGGCTCAAGAACCTGGCGGCCCCCGCGGCGATGCGCGCGGAACCGCAGGCAGTCAGTATTCCCTGAGCGGCTCGCCTTCGCAGACATGGCGCGCGGCCGCCTGCGCCAGCGCGAGCAGCTCGCGCTCGCCTGGTATGACCTTGATCGGCGCTATCCACCCGCATGACTCGGCTATCCAGTCAGAGAGCGGGGGGCGCGCCAGTCCTCCGGTCAGCGCGATGGCGTCGACCCTGCCCGCCAGCACGGTTGCCATCGCGCCGATCTCCTTGGCGATCTGGTAGGCCATGGCCCGGTACGTCTCCTCCGCCTTCGCGTCTCCCGCGGCCATGCGCCTGATTATCTCGCGTGCGTCATCGGTGCCCAGGTGGGCCAGCAGGCCGCCCGCACGCGTCAGCGTGTCGATCAGTGATTTTGCCGAAGGGTACTGACCGCTATAGGCCAGCTCGACCAGGCCACGGAGCGGCAGGGTGCCCGCGCGCTGGGGCGAGAAGGGGCCGCCATCCATCGCATTGTTGACGTCTATCAGCCTGCCGTGCCGCATCGGACCTATCGATATACCGCCGCCCAGATGGGCGATGACCAGGTTGAAGTCGTCGAGTGTGCCGCCCAGGTCGTGGCAGACCTGCCTCGCTACCGAGCGCATGTTGAGCGCATGGACCTGGCTCCTGCGCGGCAGCGCCGGCCAGCCCGAATAGCGCGCAAGCGGTTCGAACTGATCGACGCCGACCGGATCGACTATCAGTGACGGGATGCCGTGGCTGTCGCCGATCGCCTTGGCCAGGAGCGCGCCGAGGTTGCTGGCGTGGTTGCCATAGCGGCTGCTGGTCAGGTCGGCGACCATCGGGGGCGATATGGCATAGCTGCCCGCCTCCAGCGGTTTGGTTATGCCGCCGCGTCCGACCACGGCATGCAGTTCGGGCGATCCGGCGCCGATGAGGAACTGGTCGATCTGGGCGGCCCGGAACGCCAGCTGGTCGATCGGTTCGGGCAGCCGCACAGCGTCGTCGCGGCCGATGACCAGCTCGTCGTGCGCCAGCTCCTCGAGCGTCCAGGAATCGGCGCCCTGGTACAGCGCGATCTTCGTGCTCGTCGAGCCGGGGTTGATGGCCAGCACCCGCTTCATGCGATGCCTCCGGCAAGCGCGAGCAGTATCGAGTTGTACTTCTCGGCGGCGCTGTCGCTGCGCGACAGGAGTATGATGGGAACGCGGGCTCCGACGACCATGCCACCGCCAGGGTAGCCGGCCAGATTGATCAGGGCCTTGCCCAAGTGGTTGCCGCTCGATATGTCATGGACGACGAGGATGTCGGCATTGCCCTGTATGGCGCCATGGTAATTCTTGATGGCGACCGCCCTGGGCAGCAACGCCAGGTCGAGCGCCATCGGTCCATCGATGATGCAGCCCGGCATGGCGCCGCGTTCGCCGCGCAGTTTCAGCTCGGCGGCGTCGGCGGAACCTGGAATCTTGGGGTTCAGCTTCTCGTTGGCGGCGAGCACCGCAACCCGCGGCTGTCCGACGCCGAGCCGGTGGAACAGGTCGACCGCGTTGCGTATGATGCCGGCCTTCTGTTCCAGGTCTGGCTGCGGTATCATGCCGCCATCCGTGATGCCGAGCAGCCGGCCTTCGGGGCTCTGTACGACCAGCACGTGCGAAAGCAGGCGCCCCTCGTCGAGCAGCCGCTTCTCCGCCACCACCGCCTTGAGCAGGACCGGCGTCGACACGAGACCCTTCATCAAGAGTTGCGCCCTGCCGTCGATGATGGCGCCGACCGCTTCCGCGGCTGCCTCGGCCTCGGTGGCCGCCGCCACGATGCCCGCCGGCGTCACGCCATATTCCCTGGACAGCGCCTCGCAGCGATCCGGCTTCCCGATCAGCAGAAAGCGAGCCAGGCCCCTGTCCTGGGCGGTCTTCAGGGCCTCGTATACCTCGTCGCCATCGGCACCGCAGACGGCTATGACCGATGGCTCGTGGGCCAGCGCCCGGCCTTCCAGCGTGGAGAAGTTCATGCGACGCCCGCCTTCCGGCCCAGCTCGAGGGCCCGCAGGTTCCGGTCGACGATGTCGGCGCCCTTGGCCGACAGCCAGGCGCGCACCGCGTTCTGTATCAGGACGATGTCGAGGGGCAGCCGGGCCGCGGCGGCGCCGACGAGCGCCATGTTCGCGCTGTTCGGGTTGCCGGCCTCTTCGGCTATGGCCTTCGTCCGCACGATGACGCTGTGTGGCTGCGCCTGCAGCGCCGCCAGTACCGTGTCCACGTCGGGGTAGTCGACTATGTTGTTGTACGGCTCGGCGGCGCTGACGATCAGCCCGTCGGGGCCGAGATATGACAGGTAGCGCAGCGCCTCGAGCGGCTCCATGCTCAGTATCATGTCGGCACGACCCTGGCCTATCAGGTCGCCGTGAATGTCGCCATCGGACAGGCGCAGGTGGGCCTGGACGGCGCCGCCGCGCTGGGCCATACCGTGGACTTCGGACTGCCGCACCTGGAGGCCCGCGTCCATCGCGGCCCTGGCTATCACCGCCGCCACGGACAGGATGCCCTGGCCGCCGACTCCGCACAGGATTACGTCGTACTTCATGCCGAGGCCTCCGCCTTCTTCGAGTTGCGGCGCTTGAGCGTCTGGATGCACTCCCGCTTCGCTATGATCACCGACACGCCCCGGTAATCCAGCTCGCGCTTGATAGCCGCCGCGTTCTGATCCTTGAACTTGGCCAGCGGCACGATCTCCACGCAGTGATCGGGTTCGACGCCCAGGCCGAGCACGGCGGATTTCAGTCCGGCCGAACCCACGATGGTGTCCTGCCCGCCGGTCATGCCCGTGGTGTAGTTGTCCAGAATGATCACCGTCATCGGTATCCTGGCGCTGACGATGTCGGTCAGGCCGGTCAGGCCGGAGTGCATGAAGGTGCTGTCGCCCAGTACGGCGACCACGGGGTACATGCCTGACTCGGCCGCGCCGCGCCCCATCGTGATGCTTGCGCCCATGCAGAGCGCGGTCTCGATGACCTGGTGTGGTGGCAGGAACCCAAGGCTGTAGCAGCCGATGTCGCTCGTCACGAGGCTCTGCGGAAACGACGACAGCGCGTCCTTGAGCGCGGCGAAGGTATCGGCGTGCGGGCAGCCCTGGCACAGCTGTGGCGGCCGTTCGGGCAACCTGAATGCTGCGGCGGCCGTGCCTGTCGCCATCGGCGGCAGCCCGAGCGAGGCTCGTACGTTGTCGGGGTTCAGTTCGCCCGATGAAACGACCGTGTCGTCGAGCTTGCCGCTGACGACCATCGTCTGTGGCATGATGCCCGCAAGGAGGCGTTCCACGTAGGGGTAGCCTTCCTCGATGCAGAGTACCCGGGAAGCGCCTTCGGCGAGCGCGCGAATCTTGTCCATCGGGAGCGGGTACATGCCGATGTGCAGGTGGTCGGGTACGAAGCCGAGGTCTGCCTTGTTCTCGTCGTAGTAGTTCTTGCCCAGCCCGGTCGTGATCACCGCGAAGGGTCTGGCCTTGCGCGCCTCGATGCTGGCGTTCGGGTCTGCCAGCGACAGCACGTTGAACTCGCTGGCCTCGGAATAGCGCTCTATCTCGCGCATCAGCCTGAGGTGCTGCACGTAGTTCCGGCGGCTGATGGCGGGCAGTACCATGAAATCGTCGTGGCCCTCGAACTTGTGCAGCGGATTGACCCTGCGCGGCTCGGACGGGTGCACGACGGCACGGGAGTGGGCCAGCCGCGTGACCAGCTTGAGCAGCACGGGCACGTGAAAGCGTTCCGATATGTCGAAGGCCTGCCTGGTCATCGCGTACGCCTCCTGCTGGTCATGCGGCTCCAGGCAGGGAATCTTGGCAAAATCGGCGAAGTAGCGGCTGTCCTGCTCGTTCTGGGAGCTGTGCATGCCCGGATCGTCACCGACGGCGAGTACGACGCCACCCTGTATGTTGACCAGCGTCGCGTTCATGAACGGATCGGCCGCCACGTTGAGGCCGACGTGCTTCATCGTGACCAGCGCCCGGCGGTTGACCGTCGAGGCGCCTATGGCCGCTTCGAAGGCGGTCTTTTCGTTCGAGCACCATTCCGCCTTCTGCGCTCCCGGCCCGTTCCTGTCCGCGGCTCCGGCAGACAGCACGTTCTGCATGTATTCTATGATCTCGGTCGATGGTGTGCCTGGATAGCCGTACGCGAAGCTGGCGCCCGCGTGCAGCGCCCCGAGGCCCACCGCCTCGTCGCCCAGCAAGACATGTTCGGACATCGTTCAGTACCTCCGATTGATGCCTCCAGTAATATCATGATATTCGGATATAATCAACAATATTCCAATATAAAATGGATAATCAAATGGATTGCCATATAAAATATGGTAATACCAGACTTGTATCGAGCGGTCGGTTGCTGGTACCATTGGCCCATGGGAAAACTCGACGAGGCGAACCGCAAGATTCTGGAGCTTCTGCAGAAGGATTGTTCCATTACCAATCAGGAGCTGGCGGCGCGCATAGGCCTGTCTCCGGCGTCAACGCTCGAGCGCGTAAAGAAGCTGGAGCAGGGCGGCATCATCAAGCGTTATGTGGCACTGGTCGACGAGAAGCGTCTGGGCAAGCACATCAAGGTCTTCGTGTCGATCACGATGAAGGACCATAGCGATACGAGCCTGCAGGAGTTCAACCGGCGCATACAGGAATTTCCGGAAGTGCTGGAGTGCTGCCGCCTCGCGGGCGAGAAGGACTACCTGCTCAAGATCATAGTCGACAATATAGAAGATTATGAGATATTCACGCGCACGCGGCTGTCCACCTTGCCGGGCATCGACAAGACCAGCTCCAGCATCGTGCTTGCCAGCATTGTGGACCACACCGATATCGTCCCATGATGCATGTCCGCCAGCTGTTCGATGACTACCGGGTAGCCTTCAGATCGTTCAGCCCGAACGCACGGCGCTTCCTGGCCGGCATGTTCCTGCTGGGCATCGGCGCCAATCAGATCAGTCTGCTGTTCAGCCTGTACCTGAAGCGGCTTGACTACACAGAGGCCGGCATCGGCGCCATCCTGGCCACACGCGCGCTCGGATCGACGCTGGTCGCGCTGCCCGCCTCGATACTGGCCGCCAGGTTTGACCCGCGGCGCGTGCTGCCGGTTGCCGCGCTGCTGACCGCCGCCGCCTACGCGGCCCAATCGCTGTCCGCCTCCGGTTCGGCGATAGCCGCGGCCGTGTTCCTGGCCGGAGCGATATCGACCGTGTTCCAGGTCAGTTCCGGTCCGTTCTTCATGCGCAACTCCGGCGAAGTGGAGCGCATGCACCTCTTCAGCCTGAATGGCGCGCTGTCGATGGGCACCGGCCTGATCGGTTCGCTGCTGGGCGGCGCGCTCAAGGATGGGCTTGCGGCACTCGGTCTTGCGGAGCTGGCCGCGTATCGTGTGGCTCTCGTCGTCGGCGCCGCCTTCGTGCTGGCGGCGGCGCTTCCGTTTTCCAGGATCGAGACGGCGCCGATCGTGCAGAGCACCAGGATACAGAGGCTCCGCCGCCTGGAGGGCATCGACCTGGGGCTCTGGTTCAAGCTCGTGTTCCCCGGATTCCTCGTCGGGCTTGGCGCCGGCCTGACCATTCCGTACCTGAACCTGTACTTCAAGAATGCCTTCGGGCTCAGTGACACGGCGATCGGCGCGGCGGTGGCCGCCGGCCAGATTGCCACCTTTGCCGGCATGGCGGCCGGGCCCGCGATAGCGGCGAGGCTGGGCAAGCCGCGGGCGGTGTTCTGGACCCAGATGCTGTCGGTGCCGCTGATCCTGGTGCTTGCCTGGGTCCATGCGCTGCCGCTGGCCATAGTCGCGTACCTGGCGCGGCAGGTGCTGATGAACATGTCGACGCCGATCCAGGACAACTTCTCGCTGGAGCTGGTGCCGCCCGAACGCCAGAGCCTGATGAACGCGATCAAGATGCTGTCATGGACCGGCAGCTGGACGATAGCCGCCCGCATATCGGGCGACCTGATATACCGCAACGGCTTCGCCACCTCATTCGCGCTGACCGCATCGCTGTACGCGCTGTCGACGCTCTGCTACCGGCTGTTCTTCATTCCGCGCAGGATCAGCGCGGCCTGACGGGCCTGCCGGTCCGCCCGGATTCGTATATCGCCTCGATGAGGGCGACGGTGGCGCGGCCATCGGCGGCCGTTACCAGAGGCTCGCGCCCTTCCAGAATGGCCTCGGCGAAGTCCTGCAGCTGCAGCGCATGGAAGTGTTCGGCGGGATCGGTCGTGGCAAAGAAGGCCCGGTCCTGGGCCTCCCAGTCCGCCGGCAGCCGCTCCTCGCCGGGAATGGTCCAGATGTCGTTCAGCGCGGGCTCGGCGATGCCGGCCATGCCCGCTATGAACATCATGCCGCCATCGGTCTGCACCCCGGCGGTCGCTCCGTTCGATCCGTGTACGTGTACCTTGGCGTAGATGCCGGGCTTCTGCGAGTTCGACACCAGGATGGAGCCGAGGGCGCCCGATTTGAAGCGTATGCTCGCGACGGCGGTGTCCTCCACCTCGATGTATGGATGGTTGAGGTTGGCCCAATAGGCCTGCACCTCGTCGACCGGTCCCATCATCCACAGCATCAGATCGAGCTGGTGCGGCGCCTGGTTGACCAGCACGCCGCCGCCCTCGGCCGCCCATGACCCGCGCCACGGATCGCTGCGGTAGTACGCCTCGTCGCGCCAGCCGAACATCACCACGTCTGCCAGGATGGGCCGGCCGATCTTGCCCGCATCGATCGCCTCGCGGACGCGGCGTACGGCCGGGAACCAGCGGCGCTGGCTGATCACGCCGAGCCTTCTGTCGGCGGCGGCCGCTGCAGCTGCCATCGCGTCGCAGTCGGCCGTCGAGAGCGCCAGCGGCTTCTCGACCAGCACGTGCATGCCCGCCTCGAGCGCCGCGATGGCATGCTCGCGGTGCAGCGGGTGGGGTGATGAAATGATCACGGCATCGATGCCGCCGCGGGCCATGGCCGCTATCGAATCGAAGGCCTCGATGCCAAAGTCGGTCGCGAATGCCCGCGCTTTGACAGGGTCTCGACCCTGGACCCCGACGAGCCGGGCCCGCGGTACCCGCGCCAGCGCCTTGGCCTGCAGTCTGGCCACCTTGCCATACGTGATGATCCCAAACCTGATCGATTCTTCGCTCATGGTTCCAGCACCACCTTGAGGAGCCCCGGCTCGCGTGCGTACAGGCGCTCGAACCAGGCATGCCCCTCGGACAGCGGCGCGACCGCGCTTACGAGGCGGCGCGCGTCGAGCTTGCCTGCCGCCATCAGTTCGATGACGCGGCCGTATTCTCCGGCTACCGCGCACGAACCGAGCAGCGATATCTGCCGCGTGACGATCTCCTGCAGCGGCAGCTCTACCGTCGGGCTCACGTTGCCGATCAGCGTCACCGATCCGCCCTTGCGGGTCGCCGCTATCGCGCTGCGAATGGGCGCGGTCGCGCCGACGGCCTCGAAGGCGCGGTCGACGCCACGGCCGGCGGTCTGCCGGCGGATCGCTTCCAGAGTTGCCGGGTCTGCCGGGTCCAGCGCCCTGTCGGCGCCGAACTCCAGCGCAAAGGTCCGCTTCTCTTCCTGGGTGTCGAGGGCGATGATCGTGCCGGCACCGGAGGCGCGCAGGATCGAAATGAGCAGGAGCCCGATGAGCCCGGCGCCGACCACGGCGACCGTCTCTCCCGCCGACAGCGGCGTTATCGCCACCGCGTGGGCCGCCACCGCGCTTGGCTCGGCGAGCGAGCCCTGCACGAAGTCCATGCCGGCGGGCATCTTGAACAGGATGCGCTGCGGCACGACGATGTACTCGGCGAAGGCGCCGTCGCGCCGCCAGTCGGCCGTCGAGACGCCAAGGACACGGCGGTCTTCGCACAGGTTCACGTCGCCACGCTTGCAGTACCAGCAGGTGCCGCACCATTCGGTCGAATCGAAGGTAACGCGGTCGCCGACGCGGTAGCCGTGCACGTCCGCGCCGACCTCGACTATCTCGCCCGCGGCTTCATGGCCCATGATGACCGGAGGGCGCCGTCTGCCGGTCGAGCCATCCCAGCCATGCACGTCGGAGCCGCATATCGCGACCGCCCGGACCCGCACCAGCACATCGTTGCCGTCCCTGAGCGCTGGCTTGGGGACATCCATGTACGTCAGCTTCTTGTATGCTTCCAGGACCAGGGCCTTCATGCGAACCTCCGAACGGTCATGCGTTGATCATGCATTGTAGACACCCGATATGGCCTTGCCGCCCGAGCCGATCCAGTCGGTATGGAAGAACTGGCCACGCGGCTTGTCGGTCCGTTCGTAGGTGTGGGCGCCGAAGAAGTCGCGCTGGGCCTGCAGCATGTTGGCGGGCAGGCGCGCGCAGCGGTAGCCATCGTAGAAGGCGAGGGCCGCGGACAGGGCCGGCACGGGGATACCCGCCGATACCGCGAGCCCCATGACCCTGCGGAGCGCCGGCTGGCACTCATCGAGAATGCCTTTGAAGTACGGATCGACCAGCAGTGACGGCAGCGATGGATTCCTGGCAAACGCCTCCTGTATCTGCACAAGGAAGGTCGAGCGGATGATGCAGCCGCCCTGCCAGGTCATCGCTATCGAGCCAAAGTCGAGTGCCCAGTCGCGTTCGGCACTGGCCTGCCTGAGCAGCATGAAGCCCTGCGTGTACGATACGATCTTGGCCGCCAGCAGCGCCTTGCGCAGGTCTTCCAGCAGCTCGGCCCGCGGTCTTCCCGCGAGCAGCGCGGCGCGCTCGGCCGGGCCCGGTCCGGTCAGCACGGAAGCAGCCGCGTGGCGCTCGTCGACCAGTGCCGAGAGCGCGCGGGCGTACACGGCCTCGGTTATCAGCGTCAGCGGGATGCCGGCATCGAGCGCTCCCTGGCTGGCCCACTTGCCCGTGCCCTTCTGCCCTGCGGCATCGAGTATCTTCTCCAGTATCGGAGCGCCATCGCCATCCCTGGTGCCCAGGATCTGGGCGCTTATCTCTATCAGGTAGCTGTCCAGGTCGGTGCGGTTCCATGCGGAGAAGGTGGCGGCCATCGTCGGGTAGTCCAGCCCCAGCACCTCGTGCATCAGCTGGTAGGTCTCGGCTATCAGCTCCATGTCGCCGTACTCGATGCCGTTGTGCACCATCTTGACGAAATGGCCGGCGCCGCCCGAGCCCATCCACGCACAGCATGGCGTGCCCCTGGGCGACTTCGCGGCGATAGCCTCGAATATGTCCCGGACCAGCGGCCAGGCCTTCGGGTCGCCGCCCGGCATCAGTGACGGGCCGTGGCGCGCGCCTTCTTCGCCGCCCGAAACGCCCGTGCCTATGAACAACAGCCCCTTGGCCGCCAGTTCGGCGGCACGGCGCTGCGTGTCGGTCCAGAACGAATTGCCGCCATCGATGATCAGGTCGCCCGCATCGAGCAGCGGCGCAAGGCGGGCGATGGTCTCGTCCACGGCCGTTCCGGCCTTGATCAACAGGATGATCTTGCGCGGCCGCTGCAGCAGCGCCACGAATTCGGCCATGTCCTGGGCGCCGACGATCCCCGCCTTGCCCGGAGCGGGCGCACGCTCCGAAGCGGACCCGGACAGAAAGGACCGGATCGGCTCCGGAGAACGGTTGTGCACCGCCACCGAGTAGCCATGATCGTTCATGTTCAATACGAGGTTCTGGCCCATCACGGCGAGCCCGATCAGCCCGATATCAGCCTTCATGTGTTCCGCCTTTCACTCATCGCTGGACACGGGCGCTGCCGCCCTTGGCCAGGGCCTCGACCTCGGCACGCGTCGCGAGGCTCGTGTCGCCGGGGTAGGTCGTTACCAGGGCGCCGTGCGCCCAGCCCAGCCGCAGCGATTCTTCCGGGGTTCTGCCCGACAGCAGCCCGTAGAAGAGCCCCGCGGCAAAGCCGTCGCCGCCGCCGATGCGGTCGTACACGTCCAGCTCCATCGTCGGGGCGACCCAGGATTTGCCGTTCATCCAGAGCACGGCGCTCCAGGAATGCCGCGCGGTCGAGTGCACCTCGCGCAGCGTCGTCGCCAGAGCGGCGATGTTCGGGAAACGCCTCGTGACCTCCTCGATGGTGCCGAGGAATGCCGCCGGATCGAGCTTCGATGTTCCGCCGACCGCCGGACCCGACAGCCCAAGGCCGAGCTGCAGGTCCTCCTCGTTGCCGACCAGCACATCGACGTTCTCGACTATGCGTGACAGTATCTCGGGCGCCTTGGCCTGGCCCGCGACCTTCCAGAGCTTGGCGCGATAGTTCAGGTCAAACGACACCACGGCACCGGCGGCCTTCGCTGCGCGCATGGCTTCGATGACCAGCTCGGGCGTGGTGGATGACAGCGCGGAGAAGATGCCACCGGAATGGAACCAGCGCACGCCTTCCGCGAACAGGCCGTTCCAGTCGAAGCTGCCTGGCTGGAGCATGGCGGCCGCCTCGTTCGCCCTGTTATAGAAGACAACCGGAGGCCTGGGGCCCATGCCGCGGTCGCTCCAGACGGTAGCCATGTTCGGCCCGCGGACGCCGTCGTGCTGGTACCGGACGTAGATGCCTTCCACGCCGGCCGCCCGCACTTCGCGCTCTATCTTCTGCCCGATCGGATGATCGACCATCGCGCTGGCGATGGCGGTGCGCAGACCAAAGCAGCGTGCCAGATTGGCCGCGACATTGTACTCGCCGCCCGAGACATGCAGCGCGTAGGTATCGGCTACCGAAAAGGGCATGATGCCCGGATCAAGCCGCGTGACGAGTGCGCCAAGGGCCAGGAAATCGCGGCGCCTGTCCTGGGCTGTGGGGATGTGCAGGTCTGGCATGCTGAAGGCTCCTCTTCTGCGAAGTCGCGCTGCGGCCGACTTCATGATGATCGCCGCACCTACAGGCGGCGTTTGGCTATCGCTTTTCTCATGTTGTCGAGGTTTCTGGCTCCGGCATCGCCGAGCCGCTCCATCACCAGCACATAGATGCTGTCGACCAGGGCCAGCTGCGCCATGCGTGCCGACCAGGCCTCCGATACGTAGCGCACCTGGGGCGTCCTCGATACGATAACCGTCGTCGCCTTGCGGGCCAGCGGGCTCTTCGGCTGGCTCGTCACGACGATCAGGGTGGCGCCTGTCTGGCGCACCTCCTCGGCGAGGGCCAGCGCATCGGTATTCGAGCCGGTGTGCGAGAACAGCATCACGATGGAGTCGGGCAGAGCCTGCGAGGCGGCCATCAGCTGCATATGAAAGTCGACCGGGGCCTCGCAGGTGATCCCCGTCCTGACAAACTTGTGCCACGCGTCCTGGGCCACGCAGTTCGATCCACCGAGGCCAAGCAGCACGATGCGCGATGCGGTGGCCATCTTCGAGGCGACACCCTCCAGCACGGAAGGTTCCAGCCCGGCCAGCGTCGCCTCGAGCGCCTTGATGCTCGTCCTGAACACGACGGCGATGGCCGATTTCTCGTCGACTCCCGCCTCGGGTGACTCGTACCAGGTATCGCGCGGGGCCAGAGTCTCGGTGGCCAGCGCTATCCGGAATTGCTGGTAGCCGCCGTATCCGAGCTTGCGCACGAACCGGAACAGGGTGGATTCCGATACACCGATCTTCTCCGCCAGCTCCTCGATGCTCGGGTTCACCGCATCGCCTGGGTGCTCCAATATGAACGAGGCGACGTGGCGTTCCTTGGAAGAGTACGACTCGAGTCCGGCTCGTATGGCGTTCAGGCACGTTGTTTCATGCATCCTATCCACTTCCTGGAGCGAGTATACGATGAAAGAAATATTTATTCAAGAAAGATAATTTCTTTTTTCTATTGACTGACAGATCAAACCGGATAATACTGCACTACAGTTCGGAGGCATGCCCATGCGGGCGTGGTGCCCGACATATCCTTTGATGTCTTGAAGGAGTTTTCAATGAAGAAATTCATCTTCGCGATTCTAGCCGCCCTGATGGTCATGAGCGCCGGCGCCCAGACCAAGGAAATCCGCGTGCTGCTCGCCAACCATCCCTATGGTGACCTGCTCAAGGCCGCCATTCCCGAGTTCGAGCAGAAGACCGGCATCAAGGTCAATCTCGAGCAGTACCAGGAGAGCCAGCTCTCCACCAAGCTCGCGACCGAGTTTGCCACCGGCTCCTCGACCGTCGACGTCTTCATGACGCGGCCGCTGCAGGAAGCCAAGATGTTCTACAAGAATGGCTGGTACAAGCCGCTGACCAGCTACGATTTCTCCGACTTCCCCAAGAACGCCCTGTCCGTGGTCAGCTTCGGCACCAAGACCTACACGGTACCGATCGTCACCGAGTGGCAGGTGCTGTACTATCGCATCGACCTGCTCAAGAAGGCCGGCATCAAGGTTCCGACGACGCTTGCCGAGCTTGAGGCGGCTGCCAAGAAGCTGAATACCCCGGATGTCGCCGGTATCGCCTCTCGCGGCAAGGGCAACGCCGGAGTTACCCAGCTCTCCAGCTACGTCTACAATTATGGCGGTCTGTACCTGAACAAGGGCAAGGCCGCGTTCAACACCAAGGAAGCGCTCGAGGGCATCAGATACTATGGCCGCCTGATCGGCACCTATGGCCCCGCCGGCGTCACCGCGATGTCCTGGGACAACATCATGCCGCTGTTCCAGGCCGGCAAGGTGGCCATGTGGACCGACGCATCGGTATTCTACGGCAACATCATCGACCCGACCAAGTCGCAGGTTCCCAAGGAGAGCGTCGGCATAGCGAATATCCCGGCCGGCCCCAAGGGCAGTCATCCGTTCATCGTCGTGTCGTGGGGCATGGCCATATCGAACAAGACCAAGAACGCCGACCTTGCCAGCCAGTTCCTGGCCTGGGCCACCAGCCCCGAGATGGCCAAGCGTGCCTTGGTAGCGAACATCACGATGGCCCGCAACTCTCCATGGGCCGACAAGGACGTATTGGCTCAGGTCAATCCCGACCTGGTGACGACCCGCGCGTTTGCCGCCAAGAACGGCTTCCCCTATGACCGGCCGTACATGAGTGCCGTCGGCGAAGCGCGCGACCGCATTGGCGAGCTGATCGTCGAGTCGATCAACTCGAAGGGCACGTCGCCCACGCTGCAGTCGACCGCCGACAAGATGGCCGCCAAGGTCAACGAGCTGCTCGAGGACACCGGCGAGTACGGCGTCGAATAAGACTTCGATTTCCAGGATCTGATCCTGCACAACCACAGGGGGCTGCCGCTTCCTGTGGTTGTTCGTTACATGGTGGTGGAAGGGGTTTTCGCATGGTCAAGACCGGGTTCATGGAGCGCAATCTGAGAGTGATATTTCCACTCCCGGCGGTCACGTTTGTCGTGGTGATGATGCTGTTTCCAGTCCTGTACACGCTCTTCCTGAGCTTCACGAACTGGAATCTGACATCGGGCATGCCTGTCAGCTTCGTCGGACTGCGCAGTTACATCCGCGTGTTCTCCGAGCCGCGGTTCATCGCGGCGATAGGAAGGACCTTCGCGTTCACCGGGATGGCGATGGCACTGGAGACCATACTGGGCCTGGTGATTGCGCTGGTATTGAACCGCGAGTTTCTGGGCAAGGGACTGGTCAAGCTCTTCCTGCTGCTGCCCCTGGTCGCGACCCCCGTTGCCGTCGGCATCGTGTTCAACCTCTTCTTTGACCCGACCATTGGCCTGGCAAACTGGGCGCTCAGCACCGTTGGCCTGCCCAAGAGCGAATGGGTATCCAACGCCGCCACGGTGCTGCCATCGCTTGTGCTGGTCGATGTGTGGCAATGGACACCGATGATAACGCTGATATGTCTTGCCGGCCTTGCCTCGCTGCCGGCCGATCCGTTCGAGTCGGCCCGGGTCGATGGAGCCACCGGCCCGCAGATTCTGGCGTTCATCACGCTGCCGATGCTGGCTCCGACGATACTGACCGCGATGATACTCAGGCTGATCGATGCCCTGAAGACCTTCGATATCATATTCGCGATGACCGGCGGCGGGCCGGGGTATGCCTCGGAAACACTGAACATCCTGGGCTTCAAGTACAGCTTTGAATACTTCAAGATGGGGCAGGCGTCCGTGATGCTCGTGTCCCTCTTCATCATCGTGCTGGCCTCGAGCCTCGGCATCATGAAGATGCGTGCACGATCGGAGGGATGAGACGATGCGACGCAACCCCATAGCCGAGATCTTCTTCTATATCGGAGTCCTCGCCATAGCGCTGATACTGCTCTTTCCGTTCTTCTGGATGCTCGGCTCGTCGTTCAAGACGCAGGTGGATATCATCTCGTGGCCGCCGAAGTTCGTCTGGAAGCCGACGCTGGCCAATTATCAGCGTGTCTTCGGCGAGCAGAATTTCTTGCAATACTTTCTGAACTCGACCATCGTCGGCGTGTCGGCGGTCGTCGGCGCTCTGGTGCTCGGGTTGCCCGGCGCGTACTCCATAGCGCGCTACAAACAGAAGCGGCTGGCGATATTCATATTGATAGCGCGGCTGATGCCAGGAATTTCCTTCCTGCTGCCGTGGTACATCATCTTCTCGCGGCTGCACCTGATGGATAGCTACATAGCGCTGATACTGTCCCACCTGCTGATAACACTGCCTGTCGTCGTCTGGATCATGTCCAGCTACTTCGAGGCGATACCGCGCGAGCTTGAGGAATCGGCGATGGTCGACGGCGCCACGATGCAGCGGGCGTTCATGTCCATCATCCTGCCCATATCGGGGCCCGGCATCGTCACGGCCACGACGCTGTCGTTCATATTCTCCTGGAACAACTTCATGTTCTCCCAGGTGCTCAGCATGCAGAAGACCAAGACGCTGCCGATAGCCGTATACAACTTCGTGTCATACGCCGAGGTGGACTGGGGCGCCGTGATGGCGGTGGCGGTCGCGATCATGATGCCCGCGATCATCCTGACCATGATCTTCCAGAAATATGTGGTCAAGGGCCTGACCATGGGCGCGATGAAAGGCTGAACCACGATGCCGATGAACGACATTGCCGAGCGGGCGCGCGCGATACGGATGGTGATATTCGATGTCGATGGTGTGCTGACCGATGGGAGCCTGTTCCTGGACGATGATGGCAGGGAATACAAGGCCTTCAACTCGCACGATGGCCTCGGCATGAAGATGCTGAAGGCCAGCGGCGTCGCCATGGCCTTCATTACGGGGCGCCGCTCGGGCGTCGTCGCCAAACGCGCGGCGAGCCTGGGCATCACCGAGGTATACCAGGGAGCGGAGGACAAACTGCCCGCGTTCCTCGAGCTGCTGGCCAGGACGGGGCTGGCTCCGGAACAGTGCGCCTTCATGGGTGATGATGTGGTCGACCTGCCGCCGATGCGGCGCTGCGGACTCGCCGTCACCGTCCCGTCGGCGACGCCGCTGGTCAAGCAGCATGCGCAGTATCAGACGACCCGCGAGTCCGGCCACGGCGCCGTCCGCGAGCTGTGCGAGCTGATCATGCAGGCCCAGGGCACCTTCGAGGCCCAGCTCGCCCGCTACCTGGTCTAGCCGGTTGTCGATGGCTCAGCGCCTGCCTGGCGGCGTGCGGTCGGGGCCAAAATACTTCTCGCTGCGGTACCGCAGCCATACCAGCAGCGCCTGCGGTATGCGCTTCTTCTCCGCCGCCGAAAGGGTCGCATAGAGGGCCAGCGCTCGGTCGCGTTCCAGACGGCAGGCGCCATTCTCGTGGGCGTCCCAGTGCGAGCGCGCCAGCCGAATGAGCCTGGAGACTTCCTTGATCAACGCCTCTCCGGACAGAGGTTCGCCATGTCGCGCTTCCATGCCGGGCACTATAACCCGACCGGGCCTCGATGATCAAACTTGACCAGCCGCCGCCACCCGACGCACAATGATGGACAACGATCGGCCACGCTCGGCCGCACGAGGTGATATATGCGCATCGAGTACGCGATCTGGAAATTCCTGGCAAGCCCGGCGGCGGTCTCCGCGATTGCCGCCCAGTTCTCCGCCCAGCTCTACAAGGCGGTCAGGCCGGTCTTTGGCGGAAAGCCGCCCGAATTCGCGAGGCTCAGCCAGTATGGCGGGTTCCCGTCGGCGCATACGGCCTTCATCGCGGGCGTCACGAGCGCTGTTGGATTCACCGAGGGCTTTGACAGCGCCCTGTTCGCTGTCGCCGCCGTCACCGCCGCCATTCTGATATACGATATCCTGAAGCAGCGGCGCGTCATCGAGCTGACGATGCGGTCAACGGAGACGCTGCTCGAGCGGGCCGGACTGGACTGGCCGGAGACGCCACCGCAGTTCAGGGCACACACCACCACCGAGGTGATCGGCGGCGGCATATGGGGCGTACTGGTGGCGCTCGTCGTCTGCCTGGTATGGCCGGCCTGAACCTACTTGAGCAGTTCCATGCCTTCGAATTTACGGTACAGCGACAGCTCGTCGAAGACATCGGCGTAGGCTTCGGGGCCGTCGACTATCGCGTCTGCCAGCATCTTGCCGAGTCCGGGGCCGATCATGAAGCCCTGGCCGCACATGCCAACAGCCAATAGCAGGTTCGAGTACTCGCGCGGATAGCCGACGATTGGCAGGCCGTCCGGCGTCATCGGGTACATGCCACGCCAGGTGCGCCTGACCTTGAGGTTCTTCAGCCTGGGGTACAGCTCGAGCATCCTGCGCGATACCAATGGAAGGAAGCTGGAGGTCGCGTCGGTATCCTTGCCCCATATCTGGGGCTTGGGCGTGATGCAGAAGACGATCTGCCCGGTCGTGGTCTGGTAGAAGTAGTAGTTGCCGGATTCTTCGTCGGGTCGGATATCGACGAGCATCGGCTCCATGAACCGGACCGTCGGTTCCGTGACGCCGCCCTCATGGCAGTCCGGATGCACGGGCAGCTCGATGTCGACAAGTCCGCCGATATCGGCCGCATAGGCGCCGGCGGCGTTGATGACGATGCCCGCCGCGTATTCATTCTTGTCCGTGCGCACCGAGACGACGCGGCCGCCGGCGGTCTTCATCGCCTGTACCGTTTCGCCGAAGCGGAATTCGGCTCCGGCCGCCCGTGCCAGGCGGTGGAACGCGGTGTTCGCTATCAGTGGCGAGGCGTAGCCATCGCCGGGGCTGTAGGTGCCGCCGCGCAGCCCTTCGGTCCTGACGCCCGGGCATAGCTCGGCGACGCGCTGGGGGCTGATCCAGTCTATGTCGAGTCCGGCCTGCTTCTGTATGACCAGCAGGTCACGGAAGGCGCGCTCCCTGGCCTCGTCATAGGCGACGAAGAGGTAGCCGCCGGACTTCCACTCCACATTGATGCCCCGCTCCTGCTCGAACCCGGACATGATGCGTATGGATTCCTGGCATATCCTGATCTTGGCGGGATCGGAGTGGGTGGCGCGTATGCCGCCGATCGCTGCGCGGTTCTGGCCGCGGCCCCACGAGGCATTCTTCTCGACAACGACGGTAGACAGTCCGCGCTCGGCACAGTACATGGCGAGCGGCACGCCGATGGAGCCGGCGCCTATGATGAGTACGTCGCTGGTCTTCATGCGTGGCCTCCGTTTTCCTTGCTTGTCTCAAGTGCTGGTCTGCCTGCCAGTTCTCCCAGCGGCGCCTCCAGCAGCAGCGGCCGCAGGGTGCCTCCGGTAACGGTCGCGGGGTCGACGCCGGCCTTCTTGAAGACCTGTGGCAGCAGCACCGAGCAGGTCTTGGAGCCGCAGGCGCCCATGCCCACCCGGATGGTCTTCAGCTGGTTGATGTCGCGCACCTCGTTCTGCCTGATGAAGTCGACAATCGCCCCAACCGTGACGCGCTCGCAGCGGCACACGATCGCGTTGTCAGGCAGATGGACGAAGCGAGCCTGTGCCAGTGGCCTGGTCATGCTCTCGTCCTGGACGCGCACGCCGATGATGCGTGCGACCGACTCCGCCCTGGCCCGGAGCGTCAGCACCCAGGTCCGGTATTTCTTGTAGAATTTCTTGTCCATCAGCTCCGCGTCCTCGACCCACTGGCCGTTCTGGTCCAGGGCCGGCAGGCGCATTCCCGGCGCAAAGGATGCGGCATCGAACTCGAACGGTATGCGCGTCTCCGCCCAGGTGGCATCGATACGCCTGACCAGCGACACGGCAAGACCGGGACAGGCCGCGACGCAGGCGGAGCAGCCCTTGCAGTTGTCACCTTCGAAATACGGCAGATCCAGGATCGATCCCTTGCGGGTCTTGAGCTGGATCGAGTGCGTCGGGCAGACCGTGGTGCACGGATTGCATGGTATTTCCTCGTTGCAGAAGAAGACCGGCTTCCATGTTGCGCCCGGCTGCACCGGGTCGCGCGCCATCACATCGCCAGGCCGGCTCTTGAGCACTTCGCGCTTGTCCAGCCACGCGTGGTCTATCTCCACCGTGCGGCCAAGCATCTTGGCCAGCGACAGCGCCGCTATGCGGCCGCCGAACATCGCGCTGCTTGCCTCGGCAATTTCCTCGGCGTCGCCGGCCTTGACCGCCACGAAGCCAAACTCGAGAGCCTGCCGGTACAGTTCGTCGCAGGGTGACAGGCCGGTAGCGACCAGCACCGTGTCTACCTCGAAGGTGCGGGCAGTCTCAAGCAGCGGTCTCCACTCGCGGTCGACTTCGGCTATCGTGATGCGCTCGACCTTGCCATCGCCTTCGACCGACACGACCGAGGTGTTCAGGTAGACCGGCACGCCCATCCTGATGATCTTGTCCGCGTGCACCTTGTAGCCGTTTATCCTGGGCAGGATCTCGCAGATGCCGGCGACCTTGATGCCCGCCTGCAGCGCATGGTAGGAACCGATCAGGCCGACATTGCCCGAGCCGATCACGAAGACCTTGTCGGCGGCCTTGACCAGGTCGCGGTTGACCAGGGTCTGGAAGGCGCCGGCACCGTATACGCCGGGCAGGTCGTTGCCAGGGAACAGCACCGATTTCTCCCTGGCGCCGGCCGCGACGATGATGGCCTGGAAGTCGATCAGGGTATAGCGCCGGTAGTCTTCGTAGATGCCGGCCTTGCGATCCTTGTATATGGCGACGACGGGCGAATTGGCGATGATGCGTATGTTCGGAAACGATCTGACTTTCTTCTCGAGTATCGTGGCTATCTCGTAGCCGCGGGTACCGGCGTAGCAGTCTTCTTCCGAGCCGAAGAACTTGTGCGTCTGCAGCACCAGCTTGCCGCCCAGGGTCTCCTTGTCATCGACCAGCACCACCTTGATGCCGCGCTCGGCGAGTTCGGCCGCCGCGGACAGGCCGGATGGGCCGCCGCCCACGACGAGCACCTCGGTCGTGATGACCGGAACGGCCGGGATCACCGCGTCGGTGTCGTCAGGCAGGAGTTCTGGCAGACCATGCACCGTCCGGATGTCCATGCCGGCGACCAGCTTCGTGACACAGGCCTTGCGGACCACCCCGTCGACGAGCACCGAGCACTGCGAGCACTGCCCGTTGGCGCAGAAGATGCCCTGCGGAGCTCCATCCTTGTGGTGTTCCGAGAAGCGCTTGACGCCGTTGGCGAACAGCACGGAACTGATCACCTCTCCCGCAAAGCCGACCATCGGCTGGCCGTCAAACGAGAAACGCGCTTCTGGCCTTGATTGCGGTATATCAATGACAGGATGGCTGGTAATGCGGTTCATGATGATTGTCTCCGATGCCTCTATGGAACCATAGCGTCATCGAACTGTCAACATGAAACGCTGTTTTGGCATATGAAATCGACGCGGCTGGACGGCCGCGCGAGGGCGATGCCGGCCTATTGGGCGGAGTTCAGGATCGTCTTGATGAAGCTGACCAGCACCTCGAGGGCATTCTCGTTGGCACCACCCTCGGGAATGATGATGTCGGCAAAGCGTTTGGTCGGCTCTATGAACTGGTAGTGTCCGGGTCTGACCACGTTGAGGTACTGATCGATCACCGACTCCACCGTGCGGCCGCGTTCCTTGATGTCGCGTGACAGTCGCCGAATGAACCGGATGTCGTCCGGGGTATCGACGAATATCTTCAGGTCGATGAGGTCACGCACCTGCTGGTTCGTGTATATCATGATGCCTTCGAATATGACCAGCTTGCGGGCGGCGACCCTGATCGTCTCTTCCATGCGGCGGTTGCGCACAAAATCGTACGTCGGCATCTCCACGGGTTCCATGCGCTTGAGCGCCGATAGCTGTTCCCACAGCAGGTCGTTGTCAAAGGCCTCCGGATGATCGAAGTTGAACGCGGTGATGTTCGAGTTCGATACATATTCCGCCGACTTGTAGTAGTTGTCCTGGGGAATGAATACAAAATCCGATACCAGTTCGGATATCTTGCGGACTATCGTCGTCTTGCCCGAGCCGGAGCCGCCACAGATACCAATGATCTTCGCTTCTGCCATGGCTGCAAGGATACCATGGCGGGCCGTTCTCGTACACTGGCGCCGGACCAGGAAATCAGCCTGCCGGCCTGCCCATATCCCAGTGCCCGAATGACGCGACCTCGGCCAGCGGCTTGCGGCTGCGCGGGCCGGACTCGGCTGTCTTCTGGCTGGTAGACAGCACCGGATCCTCACCCGGGTCGCCTGAATTCCGCCTGGCCACGATGAGCAGTGTGGCCAGCACGTAGTCTGCCGGTATGCCGAGTGCCGATTTTGCCTTCTTCGGGTTGTAGCCCGCTATGGGGTGGGCGACGAGCCCCTCGCTGGCCGCCTGCACGATCATGCCCATCGCGCAGAGCCCGGCGTCGAAGAGGGCATAGTCGCGGCCATCATCCATCCGGCAGTCGTCCGAAGACCTGACCGCGATGGCTATGATCAGCGGTGCAGCCTTGGCCCAGGCGTTGCCTTCCGACAAGGTTGCCTTCAGGGCCTCGAGCGCAGCCCCGTCGACTCCGCCGCCTTCCTGATTGCCTGCGGCGACGATTCTCCATGGCTGGTTGTTGAAGCACGATGGCGACAGCGTCCCGGCCTCCACGATTCGACTCGCGGTTCCCGCCGGTAGCGGCTCCGACGTTATGAAACGATATGAACGGCGTTCGGCGAGCAGTCTCAGAACTTCCATGGGGCCTCCCAATTTTACCGTGCCAGCGCGAGCAGGGCGGCCTCTGCCTCGTCGATGTCCTCGTCGGGCGTCGATGCGCCGGCGGTCAGGCCGACGACGGCATAGCTTCCCAGCTCGGCCGGAATCTCGGCGGCTGATTCGACATGCCAGGCCGGCGTGCCGAGCGATCTGGCCAGTTCGGCAAGCCGCCTCGTGTTGGCGGAGTTCCTGCCGCCAACGACGAGCAGCGCGTCGACTTCGCGGCAGAGCTGCTCGACCGCCGACCGCCGCTCGCGGGTCGCGCCGCATACACCGCCCGCATCGACCAGATCGGGGTAGCGCTCGCGCAGCGCGGAGCGTATCGCGCCATATTCGGTCTCCGATATCGTCGTCTGGGCGACGAGCGCGACGGGGCCCGGGACGGAGACGGTGCGGGCGTCATCCGGCGTCGATACGATGATGGAGCCGGGAGCGTGTCCCGCCACGCCAAGCGTCTCACCATGGCCCTTGTCGCCGGCTATGATCACGGTGTAGCCGCGTGCCGCGTACGAGGCGGTGGCCTTCTGGTTGGTCGCGACGCGCGGACAGGTCGCATCGACGATCGTGGCACCGGCGGCGGTCAGCCGCTCGTACACCGCGGGGGTGGTGCCGTGCGACCGTATCACGACCAGGTCGCCATCGAGACGGCCGCCCGGCGGCGGTGCCTCGGCATCCTCCAGGTGGCCCATGCCCAGCCCGGTCAGCCGCCGGGAGACACGCGGGTTGTGCACGATCTGGCCGAGCACGTAGGCGTGCCTGCCGGTCCTGGCCGCCTCGGCAGCCGCATGCTCGGCGGTTGCCACCGCGCGCCTGACCCCGGGACAGAAGCCGAGGGTACGGGCCCTGATGACCTTCATCGATCCGCGCCTACCATGCCTAGGCCAGCTCCAGGGCTATCTCCATCATCGACTTGAAGGTGGTCTGGCGCTCCTCCGCGGTCGTTGCCTCGTGGGTCACGATGCTGTCGCTGACGGTAAGCAGCGTCAGGGCATGCTTGCGGTATTTGGCGGCAATGGTGTAGAGCGCCGTTGTCTCCATTTCGGCAGCCATCACGTTGTATGCGGCCCACATCTTCCAGGAATCGGGGTCGTCGCCGTAGAAGCTGTCCGACGTCAGGATGTTGCCGACCTTCAGGGTAATTCCCTTCGCTTCGGCCGCCTTCCAGGCGCGCTGCATCAGCCCGAAGTCGGCTATGGGCGCGTAGTCGAGCCCGTTGAAGCGGACGCGGTTGACATTGGAGTCGGTGCACGAGCCCTGGGCCATGATCACGTCGCGCAGCTTGACATCGGTCTGCATCGATCCGCAGGTGCCAATCCGCACCAGGTTCTCGGCTCCGTACTCCGTTATCAGCTCGGTAACATAGATCGAGATGGACGGAACGCCCATGCCGGTGCCCTGCACCGATATCTTCCTGCCCTTATACGTGCCCGTATAGCCCAGCATGTTGCGAACGGTTGTATAGCAGACCGGATTGTCCAGGAATGTCTCCGCGATGAACTTTGCCCTGAGCGGATCGCCGGGCAGCAGTACGGTCTGGGCTATGTCGCCCTTCTTTGCGCCATTATGCGGTGTAGCCATGGTGTCTCTCCTTTTTCGTCAGCGCTTCATGAACGCCGTTACTTCCGCGAGTGTTGGTATCGACGGCTGCGCCCCCAGCCTGGTCGCGGCGAGCGCGCCGGCGGCATTGCAGAATCTCAGATCCTCAGCATCGAGAGCGGATCCGTGCCGGCCGCTCAGTCGGGCGGCCAGCGCACCGTTGAAGCTGTCTCCGGCCGCGGTCGCGTCGACGGCCGATACCGGAAACGATGGTACCGTGAACGAACCGTGCTCGTCCATGTACAGGCAGCCTTCCTTGCCCAGCGTAACGACCACCGCCTCGATGCCCCGGTCGAGCATGGCGCGCGCACCGGCCTCCATGTCGTCGACGCCGGCGAGCAACCGCAGCTCGGTCTGGTTCGGTGTGAGTATCGAGCACGCGGCCAGCAGCTCGCCCGGCAGTTCGCGCGCCGGAGCCGGGTTGAGGAGGATCGGCACCCCGGCGTCGCGGGCAATACGTGCCGCCTCCAGCACCGACTCGATGGGCACTTCCAGCTGCAGTACGAGGCAGGAGCTCAGCCGTATCGACTCTTCGTTCTGCCTGACCCAGTCGGGACCGACGCTCGCGTTGGCGCCGGGATAGACCACGATGGTGTTGTCGCCGGAGGCGGCGACGTTGATCATCGCTATCCCGCTCGGGACGTCGACCGATTTGATGCCACCGATGTCGATGCCCTGGCGCTCAAGGTTGTGGCGCATCGCCTCGCCGGTCGTATCGCGGCCAACCGCGCCGATCATGCGGACCCGGGCACCCAGCCGCGCGGCCGCGACGGCCTGATTGGCGCCCTTGCCGCCGAAGGCGGTTACGTAGGAGTGCGCGGTCAGCGTCTCGCCCAGCTGTGGCAGGCGCTGCATCACACAGATCATGTCGTAATTGAGGCTGCCCATGACCGTTATGACGCCCGAAGCATTTTTAAAAAGCAAGTTTGGTTCTTCCTTTCCCCTTGCGCAGTATGCCGGCCGCGCGCTCGAGTGCCCTGGCGACTATCGCTTCGGCATCCATCTGCACGAGCCCGTGCCGTTTTATCCATCGGCCGGCGACCATCGAGTGCTCGATGTTGCGCGCGTCGGCGCTGTAGATGATCGCCGCCAGCGGATCGTAGAGCGGAGCGGTATTGGCGCGCCGCAGGTTCCAGAGCAGCAGGTCGGCCGGGGCGCCAGCCTCGATGCGGCCGGTGCCGAACGGCAGCGCGTCGTGGCCGCGCATCATGATGCGCCAGACGTCCCGCAGGCGGAATGCCTCGGCATCGTGCTCCTGGTACTTGCCGACCAGCGCAAGGAGGCGTGCCTGCTCCAGCGGCGACAGCGTGTTCGAGCTTGCTGCGCCATCGGTGCCGATGCACAAGGGCAGTTCTTCGGGTCGCTGCCAGACCCGTCCCGGCCCTTCGCCAAGCTTCATGTAGGTCTTCATGCAGGCGGCAATCCAGGTCCTGCCATTGAGCAGCCTGCGCTCCTCATCGAGTATCCAGTAGCCATGTCCAATGATCAGCGGCACATCCATGAGTCCGGCATCGGCTATGACCTGAAACGGCGTCCTGCCATGCGCCGCGACGCTGGCGGCGATCTGCGGCTCCGAGTCCTCGACATGGATGTGCGCCCCGACGCCAAGGGCCTTGGCCGCCTCGGCTGTCGCGGCCAGGTCGTCGGGCGAACAGGTATAGGGCGAGTGCGGCCCCAGCCGCAACGACAGCCGGCCATCGCGGCCATTCCACGCGCGCACAAGGTCGCCGGCGCTGGCCAGCTGGCCCGCGAAGTCGCCCGCCATGCCGAACATCGTCGGGGCTATGTCGGCGCGCATGCCGCTGGCCAGCACGGCCGCGCATATCCTGTCCGCCATGAAGTAGTGGTCAGCGAACGCCGTCACGCCGTTGTCTATCATCTCGACAATGGCGAGGTTCGCGCCGGCTTCGACATCGTCGCCGTCCATCGTGCTCTCGTAGGGCCATATCTCTTCGTTGAACCAGCGGTCGGGCGTCGCGTCCTCGGCTATGCCCCGGAAGATGTTCATCGGGGAATGCGTGTGCAGGTTGACAAGGCCCGGCGTCAGCACGAGTCCGTCGCAGTCGAGCACTTCATCGCCGGGCTGTCGATCGAGGGGCGCGCCGGAGGCGAGCACCGCGCCGATGGTCGTCCCATCGACCAGGAAGGTTTGCGGGCCATGTACCGTGCCTTCGCGGTCCAGCACGGTGGCTCCACGCAGGATGGTCCGGCTCATGCGCTGCCCGCAGCGGCGCCTGCCGGTCCGGGGCCATCATACGATCGCAACAGCCGCGTCATCAGCGCAAGGAAGCCGGCCGCGTCAAGATCGACGCCGACCTGCGCGTTGGGCGGAAGCCGTGTTACGCCATGCACATCGACGACGGTCTTGCCCGTCGTGTACTGGCCATCGGTCTCCACGTCGACGCGGTATGGCTTGAGCGTCACGAGCGACTGGTCGATCAGCCATGCGATGACCAGCGGATCGTGCAGTGCCAGTGTGTCGCGGCCAAAGGTGCGGTAGGCGCGCAGGTAGTGGTCGAGCATGGAGCAGCAGGGCGCTATCACCTTGCCACCCAGGGTCCGCAGGGTTTCAAGGTCGGATTGCGTCAGCGTGGCGCGGTTCGTCACATCGAGGCCGAACATCGTAATCGGTATGCCCGACTGGAATACCGCCGCTGCGGCGTGCGGGTCGGCGTAGATGTTGAACTCCGCCGCCGCTGTCGCGTTGCCCAGTCCGGCGGAGCCGCCCATCAGGTGTATCGCGTGTATCTGCTGTCTGATCTTCGGGTACGCCGAAATCGCCATCGCGATGTTGGAGAGCGGGCCGATGGCGACAATCTCGAGCGCCCCGCCGCAGTGCTCGGCCCGGTCGCGGATGAACTCCCAGGCGGGCATCGCCTCCGCGGGGTAGGCCGGATCGGGCAGACGGACGCCGCCCAGTCCATCGGCACCATGCACCGACTCGGCACGGCGCGGTTCGATGACCAGCGCCCGGTCCGAGCCGCGCGCGACGGGTATGCGCTTGCCTGCCAGCGCGAGCAGCGCCAGCGCGTTCCTGGTCGTCGTATCGACGCCGACGTTGCCGCTGACGGTGGTTATGCCGATCACGTCGATCTCGGGTGCCGCCAGCGCCATCAGTATCGCTATCGCGTCATCGATGCCGGGGTCGCAGTCTATGATGATCGTTCGTTTCATTGCGGTGGTACTTCCTTCAATCGAGCCGGCGCAGGGCGGCGTCGAGCATGTCTATGAATCGCTTCCGGTCGATATCCATCACCACGTCGACGTTCATCGGCCGGCCGCTCTGGCCCGTAAAGTCGGCTACCGTCGCCCCGATCGTGTGGGATCCGCGGCATTCGATATCGACGTGAGCCTTGCGCGACACGAAGATGGACGGATCAACCAGCCAGGCGACGGCGCAGGGGTCATGCAGCGGGCTGCCGCCGAAGTCGAAATTGGCCTCGTGGAATTTGACGAAGAAGTCGAGCAGCTCGGCCACCATCGTCGAGCAGCGGCCTCCGATCGAGCGGAAGCGTTCGGTATCCGCCCGCGTCACCAATGCCTTGTGGGTTACATCGAGGCCGCACATCGTGACCGGAATACCCGCGTTGAATACGATCTGCGCCGCCTCCGGATCGACCAGGATGTTGAACTCGGCCGCGGCCGTCCAGTTGCCGCCGATGGCGCTGCCGCCCATCAGGCTGATGCGCTCGATTCGTGGCTTGAGCTCCGGGTGCGACAGCAGCAGCGCGGCCACATTGGTCAGCGCGCCGGTCGGCACAAGCGTGACGGGTACCGGGCTTTCGCGGAGCGTCCTGGCCGCCAGCTCCACCGCCGACAGCGGCGATTCAGGCAGCCGTGGTTCGGGCAGCGATGGCCCATCCAGCCCGCTCTCGCCGTGTACCTGCGGCGCTATGATCAGGTCCCTGAACAGTGGCTTCGAGGCGCCGCGCGCTACCGGCACATCCGAACCGAGGAACGAGAGCACCTTGCGCGCGTTCAGCGTCGTCTTGTCTATCGTCTGGTTGCCGGCGCTCGTCGTGACCGCCAGTATGTTGATCTCGGGGCTCGCGTGGGCGAGCACCAGCGCGATTGCGTCGTCATGGCCAGGGTCGCAATCCATGATCACCGGAATGGGCATCGCTGTAACCTGCCTTACTTCGTGGCCGGGCTGACGCGCTCGCCGCCCGCCTCGCGGGCGAGCCGGTCGCGTCTGGTCCTGCGAACGGTATAGATGACGAGACCGATGACGGTGGCCGCGTACGGTATCATGTTGACGAACTCGGAGGGCACCTTCATCAACTGCAGCGTGTTCGACAGCGCGTCGAAGAAGCCGAACAGCAGCGATGTCAGCAGGGATCCGATCGGGGTAGCGCCGCCCATCGCCTCCGCAGCCAGCGCTATGAACCCGCGGCCGGCGGTCATGTTCTTGGAAAACCAGGAGACATAGCCCATCGACATGTACGCGCCGCCAAAGCCGGCCATGACGCCGCTCAGGGTCAGCGCCAGGTACTGTATCCTGGTAACGCCGATACCGACGGAAGCCGCCGCGCCTGGATTCTCGCCGACAGCCCTGATGCGCAGGCCCAGGGGCGTGCGGTACAGGAAGATGAAGACGGCTATCACCGACAGCAGGGCCACGTAGGTCAGCACGTTGTGGCCGGACAGCATCGTGCCGAGTACCGGAATCGAAGCGATGCCAGGAATGTTCAGCTTCGGCAGCACCTTCGACGCGAGCGATGACGATATGCCCTTGTCGCCGGCTATCAGGAAGAGCGCGAAGACCGTGCCGCCCGACGCCATCAGGTTGATGGCGATGCCGGACAGTATGATGTCGGTCTTCAGCTCGAGCGCGCAGTACGCAAGGAACAGGCCAACCAGCCCTCCTGCCACAACGGCACCCAGGAGGCCCAGGCCCGCGCTTCCGGTCAGCGCGCTGAACACGACGCCGCTGAGCGCCGCAATGAGCATGATGCCTTCAAGCGCTATGTTCATGACGCCGGCCTTGTCCGATATCAGCGCCGCCAGCGTCGCGAACAGTATCGGCGTCGTGACGCGCAGCACCGAGTAGCCGAATTCGGCATTGAATATGATTGACAGCATCTGGATCATTGCTCGGCTCCTTGCGCCGTTCCCGCAGCGGCCTTCTGCGTGGCTTCCTTGAACACGAGGCGGTGCCGGTACTTGGCCAGGAAGCTGCTTGCCGCGATCAGTATGATGATCGTGCCCTGTATCAAGGCGACAAATTCATTGGGCACATCGGAGTAACGCGACATGATATCGGCGCCTATGCGCAGGTAGGCCAGGAAGAACGCGGCGATCGGTACGAATATCGGGTTGTTGCGGGCCAGAATCGCCACGATGACGCCGTCCCAGCCGTAGCCGGGCAGGGTCTGCCAGGTGAATCGCGTGTACATGCCGAGCACCTCGAGCGAACCGCCGACACCGGCTATGAAGCCGCCGATGATCTGGCTGTACAGCACGACGTGGTTGGTGCTGATACCGGAATAGCGCGCAAACTGGGCGTTGGCGCCTATCAGCTTGATGCGATAGCCCCACCGGGTTCTGGCCATGAAGGCGCCGGCCGCTACGACCAGCACAATCGCCACCAGCAGCGAGAACGATATCCTGGTCTTCGGTATCATCGTCGGTATCAGCGCGCTACCTTTGAACTGATATGACACCATCGCGCCGGCATTGACATCGCGCAGGAAGTAGTTGATCAGGTACAGCCCGAAGAAGAAGGCTATGTAGTTGAACATCAGGCTGGAGACCAGCTCCGACGCTCCCCAGCGCACCTTGAGCGCCGCCGGAATGCCGCAGAACAGCGATCCGACCAGCCCGCCGAACAGCACGGCGACTACCGGATGCACGACCGGCGGCAGGTTGAAGTTGATGGCGATGAACGAGGCCGCTATCGCGCCGATGAAGAAGCCGCCCTCGGCGCCCAGATTGAACTGGGCGGCCGAGAACATCACGCTGATGGCGATGCCGGTAAAGGTCAGCGGTATCATCAGCTCGATCACGTTGCCGAAGTGCCTGAAACTGTCCAGCGGGCCCAGAAGGAATTTGTAGAGCGCGTCGCCAGGATCCTTGCTGACGACCAGTATGACGACCAGCGCTATGACCAGCGCAATCAGTATCGCAAGGCCGGTCCGCACGACCTCGAAGAGGCGCTGTTGCCTAGTCATGGATGACCCTCCCGATCTCTTCGGGGCTCTGTCTCTTGAGCCCGAGCATATACAGTCCAAGTTCTTCTTCGCCGACCGACTTGGCATCGGGTATGTACGCAACCACCTTGCCGCCATACATCACGATCAGGCTGTCGGAAAGCTCCATTACCTCGTTGAGGTCAGCCGAAACGAGCAGCACCGCCGCTCCGGCGTCGCGAAGCTCCACCAGCCGCGCGCGTATGAACTCGGTGGCGCCGACATCGATGCCGCGGGTAGGCTGGTCGGCGACGATCAGCGATGGGTTCGACGAGAACTCCCTGGCCACGACGACCTTCTGTATGTTGCCGCCTGACAGCATGCCCACTTCCTGGGTCGGCGAAGAGCACTTGACCGTGTATTCCTCTATCAGCCGCTGGGCGTTGGCCCGAATCGCCTTGCCCTTGAAGAACACGGGGCCGGTGAATTCGGGCATGTCGTGGTTGTATGACATCAGGTTGGCCTCGATGCCGAGCGTCGCGGCGCAGCCATGCGTCATGCGGTCCTCCGGCACGTGACAGACCCCGGCCTGCCTGATCGACTTGATGCTCATGCCGCCGACCGATGTGCCGCCGACCGTTATCGTGCCGGACGCGTAGACGCCAAGGCCGGTTATCGCCTCGACCAGCTCTCCCTGGCCGTTGCCCTCGACACCGGCGATGCCGACGATTTCGCCGCGCCGTACGGAGAACGAGACGCCGTCCACCGCCCGCTTCCTGAAGCGGTTGAATACGACGAGGTCGCGTACCGCAAGCACGGTGCCGGCCGGCTTCGCCGGAGACTTCTGCACCTCCAGTATCACGTCCCGGCCGACCATCAGCCTGGAGATGTCCTGTTCATCGATGCCCGACACGTCGAACGTACCCTGGACCGAGCCGTTGCGCATGATCGTAACCCGGTCGCACAGAGCCTTGATCTCATTCAGCTTGTGCGATATGAAGACGATCGTGTTGCCCTGCTGCCTGAGCAGCTTGAGCTGGACGAACAGCTCCTCCGTCTCCTGCGGCGTCAGCACCGCCGTCGGTTCGTCGAGTATCAGTATCCTGGCACCCCTGAACAGCGCCTTGAGTATCTCCAGCCGCTGCTTGATGCCGACGGGAAGGTCCCGGACCGCGACGCGCGGATCGACCATGAGCCCATACTTCTTGCCGAGCTCCTCGGTCGTGCGTATGGCTCCCGCCAGATCCAGGTAGATGCCCTTGCGCGGCTCAAGACCCATCACCAGGTTCTCGGCCGCGGTCAATGATGGGACGAGCATGAAATGTTGATGCACCATGCCGATGCCGTGCACGATGGCGGCATATGGCGAGTCTACCCGTATTTCCTTGCCGGAAAGCGTGATGCGGCCTTGTTCGGCCTTCTCCAGCCCGAACAGTATCTTCATCAGCGTAGACTTGCCTGCGCCATTCTCGCCTACGAGGCCGTGAATCTCCCCGGAACTGACCGAGAAGTCCACCTGCTTGTTGGCTACGATTCCATTCGGATAGACCTTGGTGATGCCTTCCATCCGTAAGAGTTCTTCCATGCCCATCCCCCGGATCAATGTATGTTGCAAGAATGCAGCCACAGAGGCGGGAGGACGACCTGTGCGTCCGCCTGCCTCTGTGGCACGATCGTCGATCAGGCCTTATGGCTTGACCGCGTTGCGGAGCTTGTTCAGATCCTCGGTGCTCATGCCGAAGGCAGAGCCAACCTTGATTTCTTTTGACATGATCTTCTTCTCGATATCGTCGAGCTTTGCCCTGATATCGCTCGGTACAACTTCCTTATATACGTCGTTCTTGGCCAGACCGACGCACTCTTCCGCAAAACCGAGCGTCTCGGCCTTGCCGTACGGGGCGGTTCCCTTCAGGTGCATCTCGATCGCGCGCAGTATCGAGTTGTCGACGCGCTTCAGCACGCTGGTCGTGATCAGCTTGGCCTTGTCCGGATCGCTGGTCAGGAAGATGGCGGCCTGATCGGAGTCGACACCGATGGCGTAGCGCTTCACGTCCTTGGCGGCATCGAGCTGGCCGAGACCCGCCTGGCCGGCCACGTTGTAGCCAATGTCCGCGCCCTGTGCGTACTGCGCCAGAGCCATTTCCTTGCCCTTGGCGGAGTCGTCAAACGAGCCGATGTATGAAATCGCGACCTTGACCGCGGGATCGACATACTGGGCACCCTCGATATAGCCGACCAGGAAGTCGTTGATGACCGGAATGTCCATGCCGCCCAGGAAGCCGATGATCTTCTGCTTGTTGGCAAGGGGCATCGACGATTCGGTGATATACGTCGCCATGGCGCCGGCGAGGAACGATGCCTCGTTCTGGCTGTACAGGATCGAATAGACATTGCTCAGGCCCAGGCTATAGTCGACGGCGGTGTCGAATATCACGTAGCGCTTGGCCGGATGATCCTTGGCTACCTTCTGCAGGGCCTCCGTCATCTGCCAGGTGCCCAGGACGATCACGTCCCAGGGGCCCTCGGACACGTCGAGCAGGGTCGGTTCCCACTTGCTCTGGTCATATCCCATCTCGATGACCTTGGTTTCTACAGCGTCGCCGAGCTTGGCCTTGACCATCGACATGCCGTTCGCCGCCGAGTCAAAGAACGATTTGTCGCCGAGCGTTCCGTTGAGCAGCAGCACTACCTTGAGTGTCGGTGCGGCAGCCGCCGGCTTCGGTTCTTCTTTCTTGGCGCACGCCGAAAGAATCACCAGTGCGGCCAGCAGTACCGCGAGTGTTTTCTTCATCTGAGTCCTCCTGGGTCGTAATCCTAGTACGGTTGGACGGTTCTGTCAAAGAAAAGAATGGCTTGGTTTACGCAAGTAATCAGGTAAATTACAGAAAAAGCTACCAATTCTGCCAGAGTGATGTATGATGGAACCCATGAAAGAACCCGATGGATCGAAGCGCCCGTGCATATCCGATATCGCCGCCGCGGCCGGTGTTTCCATAGCGACGGTCTCGCGCGTGATAAACGCGAGCGCCTACGTGAAGCCGGAGGTCGAGAGCGCGGTCAGGCAGGCGATAGACCGGCTGGGATATGTCCGGCTCAGGGTCCGGTCCGGTGACGAACCCCTGCCATTGGTAGGACTCATGCTGCCCGACATAGAGAATCCGTTCTTCGCGGGTCTCATCAAGGGTGTGCAGTCGGCGGCTGACACCCGCGGCTTCGATGTGCTTCTGGTCGATTCAGGCAACGATCCTGCAGCGGTGTCGGAGCGGCTGGACCGGTTGTCGGCGCGGCGCGTCCAGGCGGCGCTTGTCGTCGCGCCTGCGGGCTTCAGCGCGTCGGACGCAGACCTGTCGCTCAACGGCCCGCGCGGCTACTCCGCTCCGGTCGTCTTCATGGACAGGAAGGTTGGTTCGGAACGCGCCCACTTCGTCGGTTCCGAGAACTTCCATGGCGCCTACAATGCGGCGGTCTATCTGGCCAGCCTCGGGCATCGCGATGTGCTGTATCTGGCCGGCGATTGTGGCCTGAGCACCGAATCGGAGCGCCGTGCCGGGTTCTTGGCAGGCATGGCGACCGTCGGCGTCACGGACCTGGACGTGCCGGAGGAAAAGCCGCTCCGGCCGACGCGGTTCTTCGAACCCTGCGGCTTCTCTCTCGATGCCGCGTACCGGGCGGTGAGGTCGCGGCTGGCTGGCGGCCCCGACTTCTCGGCGATCTTCGCCGCGGATGACTACATGGCCTACGGCGCGCTGAATGCCATGCGCGAAGCTGGCGTGCGCGTACCCGAGGACGTGTCGTTGGTCGGCTTCGACGACCTGCCGTTCTCGTCGATGATAGGGCTGACGACCGTCAAGCAGCAGGCCTTTGAGCTGGGGATGGCGGCGCTGACACTCGCGATCGATCTGGCGAGCGGGCGCCGGCATGGGCCGCAGCGCGTCATCCTGTCGACCAGCCTGATCATCCGCGGGTCATGTGGCATCAGGTCGGGCTCGATGCCCTGATCCGGCCCGGCTGGAGATTGCCCGGCTCATAATGAATAGCATATACTGAAGGTTCTTCGCCAACGGGAAATGGTGCGTCGCGCCTGACGATTCCATGGTGAAGCTCGCGAAAAAAGGAAGGTCCAGTATGAGCAAGAAGACGATTGTCGTCGCCCTCGGGGGAAACGCCCTCATCGAAGAGGGAACCGAGGGTACCATCGAGCAGCAGTTCGAGAATACCCGCAAGAGCATGGCCGCCATTGTCGGACTGGTCAAGGAAGGCCACCGCGTCGTCCTGACACACGGCAACGGTCCCCAGGCAGGCGTCCATCTGATACGCAACGAGGCCGGAGCCTCCCAGGTGGCCCCAAGCTCGCTCAACGTCATCGTGGCCGATACCCAGGGTTCAATCGGCTACATGATACAGCAGTCGCTGATGAACGCGCTGCTCAAGGCCGGCGTCAAGACCGATGTCGTCACCGTCGTTACCCAGGTAGTCGTCGACAAGAATGATCCGTCGATGCTCAATCCCACCAAGTATGTCGGCCCCTTCTTCAAGGCGGCCGACCTCGACGCCTGCAAGGCGAAGGGCTGGATCATGAAGGAAGACCCGGGCCGCGGCTATCGCCGCGTCGTCGCGTCCCCGATTCCGGTCGATGTCGTCGAGAAGGCCGTGATACAGGAACTGCTCGACTCGGGTCGTGTCGTGATCGCGGTTGGCGGCGGTGGCGTGCCCGTGTGCAGGACCGCCGATGGCGTGCTCGAGGGCGTCGATGCCGTGATCGACAAGGATCGGGCCAGTGCCTTGCTCGCCGGCCTCATCAAGGCCGATGAGCTGCTGATACTGACGGGCGTCGACAAGGTTGCCATCAACTACAAGAAGCCGGACATGAAGGTCCTTGACAGGATGACCGTGGCCGAGGCGGAGCGCTACATGGCCGAGGGGCAATTCCCCAAGGGTTCGATGGGACCGAAGATCGAGGCCGCGATGGACTTCGTGAAGCGGGGCGGCAAGGTCGTCGTCATCACCAGCCTGGAGAAGGCCCAGGACGCGGTCGACGGCAACGCCGGCACGCGCGTCGTGCGGTAACCAGGCCAGGCAGGATACCAGAGGCGCGGGGCGCCCAGGGGCGGAATGCGCCTGGGCCGCACCGCGCCTCGTCGTCCAGCGTCAAACTTGACGGTCTATGCCTTCTATGGTACCTTGAGCAACAATCCTTCCTAACATTGAGGGCATAGACATGAGTGGTCTTTTTTCTGGTTTGAGCCTGTTCCAGGCCGCCGCCGCCAATTCTACCGGTTCGATGATTTCGACCGTCGTGATGTTTGGCGCCGTTTTCGCGATTTTCTATTTCATGATCATCAGGCCGCAGAACAAGAAACAGAAGGCCATGCAGCAGATGATCGCCGGCGTCAAGAAGGGTGACAAGGTCATCACGATCGGTGGTATTCATGGTACCGTCGCGTCCGTCAAGGACAAGACCGTCGTCGTGAAGGTCGAAGATTCAGTCAAGATCGAGTTCACCAAGTCGGCCATAGCGACCGTCGAGGCTCGCGGCGAAGAGTCCGAGACTCCTGCCGTCGAGGACAAGCAAGAAGCCGCAAAGTGACGTCCCGCGCCTTCGCAACCTCGCGGAGGCGCGATTCCCACCTCCTTTCGACACCCACCGGAGTCAACGAATGAACAAAACCAAGAGATTTCTCATCGTGCTCATCGTGTTGGCCGTCGCGTTCGCGTTCCTGGTCCCATCCATTCGTTGGTACTATCTGACCCCGAAGGAAGACCAGGCGCTTGCACTCGGCTCGCGAGAGCAGATACGTGACTATGCCTGGCGCGTCGCGCGCTCGGACATGGCCGATCTGGAAAAGCTGGCGACAGCCAATGATGAGTCGCCGCTTCCCGCACGGTTTGACCCCATGGTCAAGCGCGCCAGGAAGATATACAAGGATCTCGGACTCAAGACCCCACAGGTCTGGAGCGCCAAGGCGTATCTGGCCGCGTTCGACAACAGGGCCGATGCGCTGGCCGATCTTGAAGACTACTACCGCACCCATGTCCTGTCCCTGAAGAGCCTGCACGGCAGCGCCGTACAGCTCGGCCTCGATCTGTCGGGCGGCATGTCGGTGATCATACGCGCGGACCTGGCCGCTCTCGAGGCCAAGACCGGCCGAACCCTGTCCGCGGCGGAACGCAACGATGCCGTTGTCAGGGCTGTCGAGGTGCTGAACAACCGTATCGACAAGTTCGGTCTGACCGAGCCGGTCATTCGGCGCCAGGGTGATGACCGCATCTATGTGGAGATTCCAGGCGCCGCCGATCCGGAGCGCATCAATGGCATCATCATGGGCAGGGGCCGGCTGGCTTTCCATATCGTCGATGATGAGGCTACCTCCAAACTGACCACCTATCTCGAGGCGAACCCGCTCGCCATCGATGACAAGCTCAACCTGACCGACCCGTCGCTGATACCGGCCGGCACCGTGGTGCGCAAGTTCTATACCAAGGATGCCTACGGACTGGACGAGTGGACCGGCCGCTACATGGTGATCGAGGCGGAACCTGGCCTCGATGGCAACCATATCGAGAGCGCCACCGTCTCATCCGACCCGATAACCGGACAGCCCGAGGTCGTCTTCAACCTGGACAAGGAAGGTGGCGACATCTTCTACAAGTTGACCAGCGCCAATGTGAACAGGACCATGGCCGTCGTCCTCGATGATCGTGTCCGCACCGGAGCCCGCATATCCGGCCCCATCCAGGCCAACGTCAAGATTACCGGCTTCGCGGCCGAAGAGGCGAACAACCTGGCTCTGATCCTGCGGTCGGCCGCACTTCCAGTCGAGCTGGTTGTGGAGTCGCAGCAGGCCATCGGAGCCTCGCTCGGAGCCGATGCGATCTCCCAGGGCAAGAACGCCGTCATCATCGGACTGCTTGCGGTATTCGCGTTCATGCTTGTCTACTACAAGGGCGCCGGTGTCAACGCGGCGATCGCGCAGGTACTCAACCTGTACCTGATGTTCTCGATCCTGTCGGCCTTCAACCTGACGCTGACCCTGCCGTCGATCGCCGGCTTCGTGCTGACGATAGGCATGGCCGTCGATGCGAACGTGATCATATTCGAGCGCATGAAGGAAGAGTTGCGTGAAGGCAAGGGCCGCAAGGCCGCCATCCAGGCGGGCTTCGCCAAGGCCTTCTGGGCGGTCATGGACTCCAACATCACGACCATCCTCGCGGCCTTGTTCCTGGCTCAGCTTGGAACGGGCGCCATCCAGGGTTTCGCCGTCAGCCTCGCGATCGGTAACATGTCGTCGCTCTTTACGGCGCTGTTCGTTTCCAGACTCATCTTCGACTTCAATACCGATGTGTTCAAACGGCAGACCTTGTCGATCAGCTGGAGGGTCAAATGAAGCGAGTCATCCAATTCCACAAGGCGTTCCTGCCGACCGCCTTGGTCTCGATCGCGCTGATCCTGGTTGGACTCGCCGGCCTCGTGACCAAGGGGTTCAACCTCGGTGTCGACTTCCAGGCAGGCGTCAACCAGTACGTCCAGCTCGCGTTTCCGGCGGCGGATATTTCCTATGCCGGCAAGGGCACACCGGTCCTGTCGATCAGTGAGTCGGCGGTCACGGTCGTGTTCTCCGGTGCCGACGTCGTGGCTCATACCGCTACCTGGGATCTGAAGACCGTCGGGACCATCACCGATCTCGCCACCGCGATGAAGACTGAAGGCATCGACGTCAGCATTCGTGATGGAGCGGGATTGTCCGCAGCCCTGTTGATTCCCACCTATCAGGGCAACTATACATTGGGCGTAGAGCCGGTATTGGTGCATCGTGGCCCCAAGGCGCCCGCTGAGGTGTATGGCACCATCGAGCAGGTCCGCAAGGCCGTCGAAACCGTCGGCTCCGTATCGGTGCAGAATGTTGGCACGGCGGGCTCGATGCAGTACATGATCCGCGTTCGCGATGATGGCAAGGACAAGGCCTTCAGCGAGAAGATTCCAGGACTGGTGAAGAAGGCGCTTGAAGGCGCGTATGGCGCCGACAAGGTAATAACCATGCGCACCGACTACGTCGGCGCCCAGTTCTCCAAGAGTCTCGCCGACAGTTCATTCAGACTGACGCTGCTGACCGTTCTGGCCATTCTCCTGTACGCATCGATCCGCTTCAAGTTCGAATACGCACTGGGAGCGGTGCTGTCCATTGTCCATGATGCCCTCATCATGATCGGCTTCATCGTCTGGACCCGGATGGAGTTCAATACGACATCGATAGCCGCCATCCTGACGATACTCGGCTATTCGATAAACGACACCATCGTCATTTTCGACAGAATTCGTGAGGACCGCAAACTTGACCCCAGCTCGAAACTGACGACGGTCATTGACCGGTCGATTACCGAGACCCTCGGCCGAACCGTCATCACCTCGGGTACGACGATGCTGGCCATCCTCGCTCTGTTCCTGTTCACCTCCGGCAGCATCAAGGACTTTGCCCTTGCCTTGCTTGTCGGACTGGTGTCAGGCACGTACTCGAGCGTCTACATAGCATCATCGTTCGTACAGCTCTGGGAGAATACCCTCGCCAATCGCAAAGCGAAGCCCACAGTACCCAGCGCCGCCGTGAAGGCTGCCAAGTAGCCTCCGACCCGTTTCATGTGGCCACCCGGGAGACCGAGTGGCCATTGCATGAATGGCCCGCACTGATGGTGCCGCTTTACAAAGCTGAGCTGTTTGAGTATATTCTTCGAGCGCAGTGACGTTCCGGGAACCAGACTGGGATGTTATTTTAAAGTGAGCAAGCGCACATGGCGCCGGACGCGTGAGTACACGCTAGCGGCGCAAGGAATATTATTTAAAAATGTGCTGACGCACATGGCGCCGGACGCGTGAGTACACGCTAGCGGCGCAAGGAATGTGGTTGTGGCAATTTTTCTGTAGAAAAATTGGCGCCGTACCCAAGCGGTAAGGGAGAGGTCTGCAAAACCTTCATGCGGCGGTTCGATTCCGCCCGGCGCCTTACAAAAAAAGCCACCCGAAAGGGTGGTTTTTTTCATACAGGGGGCGCCAGGCGGAATCGAACCGGAGCGAGCGCCGAGCGATAGCGAGGAAGAGCGCGCAGGACGCGCGCGGAAGCGAACCTAGGCGGCCTGGAAGCGCGAGACACGAAGTCGAGCGCTGGAGGGCGATTCCGCCCGGCGGAATGGCAGAGCGATGTGGTGCACATGGTTCGTGTCATGGTATTCTGCGGGACGTGATGGAAGAGTACCCAGGTTTCGACGGCCCGATGTTGATACGACTCGCCAATACGCGCATGCCTTATGGCAAGTACGCGGGTCGCCTGCTCATCGATCTGCCGGAAGCCTATGTGGTCTGGTTCTCGCATACGGGCTATCCGAAAGGTGAAATCGGCGAGTTGCTTGCATCGCTCTACGTGATCAAGGAGAACGGGCTGGAAGCGCTCGTGCGGCCGCTGGTCGGCATGAAGAGCTGAGTCACCACCGCTCGGCGCTCGACAAGGCTCTCGACAACGCTCGTGCCTTGTCGACCATGCGAGCCATCGAGGCCTCGGGGTTTCGCCTCCGGGCTTCGTCAAAAGGTACCCATGCAACGGCATGTGATTCATCGCTGACGCTCGTGTGCCCAGGCGGTGCCACCAGGAGGAATCGCACATCGTAATGAACATGCGCGGGTGCCTCGGGGCGCTCGGGTATGTTGTGTATGTCGATGTCGAAGATCCGGTCGGGTGAAAATGGTGTGGCGTGTACGCCGGTCTCTTCAAGGGCTTCCCGCACGGCCGCCTGCAAGGCCGTTTCGCCGGGCTCGCAGTGCCCGCCTGGCTGCAGCCACTTCCCGAGTTTGCGGTGATGAACCAGCAGCGTCTGCGTCATTGACGGGTCTACAATGAAGGCGGAACCCGTAACATGGCCGGGACCGCATGACCGCAGGAAGGCATCCGGGCGAGCGCCTGCGAAGTCGAGCAGGCGATTTGCGGTATCGGACTCGCCGGCGTAGACCAGTCTGTAGGCGTTCAACAGTACGATGAGTTGCTCGTTTGGCAGAGGCGGCGCCCCCCGTGACGGGGCAGTCTTATCAGGCATTGCCCCAATCTAGCGATCCTGAACGCCGCTTGCAAGTGCGGGCACGGGTACGGCATGGAGGCCGTACTCGTGACGCAATGACTACCGAGCCGCCTCGGTGCCAGACGCGTCCGAAGCGTCTGGCCGGCCGGCCGATGAACCGAGGAGTGACTCGGTTCTGGCAAGTTCGGCGCGGAGGAAGGTCGCGCGGCTCTCGAGTGCGCTCCTGATGTCCTCCGAGGCCGAGGCGGCATGTTCGGCATCATCGTAGCCCACGCGGAACATGCCAAGGCCGCGACCCATTCCCGGGCCGTAGCCACCGCCGAAACCGGCACCGCATCCGCCATGCCTCAGGCCGGATGCCCTGCCAGCGCGGGCGCCGCTGCCGCCTCGGCACAGACCCTGTCCTCGTCCTGTCATTGACCCTCGGCCTTCCGGTCCTGTTCTATTCATTCCGGGCATAGTTGCCTCCATATATCTCTTTGATGGCGTGACGCCAACGGCGCCAGATATATTGCTGGCATATGCCAGAAAATAGATCTGGTTCAATATATGGCATATGCTCATATATAGTCAAGTGCGAGGTGCGCTGGGATACTGGGCGGAGCAAGGAAAGGCCCGGACCGCGGCGGACCGGGCCTGTATGGCATGAGTCCTCGTCAGCCTATGAGCCGGTTCATCCTCGCCACGAAGTCGGCGGGGTCCTTGAGCGGGGCGCCCTCGACGAGCAGCGCCTGATCGAGCAGCACGCGCGAAATATCGGCGGTCAGTGTCTCGTCGGCAGAATCGGACAGCCTCCTGAAGAGCTGGTGGTCACCATTGACCTCGAGGATGGGTTTGACATCGAAGCCGTCGCTCCGCCCCATGCTCTTCATGAATTGCTGCAGCTGCAGCGTCGGATCGTCGGTGTCAACGACGATGCACG
>MTLE01000348.1_pt4 | contig 49499 bp, 36 predicted proteins | sample 1982461 | NCBI WGS metagenome assembly MTLE01 (sample SAMN05712605, study PRJNA340218) | biofilm metagenome | isolation source: sample SPL anode biofilm adapted to -200 mV | place: USA | collected 2012-02-03 | reverse complement strand
ATGGGCTGTTTTGATTCGTGAACGGTACTGCCTCCGTGGAGGGAACGTCAAGCCGTCCTTCGCATGTGAGAACACCTTCCCCAAGGGCGATGGAAGATTGACCGAGGTGGCCAACCAAGCGCCAACTCCCACGATCCGCCCAGGACCGCGCAGCCCGTGTGTCAGGCTCGCGTCCGGGGCCCTTCCGCCCGCAAAAATGCATCCGTCCCCTCGGAAACGGCCTCCAGGCTTGAATCACGAACCTCGTGACCCTAAGATTTCCGAATCCATACCTCCCAGCGCCCCCACCCAGTTTTAAATAATTCCTAGGAAGGAGTGAATCCCGTGAACCATGGACTGTCTGCGGCGATGTTGTGCGTTTGCCTTGCGCCCAATCCCGCCCCTGCCCAGACCATCCCCCTGGATATGCTTCCCGTCGTTCTCAAACTCCAGGACCAGTCGATCTTCACGGAGAAGGCCTGGATCTTCCTCCCCCTGGAAGGGGACCCCCTCGTCATCACCGGCGAGGAACCCGGAAGCCACGACGTCCGCCTGCCCACGGAGGGCTTGCGATTCGGCTACCGGTCCTTCCGGAACGGCTTCTTCTGGGACATCCGGAGGGCCGTCACCCGGGAGGACGGCAAGGAGGTCAGCCAGTCCATCCTGTTGAGGCAATCCGTGAACGCCCCTTCCGGCCCATGGGAACGGGTCGGCCAGATCGACACGAGCTGCGGACTCACCAACTACCTGGTGCCCCTGGACAAGGAAGGGCGCTTCCTGGGGATCAGTCCCTTTTTCGGGTATGTGAAGGACGGCCAGGCTTCGCTGGTGGCCACCTTCAGCCTCCGGAACGGGAAGCTCGAACTCCAGGAGGTGATCGGCCTTCCCTTCGGCACGGCGAAGAACCTCGCCACCGTCAAGACCACCACCTTCCCCCTGCCCCCCCTCCGCCCCGGCGAGTCGCCCAACCGCGAGCCGCGGCGGCTCCAGTCGTGCCTCTTCTCGCCTGCGGCCCTGCGTCCTGATCTGTGGTTGCCGGTCCTGCTGCCGGACCACCTGGCCCTGGCGTCCTCCAGGACGGGGGTCATCTGGCTCCTCAGCCTGAAGGACGGTGCCGTCCACCGCACCGTCGACCTGGGGCACCTGGAGGTCGGCGACATGGAAAAGCTCGGCCACCTGGATCATTTCCTCCTGGCGGCCACCCCCGACGCGGACAACCGCCTGATCGTCGCGACCCGTTCCCCCGACGTGCTCCTGTTCGCCAAGTCCCTGCACACCCCGCCGGGGTCCCCGGAGGAGGTGGCGGTGGAAAACAGGCGGCGGTTCAAGGAAATCATCAAGGAGAAGACGGACATCCATTGGTGGGCCGTGGATCCCGAAACCGGCGAAAAGGAGAGCCTGGACGAGGGCGGACGCTTCCCGGACCGCGTGCCCTTCGACCGGCAGGGCCAGCTGCGCTTCCTCTTCACCCCCGCCGGAAAAGTCCATCTGCATTCCCCCGGCCCCTGGACGGACCTGGTGCGCGCCATGGGGTTGAAGATGCCCGTGCCGCCCCGCGAAGCCGGCGAGGGGGAGCCAGCGGACCGGCCGAAGCCCGCCGGAAAGCCGAACTGAATTCAGGATTGCCTTGGTGGAGTCAGGAAAATAGGTTCTTCACGGGACTCCGGCAAAGGTCGCGCGGGTCTTGAGAAAGAAGGCGGCCTCGTCCGGGTAGCCGTAGGCAAATCCAGGATGTCTGAAGTGTGCTCCTGCCGACCTTTTACACGGTGAATCCGGCAAACGCCATGGAAGGGCGTTGTCGCCGAGGCGCCGAACACGCCGGGGATCGCCGATGAAAAATGAAGATCTCTTCTCGGCGAACCTCGGCGTCTTCGGCGCCTCGGCGATAGGCTTTTCATTTCGAACCGCCTCGATGACGGGATCAGGACGGCCTTCGACCACCCGCCCCAAGCCCCTTTCCAAGAGCAGGCCAGAGCGAATGTGGATAGAGGCCGTCACTCAATTCCGTAAAGAACCGAAAGACATCGATGACGCGGAGGGCGCGGCGTAAGCGCCGCCGGCCTCAAACGCCCCCCCGGAGTTCCTTCAGCGGCCCCAGGCCCGGATCCATGCGTTCCACCCCCGCCAGCAGCTTCCGGGCCGTCGCCCGCAGGGCCGGGGCCTTCGCCGGCAGGAGTTCCGCGGCCAGGAGGTTCGCCCGGGCCAGGGCCAGTTCCGTTTCCCAACTGGGGATGCGGTTCAGGGTCCGGGCCCGCTCCAGCTTGGCCAGGGCCTGGGTGAGCGCGGGCTCCGGGGAGGCGTGCTGGGACGCGAGCCAACGGGCTTCCACCAGGGCCAGGAGGCCCGCCTGCAGGGGATTGTCGTAGAAGGTCGGATCCAGGGATTCGCCCTTCTGGCAGGCGCTCTGCCCTTCCTTCAGGTAGGGCACGGGGCTCCGGCCCGCCTTCAGTTCCTGCTCGGCCAGGATGCGCGCCGCCAGGGCCCAGGTGCCGTGGCCCAGGGTCGCCGTGGGGTCCAGCTGCACCGTGCGGCGGGCGTAGTCCAGGGCCCGGGCCAGGGTCGGGCCCGCGGAATGCCCGGTTTCCATCTCCCACTGGCCGCGCCGGGCGGTGTAGTAGGCGACGTTGTTCAGCAGGGCCTGGTCCCGGGGGTTGATGGCCAGCCCCCGTTCGAAGGCCTCCATGGCCCTCTGGAACCAGAGGCCCGGATCCTGCCCGTGGTCCAGGAGGAATTCGGCCTCGGCGCCCGCGAGGCCGCCCACCCAGTCATGGTTGCTGGCCAGCTCCGGCTGGAGCTGCACGAGGCGGGCCCCCAGGGCGAGTCCCGTCTCCACCGTGGCCCGGGGGTCCCGGCCCTTGCGCCGGTCGTCGTCGGCGGCCACGAAGCACAGGAGGATGTGCCCGCGCAGGACCGTGACGTTGCCCGGTTCGAGGGCGGCCGCCCGGCGGAAGTGGTCCGCGGCGCCCTGGATCCAGGGTTCCGGCTGCCCCCCGTGGTAGCGGAGGTACTCGGCGTTGGAGCGCTGGAGGCCCGCCATCAGGATGAGGGGGCCGGTGCCGGTGTCGGACACGGCCGCCTTGCGGGCGGCCTCCAGGGCCTTGGCGTTGGCCTCGATGGGCGAGGCGCCCCGGTGCCGCAGGGCCTCGGCCCAGGTGCCCCAGATCTGGGCCCGCATGAGCTGGGCGTCGGCGGCCTGGGGATCGCAGACGAGGGCCTGGTCCACCCGGCGCAGGGCTTCGTCCCGGCGGGTGGGGTCCAGGGTTCCGGTTCCATGGATGGCCAGGCGGAGGGCCAACAGGCACCGCCTGGCTTCCGCCAGGTACAGGTCCGGATGGCTCCGGGCGATGCCCAGGGCCGTGCCGAAGGCCTGCGCGGCCCGCCCCACCGCGGCGGCCGAATCCTGGAAGAGCCCCCGCTGGAAGGCGGTCTCCGCCTCGTCCAGGGCGGCATCCCCCATGAGCTTGTGGGCCTCGAAGAGGGACGGATCCTCGTCCAGGGCCTCCCGGGCCAGACGCGCGGCATCCCCGTCGCGCCCTTCGTAGTAGGCGAGCAGCCCCTTCAGGTAGGGCTCGTCCCCGGCCAGGCGGATGAAGTCCAGGGCCGGCTTCCGGCAGGTGCGCTCCAGGTCCTGCTTCATGGCCGTGCGGGCATCCCCGATGCGCTCGCGCTCGGCCTCCTCCAGGCCGCGCCGGTACAGCTCGCCCAGGGTGGAGCCCAGCGCCTGGGCCACCTGGGGCTCCCGGGCGCCCAGCGCCCAGGCCCGCATCAGCTGGTCCCGCGCCTCCCGGTACTCGCCCAGGACCAGGTGCCCCCGGCCCAGGGCGTAGGCCCCGGGGGCGTCCGCCAGGCCCGGCCGCGCCGCCATGTCCACCCGGATGGCGGCCATGGCCTGCCGCACGCGGGCGAGGTCGCGCCCCAGGTCGTGGGCGGGTAGGAGATGCGCCACCCGGAGCGACCACTCCAGGTCCTTGACCTGTTCCCCGAAGCGCCGGGCCAGTTCCGCCTGGGCCCGGGCGCGCCAGGTGCTGCGGGCGTTCCAGGCGGTGGCCGAGCCGCCCAGGAGGACGGTCAGGCTCAGCAGCAGGGTGGCCACCTTGTGCCTGCGGGCGGCCTTCCCGGCCAGGTAGAAAAGGGACGGGGACCGGGCGAGGATGGGTTCGCCCCGGCTGAACCGCTCCAGGTCCTCGGCCAGGAGGCGGGCGCTGGCGTACCGGCGGTCCGGTTCCTTCTCCAGGCACTTCTGCACGATGACGGCCAGGTCCGCGGGAAGGCCGGGCACCAGGGAACGCAGGCCCGGCGCCTCCGTGCCCGACAGGGCCACCAGGGTCTGGGCGGCGTTGGGGCCCCGGAAGGGCGGCCGGTTGGCCAGGAGGAAGAAGAACGTGGCCCCCAGGGCGTACACATCGGCCCGGGCGTCGATGCGGCCGGTAACCCCCATGGCCTGTTCCGGCGCCATGTAGGCAGGGGTGCCCACCACCTGCTCGTCGATGGTGAGGGAACCGCCCTCCTGCTCCCGCGCCAGGCCGAAGTCCATGAGGAAGGGCGTGACGCCCCCGGGGCGGTCCTCCAGCATGATATTGGAAGGCTTGATATCCCTGTGGATGAGGCCAGCCTGGTGGGCGGCCTCCAGGGCGCCGGCGGCCAGGGTGATGATGCGGACCTTGTCGGCGAGAGCCAGGTCCTTCCCCCGCTGGGCCAGGTTGCCCCCCTCCACGTACTGCATGGCGATGAAGGGAACCCCTTCGAACTGCCCCACTTCGTAGACCTTGCAGATGTTGGGATGGTCCACCCGGGCCTGGGCGCGGGCTTCCTGCTCGAAGCGGGCCAGGATCTGGGGATCCTGGTTCCGCACCAGCTTGAGGGCCACGATGCGGTGGAGGTAGGGGTCGTAGGCCTGGTAGACGCGCCCCATGCCGCCCTCGCCCAGCAGCGGCCCCAGGACGAACCGCCCCACCTGGCGCCCGGGTTCCGGGGCCTGGCCCAGCCATTCCGGCAGGGTCAGGGGGCGCTCGGCCACCGTATCCGGGAGGGTGGGGTCGTCCTGGGAGGGCGCGCCCGCGCCCGTCCAGTCCATGTCCGGACCAGGCCATCCAGGCGAGGTGATCCTCCGCTTGTCCTCACTCCCCATCCAGCCATCCCTTGCGATGCTCCTAGTCTACCTTGGATTCGCCCGCCTCCTCGGCCAGGCTGCCCAGGTACTCGGGCAGCCGGATGCCCGCCAAGCCCGCCACGTCGTGCAGGGGCGGCAGGCTCTTGATGAGGCCGGCGAGGAAGGCGGAGGTGGCGGTGCCGTCCTTGCCCGCGCCGTCCCACACGGTGACCTTGTCGATGCGGATGTTGCGGATGGCTTCCACCTGCAGCTGGACGATCTGCTCGATCTTCTCGGTCATGAGCAGGGTGGCGGCGGCCTTGGCGTCGCCGTTGCAGCTGGCCACCAGGTCCTGGTACCCGGCCGCCTTGCTGGCCAGCACCTTGCGCAGGCCTTCGGCCTCGGCCTGGTACTTGAGCAGGATGGCGTCGGCGGTCCCCCGGGCCTCGCGCCGGGTGCGCTCGGCCTCCGCTTCGGCGGCGATCTCGACCTTGCGCTTGTCCACCTCCTGGCGCACCACCTCCTGGGCGTTCAACCGCTCCAGCTCGGCCTTGTACTGGGCCTTCTGGATCTCCGCCTCGGCCTCCCGGCGGGCCACTTCGCCCAGGCGGGCGGCCTCGGCCTGGCGCACCGCGAGCCCGGCGTTGGTGCCGGCGATGGCGGCCAGGGCCTCGTTCTCGCCGCCCACGGCCGTGGCCTCCTGGTGCTTGATGTAGACGCGCTGGTCGGCCTCGGCCCGCTTCTTCCCCTTCAGCGCCTCGGCCACGTTCTCGGCCACCCGGATCTCCCGCTCCCGGCTGGCCTCGGATTCGCCGATGCTGCCGGACTTCTCCTGCACCGCCACGTCCACCTTGGCCTGGTTGATGGCCTCCGCCGCGGCCTTCTTGCCGATGCTGTCGATGTAGCCCGACTCGTCGGTGATGTCCGTGATGTTCACGTTGATGAGGTAGAGCCCGATCTTGTTCAGCTCGGGGGAGACGTTCTTGCGGATGGCCTCCAGGAAGCTCTCCCGGTCCTGGTTGATCTGCTCGATGGTCAGGCTGGCCACCGTCAGGCGCAGCTGACCGAAGATGATCTCCTTGGCCATCTCCTCGATGTGCGAGGGGCTGAGGTTGAGCAGCCTTTCGGCCGCGGCGGTCATGATCTCGGGTTCCGTGGAGACGCCCACCGTGAAAGTCGATGGAACATTGATTCGTATGTTCTGCATCGAAAGGGCTTTTTGCAGCGGAATGCTGATGGTCATGGGCGTCAGGCTCATGAAGGCCGAGCCCTGGATCAGGGGCAGCACCAGGACGCCGCCGCCGTGGATGCACCGCGCCGACTGCCCGGCGCCCACCTTCCCGAAGACCACGAGGATCTTGTCGGAGGGGCAGCGCTTGTACCGCGAGGCCAGGAAGACCAGCGTGAGGAGGAGGAGAAGGGCGAACCCGAGGACCGGGAACACCCAGAGGTTGATGGATTCCAGCATTACATCTCCTGGGAGAGGGATTGGACAATGGCGAGGGAACGCTCCACGCGCACCACGCGGATGGGGGTACCGGTGGGGAGCCCGCCGCCTGACGCCTCCTCGGCGTCCATTTCCCGGATGCGCTGGCCGATGCGAACGTTCACGCGGCCGGTCCCCCTTTCGGGGATGCGCTCGTGGACCGTGCCTAGGCACCCGACGGCGGCCCGGGGCGGGATCGTCCCGCTGGACTGCAGGTTCTGGGCCAGGCGGAAGACCCGGGCCAGGATCCCCACCGTGGCCGCCCCCGCCAGGAACCCGCCCAGCAGGGACGGCACCGCCCCGGCGCCGGTCTGGCGAGCCAGGGCGATCCCCACCAGGCCGGACATCAGGAAGAACGACGAGAGGCCCTGGACGCTGAGCACCTGGAAGTCATCCCCGTCATCCCCGTCGTCTCCGTCCATGCCGGCGAGCATGGTGACCAGGCGCGCCACCGCGCCCAGGGCCCCCAGGACCGCCAGGCCGAGAAAGATCACTTCCAGGCTGGATAAGGAACCCACCGTGCCTCCCTGGTGATTACCTGTCCCCACTGGCAGAAAAAATCCCGCCCCGGTGCGGGGCGGGAGGGAGGTAGGAAAGAACCTAGAAGGTGTAACCGGCCACCAGGGACAGGACCGACATGTCGTACTTGAACCTGCCGGTGTTGCCAGAAATGGTGAAGTCATTCTTGAAGGTCGAAGCGCGGTAGCCCAGTTCCACGCTCCAATGGGGGCTGAACTGGTAGCCGGCGAAGAGGCCGTGGGCGAGGCCGCTGGAGGTGCGGGAAAGGGTGAGGCCGCCCATGGTTTGGGGCAGTTCAAGTTCCAGTTTGGTGGATCCGTAGCCCAGACCGGCGCCCGCGTAGAATCCCTTCGCCGGGCTCCCGTTGAAGTAATGGAGGTAGTCCGCTCCCAGGGTGTTGAGGGATGCGGTCGTCTCCACCCTGCCGTCGGTCGACACATTACCGAGAGGCGTGTTGATGGATGAGGGCTTGCCGATGGACGCCGCGCCGTCCAGTCGCGCACGGATCATGTGGCCGGCGCCCAGGTCCCAGCGCCCGAACAGGACCACCTGGGCTCCCGAGGAACTGTCCGTCAGCTTTCGCATGTCCCTCTGCGGCAGGGCCACGCCGAGTTGGAGGCCGCCGGTGAAGTCTGCGGCGGACAGGGACGCGGCACCGAGGAGGAGGGTGGTGAGAAGGGGGATTTTCATGGATACTCCAGAGAGGCCAGGATCGGCCAGCAAGTCCCCTCCATTGTCATTAATTATTAATTGATGTCAACGCTAATTAGGCTATATTTATCACTTGGAATCACCATCTATTGCATTATTTATAATCCAACCAATCCAAAGCGCGCTCTGGACCTTGATCTACCGGATTGGGCCTTCCCGACTTTGAAGCCTGAAGCCATTCCTCCGCGCCCCTCCGCGAGTCCTCAACGTCTCCGCGTTTCAAGTGGCTCTCCAGGCGGGTCGGCGCGTTGCGTCAGTGGACGGTTGCGCCGGCACACACCAGCAGCCCATTGGACGCGGAGGTGCGGAGGATCTCGCGGAGGGTCGCGGAGAACCGCCTTTTGGGATACCGAGCGCCCCAGCGGTACTAGTCGACCCGGAACGTGTCCAGGAAGGCCCGGAGCCGCGGGTCATCCGCCCGTTCCACCGTGGCCTGGGCGTGGTGCAGGCGGCCGCGTTTGAGGACGACGATGCCCTCCACCCGGGCCCCGGAGGCGGTCCTGGCCCGGTAGAGGAAGCCGGGGCCACGGCCGGCCGGCAGGTCCTCGCGTTCCAGGGCGCCCAGGCGCTTGGCCAGGAAGCCCTGGAAGGTGGCCAGGGCGGCGGGGGTGGTGTCACCGCCCTGGGTGCCGGGGGGGAGGTTGCCCACGTCCACCCGGAAATTCAGGTCCATGCGCCCGGGAGGCGTATAGGCGTAGCTGTGCCATTGGATGTAGCCGAAGGGCGTGTCCTCGGGGTAGATGGCCTGCCGGGGCTCCCCCGGGAACGTGGCGTGGACCTGCAGGTTCGGCTGGTCGAAGGCGTAGGGCGTTTCCCGGGCGCAGGCCAGGAGCAGGGCCGCACAGGCCAGGGGCAGGACCGACCGGGCCTTCATCGTCCGGCCTTCAGCGGCTGTAGCGCCGGAGCATCCGCATGTTCCGCCGGTAGGCCGCGCCCCGGGTGAAGTTGATGGCCACGGGCTTGGGGAAGCGCGTGATGGAGCTGGCGAGGCTGATGAAGGTGCGCACGGTCTGGGCGGCGACCCGGCCCTGGCGGGCCGCGTTGTCGTAGTAGACCATCAGGGCGCTGCGCATGATGGACTTGGGGAGGTTGAAGAGACCGTACGATTCCAGGACATCGTGGTTGATGCGGCGCGTGCCGTCATTCTCCGTGACGATCAGGTCTTCCGGCTTGATCTCCTGTCGCATTCCTGAGTCTCCTACCCTGCTATCGGCTGGGCTTGGGTTCAAGCTAAGCGTAAATCGCGAAGGCTTCAACAAGAATTAATGATTACTGGGCATGGTCCAGGAAGGTCAGGTCCGGATTCTTCTCCTTCGTGGTGCGGCGCTGCCAGTCGTTCTCGAAGAGGATGGCCGGGTTGCCGTCGGCGTCCTCCACCAGTTCGCCCCAGAACCGGCTGGGTTCGGGCCAGCCGCCCTGGAGCCACCGGGCCATCTGGAAGCTGCGGGGCTCCATGATCACGGGGCAGGCGTACTCGGTCTTGAGGCGGTGCTGGAGCACATCGAACTGCAGGCGGCCCACGGCGCCCAGGATGGGCAGGGGCGCGCCGCCCCGGGGCCAGAACACCTGGACCACGCCCTCCTCGGCGATCTGCTGCACGCCCTTCAGGAAGCCCTTGCGGGCCCCGGGATCGGCCAGGCGCACGGATACGAACTGCTCGGGGGAGAAGCGGGGCACCGCGTGGAACTCCACGGGACCGGCGGCGCTCAGCACGTCCCCGATGCGGAACATGCCGGGGTTGATGAGCCCGAGGATGTCCCCGGGGAAGGCCTCGTCCACGATGACCCGCTCGCGCCCGAAGAACATGTGGGGGTAGTTGAGCTTGATGCTCTTGGCGCCGCGCACGTGGAGGGCGTCCATGCCCCGCACGAACCGGCCCGAGACGATGCGGGCGAAGGCCACCCGGTCGCGGTGCGCCTTGTTCATGTTGGCCTGGACCTTGAAGACGAAGGCCGTGAAGGGGGCGTCCACGGGCACCTCGCCGCCGTCCATGAGGGGGCGGGCATGGGGCGCCGGGGCCATGGCCAGGAACTCCTCCAGGAATTCCGCCACCCCGAAGTTGTTCAGGGCGCTGCCGAAGAAGAGGGGGGACTGGCGCCCGGCGAGGAACTCCTCCAGGTCGAAGGGGGGCAGCACGTGGTCCATGAGGTCCACGTCGTCGCGCAGCTGCTGCAGTTCGGCGGGGGTGAGCAGGGCCTTGATCTCGGGGTCGTCCAGGCCCCCTTCCCCGGCCACCCGGGCCTTGCGGCCGGCCTTGGTGCGCTCGAACACCTGGATCTGGCCGGTGGCGCGCACGTAGACGCCCTTGAAGTCCGTGCCCGAACCGATGGGCCAGGTCATGGGCACGGCGTGGAGGCCGAAGAGCTCCTCCACCTCGTCGATGAGCTCCACCGGCTCCCGTCCCGGGCGGTCCAGCTTGTTCACGAAGGTGAAGATGGGCAGCGCCCGCTCCCGGGCCACCCGGAACAGCTTCTTGGTCTGCTCCTCCACACCCTTGGCGCAGTCCAGGAGCATCACCACGCTGTCGGCGGCGGTGAGGGCCCGGTAGGTGTCCTCGCTGAAGTCCTGGTGGCCCGGGGTGTCCAGGAGGTTGATGACGTGGTCCTGGTACTCGAACTGCATGGCGGCGGAGGTGACCGAGATGCCGCGCTCCTGCTCGATCTCCATCCAGTCGCTCTGGGCGTGGCCCGCGCCCTCGCGCCCCTTGACGCTGCCGGCGCGGTCGATGGCGCCGCTGTAGAGCAGGAGTTTTTCCGTGAGCGTGGTCTTGCCCGCGTCGGGGTGGCTGATGATGGCGAAGGTGCGCCGGCGCTTGATTTCTTCGTTCAGATGCATGGGTTCCGTCACAAAAAGGGAGCGGCGCCGGGTTGGCGGCGACCGCTCTCCTTCATTCTAACCGCGATGGCCGGCGGGAAATCGGAAGGTGCGACACACGATTCGGAAATCCATGGCACACTTCCAATCTGTCATTTCGCCTTAAGCCAAAAGGGTGCACCATGGTAATAACCGACACCGACATCCGCGATTCTCGGCCCAGGGCCCGCAAGGCGGCCTGGGAGATCCGGGAATTCCGCGGGCGGGACGGGCTCCAGCGGCTGGAGGAGGACTGGCGCCGCATCTGGTCCTCGCTGCCGCTGCGCACCAGTTTCCTTTCGTACGAGACCTGCGCGGCCCACGTGGACCACATGATGGCCGACCCCGGCCAGCTCCGCTGCCTGGCCCTGGACGACGGCCAGGGGGTGCGCGGCATCTGCCTGCTGGAACCCAGGGTGGAGGGACGGCTGGGGGTTCCGGTGCCGGTGTGGGGCGTGCTCTGGCCCCGGCACGGGCATCAGGCGGACGTCCTTTGCGCCGACGACGAGGCGCGCCGGCGCTTCCTGCCGGCCCTGGCGGCCCACGTGCGGCGCAATCCCCTGGGCCGGCCCCTGATGGCGCTGGGGCCCCTGCCCTCGGGTTCCCCCTTCTGGGAAGGCCTGCGCCACCTGGGGCCCCCCTGCCTGGACCCGAAGGAGAGCGTGCGCTTCCTGGACTGCGGCCGCCCGTACCGGGACCTGGCGGAAGGCCTGTCCGGCAACTTCCGCCGCAACCTGAAGACCGCCCGGAACCGCCTGGCGGCCCTGGACGACGTCCGCTTCATCACCGCCCGCGAACCCCGGGACCTGGAGGCCGAATTCAGGACCTTCCTGGAGGTGGAGGCCTCCAGCTGGAAGGGCCGGGCCGGCACGGCCGTGAAGTTCCGCAAGAAGCAGCCCGCCTTCTTCGCCGCCCTGGCCGAAACGTTCCAGGGCGAAGCCGGCCGGTTCGAGATCCACGCGCTGTACGCCCAGGGGCGCTGCCTGGCCTCGATCCTGGGCACCCGCACCGGGGCGGTGTTCTCGGCCCTCAAGACCGCCTACGACCCCGCCTTCGCGCGGGTCTCCTCGGGGCAGGTGCTCCTGGCGCGGGTCATCGAGCTCTGCTGCGAGGACCCCGAGATCCAGCGCATCGACCTGGTGAGCGACGCCCCCTGGCTGCGGGGGTGGCGCACGGAGCAGGTGGATCTGCAGCTGGCCTACGTGGACACCGGCGGGTGGCGGGGGCGGGCGGCCGTGGCCCTGCTGCGGCTCCGCCTCGGCCCGCTGCGCAGGCTGGCGCGCTGGCTGCGGGAGCGAAGGGCGAAGGGCTGACGGCGCCTCAATACTCGGTGGCGTAGTCCCCGGCCTTGACGTTGCGCTGGAAGGGCAGGAACGGCGCGGCGCCGCAGGTCTGGGCGATCCATTCGGCCACCCGGATGCCGTCCACCGCGGCCGACGTGATGCCCCCGGCGAACCCGGCGCCCTCGCCGCAGGGGTAGAGCCCGGGGTGGCTCACGCTCTGGCCGTCCTCGCCCCGGATCATCTGCACCGGGCTGCTGGTGCGGCTCTCGATGGCCAGCAGCAGGGCCTGGCGGCTGGTGAAGCCGTGGATCTTCCGGTCGAATTCCGGCAGGGCGCCCCGCAGCTGCTCCTGGACGAAGTCCGGCAGGCAGGTGCCCACGTCGCCGGGCACGGCGAAGGGCCGGAAGCTGGTGGGGGGAAGGTTCCCGGAGGCCCGGCCCCTGAGGAAGTCCTGGACGCTGGTGGCGGGCGCGCCGTACGTCTCGCCCGCGGCGCGGAAGGCGGCCTGCTCCCACCGGCGCTGGAAGTACATGCCGGCCAGCAGGTGGTCGGAGCCGAAGTCGGAGGTGTTCACCTTGGCCACCAGGCCCGAGTTGGCGAAGCCCGAGTCGCGCCTGGCGTTGCTCATGCCGTTGACCACCACGCCGCCCGCCTCGGAGGCGCACTGGATCACCTCCCCGCCGGGGCACATGCAGAAGGAGTACGCGGCCCGGGCGGGGCCGAAGTTGCACACCACCTTGTAGTCGGCGGGGGCGAGGCTGGGGTGGCCCTTGGAGGGGCCGTACTGGGCCTGGTCGATGAGCACCTGGGGATGCTCGACCCGGACCCCCATGGCGAAGGCCTTCTGGCGCATGGCCACCCCGTGGCCGTGGAGCATCTCGAAGGTGTCCCGGGCGCTGTGGCCCGGGGCGAGCACGATGGCCTCGCAGGGGAGCTCCTCCCCGTCCTCCAGCACCGCCGCGGCCACGGCCCCGTCCCGGAAGCGGATGTCGGCGAGCCGGGCCCGGAACCGGTACCGGGCGCCCCGGGCCTCGGCCTCCTTGCGGATGAGCACGGAACACTTGCGGATGACGTCGGTGCCCACGTGGGGGCGGGCCAGGTACAGCACCTTGGGATCGGCCCCGAACTTCACGAAGGTCTCGATCACGAACCGGATGGCGGGGTGACCGATGCGGGTGGTGAGCTTGCCGTCCGAGAAGGTGCCCGCGCCGCCCTCGCCGAACTGGGCGTTGGCGTTGGGGTCCAGCACGGCCTCGTTCCACAGGCCGGCCACGGCCCGCACGCGCTCGGCCATGGGCGCGCCCCGCTCCAGCACGATGGGCTCGATGCCGTAGTCCAGGAGCCGCAGGGCGCAGAAGGTGCCGGCGGGGCCGCTGCCCACCACCACCACCCGGGGCTTTTGCGCCACCTTCGCCACGGTCCACGCCACGGGCCGGGGCGCGGCGTCCAGCTGGGCGCCCTTGGGAAGGGGCGCGTCCGTGAGGTCCCGGGAGGTTTCGAAGGCCAGGGTGGCCAGGAAGCGGATGGAGCCCTTGTGCCGGGCGTCGAGGCTCAGGCGCTCGAGGACGGGGTCCAGGTAGTCACCGGGCTGGCCCCCGAGGTGGGCGGCCAGGGTCTCCCGGAGGGGGTGCTTCTCCTCGCCGAGCGCCAGGGGGAGGTTCGAGATCAGGTGTCGCATGGCGCTCCTCGGCGAAGGGATTCTTCGGAATCAAGGCCGGAACGAGGATTATACGATCGGAGACCCCGGCGTCATAATGAAGTTCCACCCGACCCAGGCGAGGCCCATGAACCGATCGTTCGATCCCTATGCCCTCCTCCGGCCCCTCATCTTCAGGATGAATCCGGAGCTTGCCCATCGGACCGCCTTCGCCCTGGGCGGATTCGCCCAGCGGATCCCCGGCGCCCTGGGAATCGCCCGTTCCCTGTGCGGACAGCCCGAGCCCACCCTGGCCCGGGAGGTGTTCGGCCTGCGGTTCCCGTCGCCGGTGGGCCTGGCGGCCGGCCTGGACAAGGGGGCCGAACTGCTGCCCCTGTGGAAGGCCCTGGGCTTCGGCTTCGTGGAGATCGGCACCGTGACCCCCCGGGCCCAGGCGGGAAACCCCAAGCCGCGGGTCTTCCGGTTCCCGGAGGAGAACCTCATCCTCAACCGCATGGGCTTCAACTCCGAAGGATCCGAGGTGGTGGCCCGCAGGCTGCGGCACCGGCCCCCGGGGCTGATCGTCGGGGGCAACATCGGCAAGAACAAGGAGACCCCCGAGGAGGAGGCGCTGCGGGACTACGCCGCCGCCTTCCGCGCCATCGCGCCCCTGGTGGACTACGTGGCCCTGAACATCTCCTCCCCCAACACCCCCGGCCTGCGCCGGCTGCAGGCCCCCGAGCAGCTCAAGCCGCTCCTGGAGGGCATGCTGGAGCTGCGCCGGGAGGTGGGGCTCGAGCGCCAGCCCCTGCTGGTGAAGCTGGCCCCCGACCTGGACGCCCGGGAACTGGACGCCACCGTGGACGTGATCGTCGCCAGCGGGGTGACCGGCCTGATCGCCACCAACACCACCCTGGACCGGAACATCGTCTCGGAGATGAACCGCGCCAAGGTGGAGGCCCTGGGCATGGGCGGGCTTTCCGGCCGCGGCCTCAAGATCAAGGCGCGGGAGGTGCACCGCCAGGTGCTAAGCCGCATCCCGCCCCACATCCGGCTCATGGCCTGCGGCGGCATCGGCAGCGGCGAGGACGCGGCGGTGGCCCTGCAGGACGGCGCCGCCCTGGTGCAGATCTACTCCTCGCTCATCTTCGAAGGTCCCATGCTGGTGGGGCGCATGAACCGGGACCTGGCTGAGCGCACGTACTATTCGGGTTGAAACGAGGACGGCCATGAAGACCTACGAATACGCACGACTCGGCCTGGAGAACCTGGCCCTGGTGGAACGCCCCGTGCCCGTGCCGGGTCCCGGCGAGGTCCAGGTGCGGTTCCACGCCGCCTCCCTGAACTACCGCGACCTGCTCTTCGGGCTGGGCTCCTACAACCGCAACCCGCGGCTCCCGGCCATCCCAGGTTCCGACGGGGCCGGGGAGGTGACGGCCCTGGGCGAGGGCGTCACCCGCTGGAAGGTGGGCGACCGGGTGTGCCCGTCCTTCATGCAGGACTGGCAGGACGGCCTCCTGACGCCCGCCCTGCAGCGGTCCGCGCTGGGCGCCGGCGACCGGGACGGGGTGCTGCGGGAATTCGGGGTCTTCCCCGAGCAGGGGCTGTCGGCGATTCCGGAGCACCTCTCCTTCGAGGAGGCCGCCACCCTGCCCTGCGCGGCGCTGACGGCCTGGAACGCCCTGGTGGAGATCGGAGGCATCAAGGCCGGCGACACCATCCTCACCCTGGGCACCGGCGGGGTCTCGCTCTTCGCGCTCCAACTGGCCAAGCTGCACGGCGCACGGGTGATCGCCACCTCCGGCAGCGACGCCAAGCTGGAAACCGCCCGGAGCCTGGGGGCCGACGCGACCATCAACTACGTGGCCACCCCGGACTGGGACAAGGAGGTCCTGCGCCTCACCGGCAAGCGGGGCGTGGATCACGTGGTGGAGGTGGGCGGCGCGGGCACCCTGCCCCGGTCCCTCAATTCGGTCCGCATGGGCGGCCTGGTCACGGTGATCGGCGTGCTGGCCCAGGGCACCGGCCTGGATCCCACGAAGATCCTCATGAAGGGCCTGAAGCTCCAGGGCGTCTTCGTGGGCTCCCGGCGCATGTTCGAGGACATGAGCCGGGCCATCGCCCTCGCGCGCCTGAAACCGGTCATCGACCGCACCTTCGCCTTCGACGAGGTGCCCGAGGCCCTGGCTCGCATGAAGAGCGGGGCCCACACCGGGAAGATCGTGATCCGGATGGCCTGAAGCCTTCCCACGAGAGGAACGCCGCGGCCGCCGATCTTGTCATCCCATAGGTCCACTTGATGGGGACCTATGTCGGGACAAGATCCCGAAGGGCGGCATCCTTGTTCGCGCCCTGAACATTTGAACCCACCCGCGCCCCAAGCCAAGGATCCGCGGCAAGGCGCCAAACCGATCCAAGGCTGGCGGAGATCCCACGTATTGATGAATTATTAAACGTTGACGAAATATCAGATATTTCCTTGCAAGCAAACATTAAAAACATATTTTATTTATAACAATTTCGGAGACGCCATGCCGCGCCCCTCCCTCCGTGATCCGCATTCTGGAACCATTACAGCGGTAATTTTGGCAACCCTCACTCTGGCCGTCCTTTCCGCCTGCGGCGGGGGTTCGGGAGGCGGCGCCCCGCCGTCCGGGCCGGACAACCCCTCCACCCCCAGGCCCAGCATCCGATCCGTCCTGCCTTCCAGCGGGGAGGTGGACACGGCCGTGAGAATCACCGGCCAGGGCCTGGCGACGGTCTCCAGCGTGACGTTCAGCCCGGGGGTCGCCGCCTCCTTCGACGCCTCGGACCTCGAGGTCACCACCACGGTGCCCCGGGGGGCCCAGACGGGTCTCCTCACGGTCACCACCCTCAAGGGAGAATCTGCCAGCACGGCCTTTACCGTCCCGGTGACCCCGGAGGCCCCGGTCCTGGACAGGTTCGAACCGGTCAGGGCCCAGGCCCACACCCCCATCACGATTCTGGGGTCGGGTCTGGCCAAGGCCACCTCCGTGACCGTCGGGGGCGCCGCCGTGGGCTGGTTCAGCGCCACCGACACGAAGGTCCTCACCTCCGTCCCGGCAGGCGCCGCCAACGGGAAGGTGACCGTGACCACGCCGGCGGGCGTCGCGACCTCGGCGGCGGATTTCACCCTCGATCCCGGGCTGCCGGCCCCGCCGTCGATCACCAGCGTCGACCCCCTGAGTGGGCCCGTGGGCACGCTGGTGCGCCTTTTCGGCACCGGGCTGCTCGCGGTCACCCGGGTCGAAGTGTCCGGGAACGCCGTCGTCTTCACGCCCGTGAACGACACGGAACTCACGTTCACGGTCCCCGCAGGGGCCTCCACCGGTCCGGTGGCGATCACCGGCCCCACGGGCGCCGCCAGCGCGACCCCGACCTTCACCGTCACCTCCGGAGACCGCCCCGCCCCCACCATCACGGGCTTCAGCCCCCAGGCAGGCCCCCCGGGGCAGCGGCTGGAGATCACCGGCACCGGGCTCTCGGCGATCACCGCCGCGACGATCGGCGGCCAGAGAGCCGCCACCGGTCCGGCGGGAGACACCACCCTCGTGGCCTGGGTTCCCGGCAGCAACGCGGTTTCCGGTCCCATCGTCCTGACCCACAAGGACGGCACCATCACCCACCCCACGCCCTTCACGGTCGTGTACGCCGCTCCGGTCATCACCCGCATCAGTCCGGTCACGGGCCCCGAGGGAACGTCCGTGGGAATCCTGGGAAGCAACCTGGATCCGGCCACGGAGATCCTCTTCGGATCCACCCGGGCCGTGTCGGTGCCCTACAACCTGGGTTCAATCCTCCGGGTCCTCGTGCCCAGGGGGGCCACCTCGGGCCCTATCACCGTGACGGGCCCGGGCGGCAGCACCCAGTCCACCCAGACCTTCACCGTCCTGGCCGGAACCTCCACCGCCAACAGGCGGATCGCGGGGCTTTACGTCACCCAGGCCACCCAGCGCATGGACCGGTCCGTGCCGCTCGTGGCCGGCCGAAGCGGGCGGGTGCGGGTCTTCCTGGAGAGCGACGCCTCCCTCGCCCCGGCCCCCGCGGTGCGGGTGACCGTCACCGACGCCGCCGGCGGGGTCCTCGTGACCCGGGACATCCCCGCCCCCCTGGCGACGGTGCCCCTTTCCACCGACGACACCCGCGAAGGGTGCTCCTGGGACTTCACCCTGGATGGGGCGTTCATCCAGCCCGGCAACGCGATCCGGGCCCACATCCTCAACGCCGGGGCCGACCTGTCCGCCGCCGACGACGACTACCCCCAGGGCGGCGCGCCGCTGCCCCTGAACGTGGTGAGGGTGCCCCCCATAGGGATCACCCTCATTCCGGTCCAGCAGGGCGGAACCGTCGGGCGTGTGAGCGATGCGGCCCGTCCCCTGGAATCCTGGCTGACCCTGGCTGGGCAGATCTGGCCCCTCAAGGACATCGATCTGGTGAAGGCGCCGGTCATGACCTGGAGCGAAACCATCACCGGTGACGCCATGACCTTGCTCCGGCTCCGCACGGCCATCGAGGCCAGGAGGCTGGCCGCCGATCCCAGAAGCCGCCGGTACCATTACGGCGTGTTCAACCGCGGCAACTATTCCACCATCGTCGGACTCGGGGACATCCCCGTGGGTCCCGACAACCTTGCCCGGTCCGCGGTGGGCTGGGACGCCGAGGGCAGTCCCCTCGGACCATCCTATTACGGAACCTTCGCCCATGAACTGGGGCACAACCTGCGCAGGTTTCACAGCCCCTGCGGCGGAGCGGGCGTGCCCGACCCGTGGTATCCGTACCCGGATGCCGAACTCGGCGCCACCGGCTTCAATGTGGCCACCGGCCGGGTGATCGCCCCCCAGGCCCAGTCGGACATAATGAGCTACTGCTACCCACGTTGGATCAGCGACTACGTCTACAAGGATGTGCTCGCCAACCGGGCCTGGGAACTCGGCCCTTCGATATCGACCACCGAAGCCCAGCCGGGCCTCGTGGTCTGGGGCTCGCTCTCGAAAAGGGGCGTGGTGCTGGAGCCAGCCTTCCGGGCGGCGGGCTGCTCCGACCAGCCCGGTCCCGGGGACTGCACCCTCGTGCTCCGGGACGCCACCGGCGCGATCCTCCGGGAGATTCCCTTCGAAGCCCAGGAACAGCCCGACCTGCCCCAGGGCGAACCCGTGAGGACCTTCGCCTTCTCCATCCCCCTGAGCCCGCAGATGGAAGCCGCGCTGGCCAGCATGGAGGTCGTCGACGCTTCCGCGAAGGCCGAAGGCACGGTGCGCCGGGCTTTCCGGTTCTTTGCATCGCCTTCCGGCGCGGAACTGCCCCGGGACCCCGTGGCCACCGCATGGGGTCCGGGCACGGTCCACCTGAGCTGGGACGCCGCAACGCATCCCATGGTCATGGTGACCGATCCCGCCAGCGGTGAAGTCATCGGCATGGTGGAAGGCGGATCCGCAGAACTGGCCACCGGGGCCACGGAACTGGACCTGAATCTCTCCGCCGGGGTGCGCAGCGTGCGGATGCGGGTGAAGGTCACGCCGTAGGAAAGTGCTTGCGCAGGATTCCCTGCAACAGCCTGGGCAGCAGGCCCGAGGACGTAGGCCCCAGCACGTAGACGCTGACGGCCTTGAGCTCGCTGCCCAGCTCGAACAGGGCGCCGTTGTCCACCCCCGTGCCCAGGAGCAGGAAGGGCACCCTGCCGCCCAGGGCCTCCAGGAGGATGCGGATGCGCTTGCGGTCGTCCATGCCCAGGGACGCCACGTGGAAGAGCACCAGGCCGCGGCCCGAAGCCGCCAGGTCCTTCATGGTCTGGGTGGCCGGGGCCACCCGCTTCATGGCCGGAAGGTCCTTGAGGAGGTCCCGGAGCCGGGACTCCAGGTCGGCATCCCCCGACACCAGGGTCAGGACGGGCGGGGGGTCCGGGCTGGCCGCGGCGGCGTCGCGCTCCTCGCCGGCCTCGCCCCGGCCGCCGCGGAGCACCAGGGCTTCCTCCTGCTTCTGGAAAACCCATCGGGAGAAGGCGTCCAGCAGGGGCCCGTCGGGCCGGGGGCGGAACTCCAGGCCCAGGATGCGGTCCTTGAGGTAGCGCACCTTGGCCTTGGAATTGATGACGACCTCGGGCGTGACGGTGAGGGCGACGTGGATGGTGTCGTCCACGGCCACCTCCCCCTCCTCGAAGTCGCGCTGGGCGAAGATCCGCACCCCGGTGGTGCTGAGGTTCACCACGTTGGCCATGAGGAGGTCGTACTTCCGGGAGCTGAACGTGGCCATGAGCCGGCCCACCCGGTCCACCCGGTAGGCCCCGCGCTGGTCGTCCATGCTCATGAGCGCCGGCAGGGCCAGGGCCAGGGACTGGCGGCCCCGGGTGAGGCCCACGCCCAGGGTGCGGGTGGGGGCCTCGTAGAACTGGTGCCCGAAGGGGAACCGCATGCGCAGGTCCGGGGAGCGCAGGCCGAAGATCGCGTCCTCCCGGCTCATGAGCGCGGTGACGTGCACCGAGTCCTGCTCCAGGCGCAGGAAATTCGATTCCAGGCGCAGGTAGGGCGTCACGAGCAGCAGGAGCTCGCCCTTCTCGCATACATTACGCATCGCCTCACGTATGACGTCAGGGTTGCGGATGGTGGCGTCGGCCTGGTTCTGCATGGGCCTCGGGTGGTTTCATCCGATCATAATGCAGGAACGCCTTCGCTGGCCGAAAATCAGCTGTATCCGCCCATCTGACGACGGATGATCGGGCTAACGAGCACCCACAGGATCAGGGAGGCCGCCAGGGCCACCGTGGCGCAGAAGCCGAAGAGCGTCGCCAGGGGGATGGTGCCCATGAGGCCCGCGGCCTTGCCGGCCAGGTAGGACCCCAGGCCCGTGGCGAAGAACCAGGCCCCCATGAGCTGGCTGCTCATGTGCTTCGGGGCCAGCTTGGACACGTAGCTGAGCCCCACCGGGGACAGGCACAGCTCGCCGATGGTGTGCAGGAGGTAGACGCCCCCGAGCCAGCCCATGCTCACCTGGGTCACCTGGCCGGGCACGGCCTGGGCGATGAGGGAGGCGGGGACCAGCAGGTAGAAGCCCAGGGCCGCGAAGAGCAGCGCCAGGGCGAACTTCACCGGGCTGCTGGGCCATTTTCCGGCCCTGCGGGTCCAGAGCCACGCGAATACCGAACCCAGGAGCACGATGCCCGTGGCGTTCACGGACTGGAACCAGGAGGCCGGGATCTCGAACCCGAAGATCACCCGCTGCGTGAATTCCTTGGCGAAGAGGTTCAGGCTCGAGCCGGCCTGCTGGAACACGGCCCAGAAGGTCATGCTGAAGCAGAGCATCATGCCCACCACGCCCAGGCGCTTGAAGTCCTCGGGGGTCAGGGTGGGCGCGGCCACGGCCTCGCCCGTGGCGGTGGTGGCCGCCGCGCGGCCCTTGACGATCCCCTTCTTCAGCAGCCAGGACACGGCGGCCATGGTGCTGATGGAGGCCGCGGCGCCGCCCAGGAGCTGGATGGGCCAGTTCCGGCCGCCGATGACCATCCAGGCCGAGGCCAGCAGCACCAGGAGGAGGAGGACCAGGAAGCCCAGGCCCGCGGGGGCGGGCTCCTTGTGCCCTTCGGGCATGTTCACGTCGACGATGAGGTTGCGCCGCAGGACGAAATTGGCCAGGCCCAGGAGCATGCCGAAGCCCGAGAGCCCGAAGGCCCAGGCCCAGCCCGAGGGGGAGTGCAGGCCCATGCGGGTGAGGAAGGCGATGAAGGTGGGCTGCTCGGCCATGTAGCCGCAGAAGATGGGGGCGATCATGGCGCCCAGGTTGATGCCCATGTATTCGAAGGTGAACGCGCCGTCCCGGCGGGGATCCTCCTTGGTGTAGAGCCGGCCCACCGAGGCGCTGACGTTGGGCTTCAGGAGGCAGGTGCCGATGGAGATGAGCACGAGGCTCGCCACCAGCCCGTTGAGGCTGCGCACCTGCAGGAGCAGCTGGCCCGCGGCGATGAAGAGGCCGCCGAGCACGATGGTCCGCTTGGCGCCCAGGAAGCGGTCCGCGATCTGGCCGCCGGAGAGGGCGAACAGATAGATGGCCAGGAGGTAGCCTCCGAAGATGCCCGCGGCCTGGGGCTTGTCCAGCCCCATGCCGCCCAGGGCCACGGGGGCCGTGAGGTAGAGGATGAGGATGGCCCGCATGCCGTAGTGGCTCCAGCGTTCCCATGTCTCGGTGAAGATGAGGACCCATAGGCCCGCGGGCTGGCCTTTGGGGGGTGCAGGGGCATCCGTGCGAAGATCTCCGCTCATTGGCAAGCTCCGAGTGATTGGCACTCTCTTTATACCGTCATTTCCTTCCAACGCTTGTCACAACCGCCCGGGGCGGGTTCAGCGGACTTTCACGGGATCCGCGGGCTTGGCGGGAAGCTTCATGCCCTTGGCCTCCACGGCCTTCATCACCTCCTGGACGCCGCGCTCCAGCTGCAGGTCGTGGCCGTCCCGCAGGGAGGCGGGGTCGTTCTCCACCTCGATGTCCGGGGTGACCCCCTCCCCTTCGATGATCCACTCCCCGGTGGGGGCGTTCGTCCCGGACTGGGGCACGAAGACCGTGCCTCCGTCCAGGAGCGGGCCGGAATCGCTGATGCCCACCACGCCGCCCCAGGTGCGCTTGCCCACCAGGGGCCCGAGGCCCGCCAGGCGGAAGTGGTAGGGGAAGATGTCGCCGTCGGACGCGCTGGTCTCGCTCACGAGGCAGGCCATGGGACCGTGGAAGACGGTTCCCGGGTAGGTGGTCGGGACCTCCGACGTACGGCCGAAGCGGGTGCCCAGGAGCTTCCTGCCCAGGCGCTCCAGTACCATCTGGCTGACGTTGCCGCCGCCGTTGGCCCTGTCGTCCACCACCAGGCCCTCCTTGCGGATCTGGGGGTAGAACCACTTGATGAACTCGGCGATGCCGGGCGCGCCCATGTCCGGGATGTGCAAGTAGCCCACACGGCCCCCGGAGAGCTTGTCCACGCGCTCCTTGGAGGCGAGGACGAAGTCCAGGTACAGCAGGGCGTCCTCGCTGGCCACGGGGGTGTAGGTGACGCGCCGGGCCCCCTCGGCCACGGGCCGGGCGTTCAGGGTGAGGGTAACGGGGTCCGGGTGGTTGCGCAGGAGGGTGTAGGGGTCGGTGCCCGCCCCCAGGTCCACGCCGTCGATGGCCAGCACGTAGTCGCCCTCGCGGGCGTCCACGCCCACCTCGGTGAGGGGGCTCCGGTACTTGGGCTCCTCGTTCTGGCCGCGGAAGATCTTCGCGATGCGGTAGCGCCCGGCCTTGGCGTCCAGTTCGAACCGGGCCCCGGGCAGGCCGTACCGGGCGCGCTCAGGCACCAGGTAGTCCCCGCCTTCCACGTAGGCGTGGCCGATGTTCAGTTCGGAGACCATCTCCGTGAGGAGGTAGGTGAGGTCCGAGCGGTGGGTGACGAAGGGAAGGAGGGCGCGGTACCGCTCGCCCAGGGCCTTCCAGTCGTAGCCGTGCATGTTCTTCACGTAGAAGAAGTCCCGGTAGCGCCGCCACACCTCGTCGAAGATCTCCTCCCATTCCTGGGAAGGCACCGCGTCTACCTGGAGTCCCTTGGTGGAGACGGGCTTGCGGTCCTTGGCGTCGGGCTTGACGTCCACCATCACGAAGGCGTCCTTCACCCGGGCCAGGGCCTTTTCGCCCGTGGCGCTGTAGGCCACGCCCCGCACGCCGGCCACCAGCTCGGACTCCTTGCGCTTGTGCAGGTCGAAGACCGTGAGGCTGCCGCCGGGAGCCGGCTCGCCGCCGTAGAACCGCGGGCCGCTGCGGACGTAGGAGAGCACGCCCTTGCCGGCGTGGAGGCCAGAGAGGTTGCCGGGGGGCACCGGCACCCGCACGCACCGCTGGCCCAGGCCGTCGAAATCGATGGAGACCGGCCGGAGGCCCCGGGCCTCCTCCTTCTTCGCCTCGGCGCCCACTTCGTCGCTCTCGGGAAGGAAGGGGTGCGGGACGTCCCGGCGCAGGGCGAAGGCGAACACGCCCGTGTTGTTGGCGCCGGCGTAGTCGAATTCCAGGTTGGACACCAGGGGGGCGTAGTCGCGGCGGCTGAGGGCGTAGAGGTACCGGCCCTCGGGGTCCCAGGCGGGGGACGCCACCGGGGCCTGGTCGGAGGTGACCCGGTGCAGCTGGCCGTCCCAGATCCACAGCGAATCGAAACCGTTGGCGTTGCGCAGGGTCAGGGCCAGGCACTTCCCGTCCGGGGACCAGGCGTGGTCCGGGATTCCGCCGTGGGTCTCCCTCGCCGCCTCCACCACCTTCCGGCCGGCCACATCCACCACGTAGAGCACGCCGTTCTTGTCCGTGAAGGCCAGGCGCTTGCCGTCGGGGGCCCACTCCAGGGACGTGAGGAACACCGACAGGCCCGAGGTGAGGGCCACGGGCGGGTTCCGGCCGTCCTGGTCCATGACGTACACCTGTTCCTCGCCGCTCATGTCCGAGATGAAGGCGATGGTTTTGCCGTCCGGGGACCACTGGGCCCGCTTGTCATGGTGGCGCGAGGAATGCGTGAGGTTGCGGGTGGGACCCTTCTCCGCGGGCGCGGTGAACACGTCGCCCCGCGCCACGAAGAGCGCCCGCTCCCCCCGGGGCGACAGGCCGAAACCCTCGATGAACTTCTCCGCCGCAAGGCGCGTGGGCCGCGAGGCGCCGCCGTCGGTGGGGACCCGCACCATGATGGCCTTGTCCGATCCGTCGCGGGTGTCCAGCACGTGGAGCTCGCCGTTGAGCTCGTACACGATGCGGGCCTGGTCCGAGGAGGGCCAGCGCACGTCCCAGGTCTTGCTGAAGGTGTGCTGCTTCACCTGGTCCGTGGCCGGATCGGCGCTGTAGAGGTTGAGGGTGCCGTCCCGGTCCGAGGCGAACCAGATGCGGTTTCCGATCCACATGGGGTCCCGCTCCGTGCGCTTCGTGTGGGCCAGGGGCCGGCGCTCCAGGGTGGCGGGGTCGATGACGTAGAGGTGCTCGGCCCACCCCCCCTGGTAGCGCTTCCAGTGGCGGAAGTCCCGGAACTGGGGGCTGTAGACGATGCGCTTGCCGTCCGGGGAGAAGCAGCCCGCGCCGGATTCCTGCATGGGAAGGGCCGTGGGCAGGCCGCCCTCCCGGGGCACCGTGTAGAGCCGGCCGTGGACGGAGACGCCGTTGGCGTCCCGCATGGACCGGAAGAGGATGGAATTCCCGTCCGGGCTCCACCCCATCACCTGGTTGTCGTACCCGCCCCGGGGCTTGAGGGGTCCCCGGGCGGGGTAGAACGTCAGCTGCCGGGGCACGCCGCCCTCGGCGGGGATCACGTACACCTGCTCGTCCCCGTCGTACTGCCCCGTGAAGGCGATCCACCGCCCGTCGGGACTGTACTTGGCGAAGAGCTCCAGCCCGGGATGGGCGGTGAGCCGGGTGGCCACGCCCCCCGTGGCGCCGGCGGTCCAGAGGTCTCCGCCGTAGGTGAAGGCCACGCGGTCGCCGGAGATGTCGGGGAAGCGCAGAAGCCGCGTCTGGGCGCCCAGACCCGCGGCCAGGGCCAGGGAGAGTACCGGGGTGAGCAGCCGGGTCGCCGGAATGGACATGGGGCCTCCTGGGGGATGGAGGCTATTGTATTGCGAGGTATGGCCGGGCGGTCAATGTATCTGGGGAAATCCGGCCCTCAGGCCGCCGTGCGCCGGAACTCCGCGAAGCGCCGGTCCGCCCCGCCCAGGTGCGAAGCCAGCCAGAAGTTGAAGAAGGTGAGCAGATCCGGGAGAACGTCGGAATGGCCGTCCCGCCACTTGTCCATGAGGATCCCGATGCGGCGGGAGCATTCCCGGTGCTGCGCGGCGTGGCCCGCCAGGCCCGGGTAGCCCGCACGCTCCATGGCCTCCTCCTCCTCCCGGAAGTGCACCTCCACGTACATCATGAGAAAGGTGATGGACCGGTTGATCCCCTCCTTGGCCCTGCCCTCCTCCAGGCGCCGGGTCAGGTGGTTGATGGCGCGGATCATGGCCATGTGCTGTCCGTCGAGGCGGTCGTCGCCCATTTCCCAGTCCTGCTGCCAGCTCAAGGCATTCATGCACTTCCCCCGATTCCCCGATTCTCCCAGGGGAGCCGAGGCGATTTGAATACGGTAGATTACCTAAAGCACACCGGCAAATTCCAAGAAATTAATAATTAGGCAGACCGGCGGTGGCCCGGGCGGTCCCCTCGTCAGGGCATCGCGCCTGCCCACAGACGATCCGGCCCATGGGGACGGCACCATGAAACCAAATTATTCATATGAGCACAAAACGAATGCCCCATCTGGGTGTGGAGTTCCACCATGTTTCGAACATCTTACCGGGCCGCCGTATGGCCCTTGCTGGCCGCCGTCGCGTTCCTGGCGACCCCGGCCAAGGCCGCGGACCCTGTTTTCCTCATCAACGCGACGGACAAGCCCTGGCGCCTCCTTTCCCATCGCGGCCTCCACCAGCCCGTGGAGGTGACGACTCAGGGCGAAGGCGCCCAGGCCACCCGGCGCGTGCATCCGGCCCTGGACTTCCAGACCTGGGTGGGCATCCGGGGAACCACGTTGGCCAGTTCGGGCGAAATGCGAAGGGCCTATACGGACTTCTTCGTGCTCGACACCATCCTGCCCCCGGGCAGGACCATCCAGATCGAGAACGCTGGCGTCGACCCCCGGGTCCACATCAATTTCTTCCTCTGTGATGTGAAGGACCGCGCTATCGACCTGGGAAGCGGCGTCGACGGCAAGGAGCCGACGCTGCTCTACGAGGTGAATCCGCCCGCAGGATCCGGGCCGGGTGCGAGGGTGGTTCGCTGGAAGGTCTACCCGAGCGCCGCCGAGACCGCGCCGGTGCTCCAGTTTTCCGACGCCAATCCGACCGTCCTGACGATCGTCGGTTCGGACTGGGGCCTTGCGCGCACGTTCATCTGCCATTCCCCCACCAAGTGGTCGGAGCGGGCGGAGCCCTGGGAAGCCGCGGCCAAGGCGAGCGGAGCCGATCCCATCCGGGACGAAATCGCCTGGGTGGCCCTGAAGGGCTCCTCCAGCTCCTCCACCCGGGACCTGGAAACCAAGACCCCCGCGCCGACCTCAAAGTCGCCCGCCCCGGAACGCAAGGATTGAGGGTCGAGAACGTCATGGAAGGGGGGGCCGCCTGGCGGCCCCCCCTTCCTCAACGCTGCAGCGCGACCTCGTGCCGTTCCTCGCGGTGGAAGCCCTTGGCCACCGTCTCGGCGCCGCGGTAGAGCGCCCAGCCCGGAAGACCCCGCTGGAAGAGGTGGGTCATGTGCCAGAGCTCCAGGCGGCTGTTGGCCGTGTAGAGGAAGAGGGTGCGCTTGGGGTTGTAGGGGTTGGGCAGGGCCAGGGCCAGGCCGTCCCGGGAGCTGCCGTAGGTGCGGCCCTGGAACCGGAAGAAGCCCTTGCCGAACGTCACGGGCAGCGGATGCTCGGCGACGATGCGCGCGAGGAGGCTGTTGGCCTCGGGCCCTCCGTAGACCACCAGGTCCCGGGAGGCCAGCTCCTCCTGTGTCACTTCCGCGTCGGGCTTCACCGGGGGCAGGATCTCCGTGAACGCGTCGGCCATGAGGTCGCGGAAGTTCAGGGCCAGGGAACGGTTGGCCTCCACCTCCCGCGAGGTGCCGTACACGTGGAGCGTGTGGTCGAAGTCGTCCATGAGGTTGGGAAGGGTGTAGGGGTTCTCCTGGCGCACGGGAAGGTCGCGACCGGCGTTGAAGATGACGTGCGTGGGCTTTTCGGCCACGTGGTAGGTGGTAGAGGCCATGGCCGCGTCCGTCTCCAGGCGCACGAAGCGGGAGCCCTTGGCCGAGCGCAGCTCCAGGAAGGTGACGAAGTGCCAGGGCGTGCCGGGCTGGGTCACCTTCACCGTCACGTCGAAGCCCTCGGTGGCGGGGGCCACGGCGGCGGTGACCACCGGATCGGGCAGGTCCTCCCGGCCCACCCACTGCTGCACGAAGGGCGCCAGGTCCCTTCCCAGCGACCGGGAGACGGTCTTCGTGAAATCCTCGGTGGTCATGGGGCGGTTGCCGAAGGCTTCGTGCACGGCGCCCATGGCCTTGGCGAAGGGGGCGTTGCCCACCAGGAGCCGCAGCTGGTGCAGCAGGAAGGTGCCCTTGATGCGGGGGATCTGGTAGGCGCCGTAGCGGTCGTAGGCCACCTGCGCCTTGGCGGGGGCAAGCGAACCCTCCCGGGACACGACGTAAGCGTAGCGGGCGTTGAGCTCGGCCAGGCTGTCCCGCAGGGATACGGCGGCCTTGTCCTGGGCCTCGGGCAGGCGCTTGAGGAGGCCGTGGTAGGCCGCGGATCCGCTCACGAACCAGTTCTCGCCGTCGGTGGCCGGGAACACGGTGTTGGACCACAGCAGGCGCCGGGGGAAGGCGTAGACCTCCCGGGCCGCGGCCAGGTCGGCCTTGGCCGCGGCGGCGGCCGCGGGGGTTTCGGCGGCCCGGGCCTGCTTGAGCTTCTCGGCGACGTACAGGGGGCTGAACGTGGTGAAGCCCAGGGTGAGGTGCGGCGTGGCCCCGGGCAGGTCGGCCATGAAGCGCCCGCCCACCCACTTCTCGCGCAGGGTGGTCTTGCCGAAGTGGGCGATGAACATCAGCTTCTCGGCCATCTCAGAGGTGGTGAGCTTGCCGTCACAGGCATGGGGGCGGTTGATGGGGCTCGAGGCGTTCAGCTCCACGCCCACCTGCAGGTCGAACTTGCCCTGCCCGAAGCGCTTGTAGAAATCCTGGAAGGCGATGTCGCGGTTCCAGGTGTTGAAGGCCAGGTCCACCGGCTCGTTCTCGGCGTTGGGCACGCGCTCCTTGCGCACGCCCAGGTCCCGGTTGTTGTTGTCGGCCCACACGAAGTCCTTGAGCCCGCCCGGGGTGTCGGCGGGATGGCCCTTGCTGCCGGTGCGCCAGAGCTTCGTCTCCTTGGTGCCCAGGAGGAAGACGGCGCCCTCGTCGGTCTTGGTGTCGGCGATGGTCCAGTCGTTGGTGTAGAGGCCGTTGTTCCCCTTCTTGAGGATCTCGGCCACCTGGTCGATGCTCGTGGCGTACTGCGCGGCCTGGCGGATGCGGTTGGCCTCGGGGGTGCCGTCGGGGTTGAAGGGGGTCTGCTGCACCGTCGTCTCGCCGATGACGATGCCCGCGTCGTTGAGGTACCAGTCCGTCCCCGAGCTGATGCCGCCCGGGAAGGTCTGCATCACGAAGCGGTGGCCCTGGGTGGGCTGCACGTCGACCATGACGTTCCAGTCCACGCCGGTGTATCCCGGAGGCCACATGAAGATCTGCCCCATGACCACGCGGCCGTCGGCGGAGGCGGATTTCGTGGCGATGAAGGAGGAGCAGCGGTCCCCCTTCCCTCCCGTGGCGGCCTCGTCCTCGGCCTTCAGGAAGGTCTTGCCCGTCAGGGGCGACGCGGTGACGCGGATGGCGGAGGCGATCTCCCCCAGGTCGATGTCGGAATTGGCGGTGACCACGTCCAGCACGTCCAGGTCCCGGCCCCGGAACTTCGCGCCGGCCTTGGCGGCGCCGTCGGCGATGCCCTTCATCTCCTCCAGGAATTCCGGCTCGTACTTGCGCAGCATGAGGGCGTCGGCCAGGGTCCGCTGGCGGTCCCAGCCCCGCACGGGGTCGGCCTTGTCCTGGAGGATGGCCAGCTTGTCCACGAACTGCGCCAGCTCGGAGGCCACCAGCTGGCCGTACTGCAGGCCCCGCTCGTAGGGCGCGCCCTCGATGTGCAGGACGATCCAGCCCCCGTCGTCGTAGCGGAAGCCCTTGCCGGCCCACCGCACCGTCTCCATGGGGATCATGGCGCCGATGTCGTCCACCTGCTCCAGCTTGAGGTCGTCGAACCAGGCCGCGCCGGCGGTCTTCCCGTTGCGGCCCAGGTGCAGCTGGACCCGGTCGCTGGCCGTGGTGGCGAAGAAGGCCACGGATACGGCCTGGGATCCGTCGCCCGCCACCGTCGCCGAGGCGTTGGTGAAGGGGAAGCTCTTCATGGAAAGGCAGGCCCCCAGCGCCGTGGGGTACCGGGCCGTGGGGTCGGGGTGCACGCCCTTGGTGCGGATGTGGGCGCTGAGCCGGTAGAGGCGGCCCACTTCCAGCTTGACCGGCTCGGACTCCACCGTGGACTCCGCGCCCTCCGCCGGGTTTTCCACCCGCAGGCTCCGGAACCCAGGCTTGTGCCCGAGCCCGATGGAAACAGTGGCCCCTTTGCCCTTGGCCAGGGTCCAGCCTGCGGCCTGGTTGTCCTGCTGCTGCTCGAACCCGGCGTTCACCAGGGGCAGCACGACCGGATCCGACGCCACCAGCGCCAGGGCGGAAAAACAGATACCCAGGAACGTCCAGGATCCACGCATCATGTAGTCTCCAATTACCTCAAACCATGATGCAGCATTCTGGCTTTTGCGGGAATGGGAACCTGGAAAGGCACGCTTCGGCGAAAGGCAAATGGCTCGTCCCTCCTGGACTGCCACAATTTTTTGCATAATCTTGTGGCAGGAAGGGCATTTCATGACACACCCACCAAGGAAGGAAAAGGGATCAAAACCGGCCAAGGCCTCGGAAGACAAACATTCCTCTTTGCCCGAGGAGATGGCTCACCCTCTGCCTCTGGAGACGCAGACCCTCTATGCCGAAATGGTCGAGCACCTCCGCGGGGCCGACTTCGTGCGTTCCTTCGCGGATCTGAAAGGGGCCTTCACGCTCCGGGAGCGCGCCGACGGCCGCTATTGGTACTTCCGGACCTCCGAAGGCGTCGGCCGCAGCGTGGCCGACCTCTTCGTGGGACCGGATGACGAGGCGACCCAGGCCCTCATGGGGGCCTACAGGGAAGGGCGCGGAGCGGCCGAAGAGAGCGCAGCCCGCATGACCCGTCTGGCGGCCATGTTGCGCAAAGGTGGCATCGCCGCCACGGATTCCGGGTCCCTGAAAATCATTCGGGGGTTCGCCAATGCGGGCGTCTTCCATCTGGGGGGCGTCCTCATCGGCACCCATGCCTTTGTGGCCATCGGAAATGCCCTGGGGGTCCGATGGCCTTCGTCCATGCAGACGCAGGACGTCGACTTCGGAAGCTTTGCCACCAGCCACGTCGGCTTCGGAATTCCCCAGACCCCCCAGACGCTGGCCGACGTTCCCAAGGCCATCGATGCCCTGGCCATGGGCTTCGTGCCCAACGTGCGGCTGCACGCCGCCATCCCGGCCACCTCCTACATCATCCCCGGGAAGGAATTGCGCATCGACCTCCTGACCTCCCCCCAGGGGCGGGACCGGGAAGCCCCCGTGTTCATTCCCCGTTTGGGGGCCCATGCCCAGCCCCTGGAATTCATGGACTATTTGCTTCAGGAGACCACCGACGCGGCTTGCATCGGCAACAAAGCCGTCCTGGTCCGGATTCCGGAACCGGCAAGGTACGCCGTCCACAAACTCCTTGTGGCGAGCAATCGCGACACCCGCCATGCGGCCAAGGCCGCAAAGGACCGCATTCAGGCGGCCTACCTCATGAACTTCCTGGAAAAGAACCGTCCTGGCGACGTCAGCCTGGCCGTGGAGACGGCCCTGGGGCGGGGCCCAGGCTGGAAGCGCAGGATCCAGGCACAGGCGCGGCTCCTGCCCTTTGCCATCGAGGAACTGATGGAGGCCCTAGGCGGCTAGGGCGCGATCAAAAGACAAGGTCCTAAAACCTGAACCCCAGGGACCCCACGATCGAATTCGCCATGAACCCGGAATCGGACGTGCCCGGAAGCGCGTAGTCCAGCCTGCCCATGTCCAGGCCCAGGAACTTCACCTCCGCCGTGACGTTGCGGTTGAATGCGTAACCCAGGCCGACGGCGTAGGCCAGGCCCGTGTGGGTGGACTTGGCGCTGGTCTGCGTGGGGCCGAAGCGCTTGGCCGCGTCCAGGCGGGTGGAATGGAAGCCGAGGCCCGCAAGGAGGTAGCCCCCTTCGGCCTCCTGGGCGACGAAATAGGTGTAGTCGGCCATGGCCACCAGGGAATCGCTCTTGTAGCGGTTGTTCCCGCCGCCGCGGCTGAAGGTCAGGTAGTCGAGCCTGGGGCGCAGGATGTGGCCGGCGCCGAAGTCCACGGGGACCTGGATTCCGAGGCCGAAGCCCATGCGGCCGTCCAGGTGGCCCGAATCGGAGAAGGTCCCCAGCGGCTTGGCCAGGTTGATCTGGCCGCCGAAGGAGGCCTCGGCAGCCGCCAGGGGCGCGGCGGCCAGGAGGGGTGCGGACAGGAGCATGCGCAACGAACGTGACATGGTGACTCCGGGGCAAGGGTTGGGGTTCGCGGCCTCCCGGGCTCGGGTCCGGCCTTGGTCAGGTGTGCCGGAACCCGGGTGCGGGTTCCGGCGCCGCGCCCCCCGGAGCGGGCTGGTATGATCCCCAGGTGAACGTGAACGCGCCCGCCCGGAGCTTCCGGGACATGGATGCCCCGAAGCTCGCCCAGCTCCTGGACGCGGCCGCGGAGCTGGGCCCGTGCAGGGACCTGGGCTCCCTGGGGCCGGCCCTGTTCCGGGTGCTGCAGAAATCCCTGCCCGTCCACCGCATGGCGCTGTGGCTGGGGGACGCCGGCGAGGACCTGCCCGAGACGCTCTGGGCCGCGGAACGGGGCGAGGACGGATTCCTGGAACGGGTCGAACCGTCCCCCGGGCTGGTGGAGCTCACCCGGAACCTGCAGACGGACCTGTGGGACCCCGACGGCACCGGCGGCCCCGCGGGCCAGACCCTCCGGGACCGCGGCTTCCGGTCCTGCGTCCTGCTGCCGCTGCGCACCCCCGAGCGGCTCGTGGGGGGCCTGGCCCTGGCCAGCCGCTCCCGGGCGGCCTTCCGGGAGGCGGGGCCCGCCTACCTGGTCTACCTGGCGAAATTCGTGGCGTCCTACGCCGTGAAGATCCAGCGCCTGCGCCAGCTGGACGAACTCAACGCCAGCCTCGTGCGGGAGCGCGACCAGCAGCGCATCCTGCTGCAGATCACCAACGAGCTGGTGGAGCACCGCGACCCCCGGGACCTGTTCCAGGCCATCGCCGCGAGCCTGCGGGAGCGCTTCTCCTTCGACGGCATCGCCCTGGTGCTCGTCCAGGAGGACGCCGATCCCCTCCTGCGCTTCCTGGACTACCCCACGAACCGCGGGCACATGCAGGAGAACCAGGCCTTCACCGTGAAGAACGGCCCCAGCCAGCGGGCCATGGACCTGCGCCGGGCGATGGTGTTCACCCGGGCCGAGCTGGACCTGTTCGAGGGGCCCATCCCCCAGGTGCTGGTGCAGGGCGAAGGCCTGGCGGCCATGTGCTGCATCCCCCTGATCTCCCGCAGCCGGGTGATGGGCGTGCTCTCCTTCCTCAGCCGCCGGCGCGACGCCTTCCCGGAAGCCACGGTGGACCTGCTGAGCCGCGTGGTCGCCCAGGTGTCCATCGCCCTGGACAACGCCTTCGCCTACGAGGAGATCCAGACCCTCCGGGACCAGCTGGCCCAGGAGAACCTCTACCTGCAGGAGGAGATGGACAAGGATTTCGGCATGGAGATTATCGGCCGGAGCCCGTCGCTGCAGAAGGTGCTGCGCCAGGTGGAGACCGTGGCCCCGTCCGACGCCACGGTGCTGCTGCTGGGCGAGACGGGCACGGGCAAGGAACTCATGGCCCGGGCCATCCACTCCCTGAGCCCTCGGGCCGAGCGGGGCTTCGTGCAGATCAACTGCGCGTCCATCCCCGCGGGCCTGGTGGAAAGCGAGCTCTTCGGCCACGAGAAGGGGGCCTTCACCGGCGCCATCGCCGCGAAGACCGGCCGCCTGGAGCTGGCCCACCAGGGGACGCTCTTCCTGGACGAGATCGGCGACCTGCCCCTGGACCTGCAGCCCAAGCTGCTCAGGGCCCTCCAGGAGCGCGAATTCGAGCGGGTGGGGGGGAATCGGCCCCGCAAGGTGGACCTGCGCCTCATCGCAGCCACCAACCGCGACCTCACCGCCATGGTGGAGGCCCGGGAGTTCCGCGCGGACCTCTTCTACCGCCTGAACGTCTTCCCCATCCGCGTCCCGCCCCTTCGCGAGCGCAGGGAGGACATCCCCACCCTGGTGCGGTACTTCACCCAGAAATTCGCCCAGCGCATGCACCGTCCCATCGAGTCCATCCCCAGCCGGGCCCTGGAGCGCCTTACGGCCTGGGACTGGCCGGGCAACATCCGGGAGCTGGAGAACTTCATCGAGCGCTCGGTGATCCTCAGCCGCGGCCGGGAACTGGAGATCCCCTTCGCGGAACTGGAGGCTTCCCGCCCCGCCCCGGCCCCGGCCGCCACCCTGGAGGAGGCCGACCGCGCCCACATCCTCAAGGCGCTGGAAGCCTGCCACGGCAAGGTGGGCGGCCCCGACGGCGCCGCCGCGCGCCTGGGCCTGAAGCGCACCACCCTGCAGAGCCGCATGCGCAAACTGGGCATCTGAAGGATCTGCCGATATTTGGGCATAACGCCGAAATATCGGCAGTTCCGTTCGGCACCACCTTGAATCCCGCTTCATATGTATTGATATATTGCATGTTCTCATTTCGGCATGATTCCGGCAAACGTCTGAACGGACGGAGGTTTCCATGCTTCGAATCACCCCCAGGGACCGGGACACCGGGCTCACCCTGGTTCTGGAAGGAAAGTTGGCCGGCCCCTGGGTGGCCGAACTGGCCCAGGCCTGGAGCGGCTGGCAGGGGCGCATCGACCCCGCCAAGGCCGTGCTGGACATGCGCGGGGTGGCCTTCATCGACGAGGCCGGCCGCGAACTGCTGGCCCGCATCCACGCCGAGGGCGCGGACCTGGTGGGCTCCGGGTGCTACGTGGGCCCCATCATCCAGTCCATCCTCAACGGCGGCGAACTGGGCGCCGCGGGCCTGCGCTTCCTGTGGCTGCCCATGCTGGGACTGGCCGCCGCCGGCGCCCTGGCCGCGGCCGAGCCGTCCGTGCCCCTCAGCCTGGCCCAGGCGCTGGACCAGGCCCTGGCCCGCAACCCCGAGATCCACAAGTCCCTGATCGCCATCGCCCAGAGCCAGGACGACCGGCGCCTGGCGGCCTCGGCCCTCATGCCCTCCGTGGAGGGTGTGGCGGGCTACAGCCGCTCCAAGCAGAACCTGGACGCCTTCCTGGGCATCCCCAGCCCGGGCGGGCCCGAGGTGGTGGGGCCCTTCAACGCGGGCCAGGTGGGCATCCGCGCCGAGGCCCCCCTGTTCGACCTGAGCCTCTACAAGCGCTGGGCCGCGAGCCGCCACGGCGAGGCCTCCGCCAAGGCCCAGTCCCGGGTGGCGCGCGAAGGCATCGCCGCCCTGGTGGTGGGCCAGTACCTGCGCTCCCAGCGGGCCTCGGAATCCGTGAAGGCCGCCCAGAGCCGCGTCGAGCTGGCCGCCGCCCTGGAGAAGCTCGCCGAGGACCAGCAGAAGAACGGCCTCGGCACCCGCCTGGACACCCTCCGGGCCCAGGTGCAGGTTCAGAACGAGCGCCAGCGCCTCATCCAGGCCGAGACCCAGGCCCGCACGGCCCTGTTCGGCCTGGTCAGGCTCCTGGATCTGGAGCCCTCCACCCGCCTGGTGCTCACCGACCCCCTGGCCGCGCCCGAGGCGGTGGCCTTCACCTTCCAGGAAGCCTACGGCGAGGGCCTGAGCCACCGCCCCGAGGTGGCCGCCCTGGACGCCCGGGAGCAGGCCGCCCTGAGCCTTCGGGATTCCGCGCGCAGCCTGCGCCTGCCCTCCCTGGTGGTCTCGGGGACCTACGCTTCCATGGGCCTGGCCCCCAACCAGCCCTGGGTGCCCACCTACACCCTGAGCCTGGGCGTCAAGGTGCCGCTGTTCACCGGCGGCAGGATCTCCGCCCAGACCGCCAAGGCCCGGCTCGAGCTGGACCGCGTCGCCGAGGAGCGCAAGGAGATCAAGGCCCAGGTGGGCCTTGAGGTCCAGGTGGCCCAGGCGGAAATGGACGCGGCGCGCAGCGAGGTGGACGTGGCCTCCCAGGCCGTGGGCCTGGCCCAGGAAGCCCTGGTGCAGTCCCGGCACCGCTTCGAGGCCGGAGTGAGCAACAACATCGAGGTCATCAACGCCCAGGACGAACTCGCCCGGGCCGAAGACAACCGCATCAACGCCCTCTGGCGCCTCAACCAGTCCCGAGCGGACCTGGCCAAGGCCATGGGCCAGCTGGAACCCCTCTTCGCAGGAAACCGGAGCCGATCATGAGCGAGACGACTGAACAGAACCCCCGGAAGGACCGCACCCGCATCGTGCTCCTCACCGCCGCCGTGCTCGCGGCGGGGGTGGCCGGCGGCATGGCGTGGCACTACAAGGACCGCGTCTCCACCGACGACGCCCAGGTGGACGGCCACCTCGTTCCCGTTTCCTGCAAGGTCAACGGCAGCGTGGAGAAGGTCTTCGTGGAGGACAACCAGGCCGTGAAGGCCGGGGACGTCCTGGTGCAGCTGGACGCGCGCGACCTGCAGGCCCGCGTGGACCAGGCCCGGGCGGCCCTCGCCCAGGCCGAGGCCCAGGTGGCCTCCTCCCACGCGGACACGGAGCGGGCCCGCAGCTCGTACGAGCAGGCCCGCAGCTCGGACCTGCAGGTGGCCGAGGCCAACCTGGAGGCCAACAGGTCCACCCTGGCCACGGCCAAGGCCGACCTGGAGCGCACCCGGCCCCTCGCCGAGCGCCAGGAGATCTCCGCCCAGGCCTTCGACGCCTACAAGAACCGCTTCGAAGTGGCCGAGAGCCTGTTCAAGGCCGCCGAACGCCGCCTCGCCAGCGTCCGGCAGGAGTCCGACATCCGCCGCGCCGGCGTGGGGGCCCAGGAGGCCCGCACCGTGCAGGCCAAGGCCGGCATCCTCGCGGCCAAGGCCAACCTGGAGGCCCTGGAGCTCCAGCTCTCCTACACCCGCATCACCGCGCCCGTGGACGGCCACGTCACCCGCAAGTCCGTGGAACTGGGCCAGATCATCCAGCCCGGCCAGGGGCTCCTGACCCTGGTGCCCCTGCACCAGACCTGGGTCACCGCCAACTTCAAGGAGACCCAGCTGCGCAAGGTCCGCGCCGGCATGGAGGCCGAGGTCTCGGTGGACATGAACGGGAAGGTGCTGCGCGGGAAGGTGGACTCCATCGCGGCCTCCACCGGCTCGCGCCTGTCCCTGCTGCCCCCCGAGAACGCCGTGGGCAACTTCGTCAAGGTCGTGCAGCGCATCCCCGTGAAGATCAAGCTGGACCCCCAGGACGCCGCCGACGTCACGCTGCGCCCGGGCATGAACGTCGACGCCACCATCATCACCCGCTGAGGCGCCGCCCATGACGACGGACACGCGGCATCGGGCCGTAAACCCGTGGCTCATCGCCCTCGTGGTGATGATCGCCACCTTCATGGAGGTGCTCGACACCTCCGTGGCCAACGTGGCCCTGCCCCACATCGCCGGCAACCTCTCGGCCACCGTGGACGAGGCCACGTGGGTGCTCACCTCGTACCTGGTGGCCAACGCCGTGGTGCTGCCCCTGGGCGGGTACCTGGGCGGGATCTTCGGGCGAAAGCGCTTCTACATGACCTGCGTGGGGATCTTCACCATCTCCAGCATGCTGTGCGGCCTCGCGCCCAGCCTGCCCTGGCTCATCTTCTTCCGCATCATGCAGGGCCTGGGCGGCGGCGCCCTGCAGCCCACCTCCCAGGCCATCCTGGTGGAGAGCTTCCCCCACGAGAAGCGCGGGGCCGCCATGGCCCTGTACGGCATGGGCGTGGTGCTGGCCCCCATCGTGGGCCCCGTGCTGGGCGGCTGGATCACCGACAACTACAGCTGGCACTGGATCTTCCTCATCAACATCCCGGTGGGCATCCTGTCGCTGTTCCTCACCTACCGCATGGTGCACGATCCCCCGACCCTCAAGCGCATGTCGGTCAAGGAAGGCTTCAAGATCGACTACCTGGGCATCGGCGTCCTCACCCTGGGCCTGGCGGCGCTGGAGATCGTCCTGGACGAGGGCCAGCGGCGGGACTGGTTCGCCTCGAGCCTCATCGTGGTCTGCGCCGTGCTGGCGGTGGTGTGCCTGGTGGGGGTGGTGTTCTACCTGCTGAAGAAGGACCACCCGATCCTCGACCTGCGCCTCCTCAAGGACCGCAACTTCGCGGTGTCCACCGTGATGCTCTTCGTGCTGGGCTTCGTGCTCTACGGGAGCCTGGCGCTGCTGCCCATCTTCCTGCAGACCCTCCTGGGCTACACGGCCAGCCTCAGCGGCTGGATCCTCAGCCCCGGCGGCATGGTCATCCTGCTGATGATGCCGGTGGTGGCCATGCTGCTGCGCAAGTTCGACACCCGCATCCTCATCGCCGCGGGCTTCACCACCTGCGGCGCCGGGCTCCTGTGGATGTCCCGGTTCAACCTGCAGGTGCCCTTCGACACCGCCATGTATTCCCGGTGCCTCCAGAGCTTCGGCCTGGCGTTCCTCTTCGTGCCCATGAACGTCTCCGCCTTCCAGAACGTCCCCATGGAGAAGACCAGCTACGCCACCGGCATGATGAACCTGGTGCGCAATATCGGAGGGTCCACGGGCATCGCCCTGGTGAGCACCATCCTCTCCCGGCGCAGCCAGGTGCACCAGGCCAGCCTCGTGGCCAACCTCCACCCCGGCAGCCTCGCCTACCAGGGATTCCTGAACAGCGCCTCGCACGTGCTGGTGGCCAAGGGCTCCTCGGGCCCCGACGCCGCGCACCAGGCCCAGGGCATGGCCTACGGCCTGCTCCAGAAGCAGGCGGCGATGATGGCCTTCTCGGACACGTTCTGGATCATGGGTGTGCTCTGCTTCGCGCTGCTGCCGCTGATCTTCCTGATGCGCAAGACCATCGCTGGCCGGAAGCCGGTGGTCATGGACCATTGAACGGAGGTCAATGGGGATAACCCGGTGAGCAGTACTCGCTGAAGGCCTGTTCCGCGCGGAAGCCGGCATTCTCGTAGAGCCCCCGGCCCATGACCGTGGAATAGAGCACCGCCTTGCGCAGTTCCGCCGCGCGCGCCTCGCCCAGGCAGGCCTGCACCAGCGCCCGGCCCAGGCCCTTGCGGCGGAAGGGGGCCCGGGTGGCGACGGCGTAGATCCCCGCGCCCGTCGCCCCCAGGAACACCCCCGCCGTGGCCGCGGGAAGGCCCCGCCAGGTCGCCAGGAGGGGGACGTGGCCGGGGGTCTTCACCAGGGGCCCGAAGAACTCCTCCATGTCCTCGGCTGGCGTCTGGAAGGCTTCGCCCAGGATGGCCGTCCAGGCCCCCATGGCCTGGTCCGACGCCACCCGCCGCACCCGGATGAAGGGGTCCGGCGCGTGGGGGCCGCCGCCGGGGAGGTCCAGGACCATCTCAGTGCAGGGTTCGACGGGGCGGAAGCCGGCCTGGAGGAGCGGCGCCGGATCCTGGGCCTCCTTGAGCATCCATCTCCAGGGCCTGCCCGCGAAGAAGGTCTCGCAGACGTCCAGGGTCCGCGCCGACACCGGGCCCCAGGCGAGGTTCAGGAAGGGCCTTCGCGCGGGGGACTTCAGGAGGAGGAGGTCCTGGTCCTGCCACACCTCCCACCCCGGCACGGAGGACATGCCCAGGGTGCTTTCCACCAGGTTCCACATTTGAAGGTCTTTCATGGCAAATCCAAGGAAGAGCCCGCGGGTGCGGGATTCCATGGATGCGCCGTCCGCCCCGGCGGTTCCGCTATTTCGCCGTGGCCTGGACCCGCGGCGCGCCGGTATCCAGGACGTGCCATCCCCAGCCCAGCCCCGCCGCGAGAAGGAGCCATCCGATGGGGGACCTCGCCGCGATGCGCACGTCCTGCCAGGACGGCACCGCGGCGTACACGAGGTTGGCGATGACGTATACCGCCAGCCCCTCCCGCCACCCGAACCCCGGAACGCCATGCAGGCGCCACACCACCAGGGCGTAGGCCGCGGGCAGCAGGAGCAGCGGGGCCATACCGATGAAGAAGGCGTTGTACCACCGGATGTGGTTGAAGGTCACCGACCCCATCGCCCAGCCCGTCCCCTCCCGCCGGGGCAGGAGGCGGAAGCCCACCGGCCCGCCCCTGAGCACCAGGCCCGTGAGGAAATGGAGGCCCTCGTGGGCCATGGTCCCCGGCAGCACCAGCAGCGAGAAGAGCCAGAAGACCCGGCGGATCCCGTGGAGGCCGAAGAGGGCGGCCACGATGACGGCGATGTAGAGCCATTCGCGGGGGTGGCTAGGCATCCGTGGGCTCCAGCAGGGTGGGGTCGTCGTTGCGCACGTTGCCCACCCGGGGGCCCACCGGGTGCACCTCGAGCCAGGCGTCGGGACACGGCCGGAGCAGGGCCGTCCCCCCCTCGTCCAGCCAGCGCCCGTAGTCCTCCCGGGCCAGGATCACGGGCATGCGGTCGTGGATGGGGGCCATGGCCCCGTTGGCCGTGGTGGTGAGGATGGCGCAGGTCTCCAGGACCCCGTCCGGTCCCTCCCAGCGGTCCCACAGGCCCGCGAGGGCCAGCAGGCCGCCCCCCGCGGCGCGGATGGCGAAGGGCTGCTTGGGGGTTCCGGCCCGCCACTCGTAGAAGGCGTCGGCGGGCACGATGCAGCGGCTGCGTTTGAAGGGCCCGCGGAAGCTGGGCTTTTCCGCCACGGTCTCGGCCCGGGCGTTGGCCATGCGGGCGCCCATGGAGGGGTCCCGGGACCAGGCGGGGATCAGCCCCCAGCGCTGCAGGACGATGATGCGGCCGGCGGCGCCGTTGCGCACCACCGGCACGGGCGTGGTGGGCGCGATGTTGTACCGGGGCTGGAGCAGCGCCTGGGCCTCGGCCTCGAACTGGGCTTCCAGGGACTCGACGGGGGAGGACAGGGCGTAGCGGCCGCACATGGCCTCGATTCTACCCCAGGGGAACCTCGCGTCCGGAAGGGCCATTGATGAGGCCTCCGCCGGGATCGCGCCCCCATGCCCTCCGTCAACCTCCTGACCCTGCTCCTGCGTTTTGCCAACATCTTCTTCGTGGCCACGGCGCCCCTCCTGTGGCACAGCAACGCCGCCGTGCTCAAGAGCACCCCCCTGCTGGGCCTGGGCGCGATCCTGGTGGTGGCCTGGGTGATCTACCGGCCCGGAACCATCGGCGGCGTGCTGGCCCTGGCCTGGGTTGCCGACGCCCTGTGCGGGGCGCTCCTGCTGGGCCTTTTCGGCCTGCGGCTGCCGGCGCCGGGCTGGGTGTTCGGGGCCTTCGCCCTGGCCCTGGGCGTGGGCATGGCCGGGACCGAGGTGGCCGCCATGCGCCTGGCGGTGCGGTCCAGCCACCCCCCCGAGCTGCGCAGCCGGATCTCCTGGTTCAGCTTCACCAAGGCCCTGGGCGTGGGTTCGGGCTTCCTCCTGGGGGGCGCCGTGGCGGGCACCCCCGGGGCCGCGGCGCCCGCGCGCGTGGTGGTGGTGCTGGCCGGCGCGGCCATCGTAGCCCTGGCCGCGGCCACCGGCCTGTCCCGGGGGAACCCGGATCCCCCCGACCCCGCCCCGGCCCTGCAGGAGGGCCCGCCCCTGGCGGCCCTGGCCGGCATGGGCCTCATCGCCCTGAACTTCACGGTGATCAACCTGGCCAACGCCCTGATCCCCTACCGCCTCGCCCAGGCCTCCACCCTGCCCAAGGAGTGGATCGGCATCCTGCTGGCGGTGGAGGCCTACGCCCACGCCCTGGGCACCCTGGTGTTCAGGAACGGGCTGGGCGCGCTGGGGGAACGGCTCTCGTACGCCGTGGGCCTGGGGGGCAGCCTCGTGCTCCTGGGTGTCCTGGTGGCCTTCCCCCGGTGCGGACCCGGCGCGTGCCTGACCCTGCTGGCGGGCCTGGGCATGACCTCGGCCCTCGCCTACATGGCCTCCACCCTCCGGTTCTACGCCTGCGGGTTCCCCCGGGCCATCTTCCCCCGGGTCGCGGTGCAGAAGCTGGCCTCCAGCTCCGGCCGGGCCGTGGGGAGCTGGCTGGCCTGGCGCGCCGTGGCCTGGCTGGACAGAGGGTCCTGAAAGGCTGTTTTTTGGGTACTTCACGGAAATGCGTGAAGGCCTCGACCCACACTCGCTCTGGCCTGCTCTTGGAAGGGGCTTGGGACGAGTGGTTGAAGGCCGTCATGTTCCCGTCATCGAGGCCGTTCGAAACGAAAAGACTATCGCCGAGGCGCCGAAGACGCCGAGGTTCGCCGAGAAAAGACTTCTTTTTCTATTCGGCGATCCTCGGCGTCTTCGGCGCCTCGGCGACAACGCCCTTCGATGGCGTTTGCCGGATTCACCGGGTAACAGGTCGGCAGCAGCAGACTTCAGGCATCCTGGGTTTGCCCACGGCTACCCGAACGAGGCCGACTTCTATCTCAAGATCGGCTCGGCATTTCACGGAGTTCCGGGAAGAACCGTTTTTTTCCGGGTGGCGCCCATCTGGACAGGGCCCTCCGCCCGGAGGACAATGCCACACCTTCCGGAGTCACCATGCCCTTGCTCACCCGCGCCGAAGCCACCCGCTACGAGGAGACCTCCCGCCACGCCGACGTGATGGCCTTCATTGCCGAGCTCTCGGCGCGGGGGGACCGGCGGCTCCACGTCACCTCCTTCGGGGCCAGCCCCCAGGGACGGGAACTGCCGCTTCTGGTGCTTTCGGCCCACGGGGCCGCCACCCCCGCGGAGGCCCGGGCCCTGGGGCTGCCGGTGGTGCTGGTGATCAGCGGGATCCACGCCGGCGAGGTGGAGGGGAAGGAAGGCTGCCTGATGCTCGTCCGGGACCTGCTGGACGGCGCCCACGGCGGGGACCTGCTGGCCGAGCTGACCCTCGTGGTCGCGCCCCTCTTCAACCCCGACGGCAACGACGCCATCGATCCGGGGAACCGCAGGCTGCACCTGCCCAAGCTCACCGGCCAGCTGGGCCCCGACAGCGGCGTGGGCACCCGGGTCAACGGCTCGGGCGTCAACCTCAACCGCGACTACATGCGCCAGGAGACCCTGGAGATGCGCCTGCTCCAGACCCGGGTGTGCCAGGTCTGGGAACCGGACCTGACCATCGACAACCACGCCACCAACGGGTCGGTGCACCGCTTTTCCATGACCTATGACATCCCCCACACCGGCGAGAGCGGCCGCGCCGAGCCCGTCGACTACATGCGCGAGGTGCTCCTGCCTCCGGTCACCGCCGCCCTCAAGGCCAACCACGGCCTGGACGCGGGCTGGTACGGCAACTTCGTGGAGGACGAGCGGGTGCTGGACGCCGACGGCGACGCCGACCCGCGCTCCCCGGTGCGGGAAGGCTGGATGACGTATCCCCACCATCCCCGCTTCGGCAGCAACTACCGAGGCCTCACCAGCCGCATGGACCTCCTGCTGGAGTGCTACTCCTACATCACCTTCGAGGAGCGGGTGCGCACCGCCTACGCCTTCATGCTGGAGACCCTGCGCTTCGTGGCCGCCCACCGGGACGACGTGGTGCAGACCGTGGCCTCCTGCCGCACGCCCAGGGACCGCATCGCCGTGCGCTACCGCCTGGAGCGCGCCAAGGCGCCCGTCACCATCCTAACCCGCACCCCCCGCACCCTGGAGGGCGAGCCCACCTCCATCGTCCTTCCCCACCTGTCCCGCTTCGTGGGCAGCCTCGTGGTGCCCCGGCCCCGGGCCTACCTGGTGCCCGCCGCCGTGGGCCAGGCCCTGAGGGGCCACGGCCTCGCCGTGGAGGCGCCCTCGGGCACCTACGACGTGGACGTGCCCACCGTGGAGGCCCTGGGCGCCCAGGCCGGCCGGGCCATCCTGGAGGCCGCCAAGGTGGGCGAACTGTCCGTGTCCTGGCGCCGCGCCGCCCGCATCGCCCCGGCCGGTTCAGCCCTGGTGCGCACGGACCAGCCCCTGGGGGCCATCGCCGTCTACCTGTGCGAGCCCGAGAGCGACGACGGCGCGGCGGAGAACGGCCTTATCCCCCCGCCGACCCCCGGGGCGGAGCTGCCCATCTGGCGGGTAGAGGGGGACTTGCCCTGAAACCAAAGGGCGTCTAGTCGCAGGTGGACATTGGACGCGGGCTTGGCCCTGCCCGGAGACCCCCCATGCCCAACCGCCCTCTCATCGCCCTCCTGGGCTCGGCCCTGTGCGCCGGCGCCCTCCTGGCCACGGATCCCCCCGCCGGGAACCCGTCAGCCGTGGCCAAGGCCATGGCGGCACGTTACCGCAAGATCATGGACCGCCTCCACCCGGGCGCCTCCCCCGAGGCCACCCAGGCCCTGGCCGAACCCCTGCGGGCCCTCCAGGCCGGCTGGACGCGCCTGGCCTCCACCTACGACCTCCAGGCCAAGTACGCGGAACGCCTGGCGAACCCTTCCACCACGGCCTCCGACCGCACCAAGCTGATCGGCCTCCTGGACCAGGTCGAGGCGTCCCTGGCCGAGCAGACGCGCATGGAATGCACGGTCCACATCGCCCTGGTCCAGCGGGAAAGCCTGGCCATCGCCCGCCAGGCCCAGGGGGCCCTGGCGGTGGTCGCGGCGGGAGGGAAGGTCCCGGCTCACCTGATCCCACCGATCCAATTGGCCTCCGAGGTCCGGGCAATCAGTCTTTGGCTGAACGAGGCGTGGGACCGGATCGCCCTGGCCTCCCCTTGGACCGCTTGGCGCAAGGCTCCGGGAGACTATCCATCCGACTCCGTCAGGAACCTAACCCGGGATTGGCAGCCCGTTCCCGGCGTGGAACTTCCCTGCTTCCTCGTCAGGGAGGCGGGGAAGCAGGGCTACGTCTTTGTCGGTGCAGTGGAGCGGGAGCGCACGGCCGAGCGCCGATTCCCGGGGGGCCGGCCCGAGGTCAAGGCCCCGGCCGGGGAGCCTCCGAAACCAGTCCCTCAGGCTCCCAGGGACATCCGGCACACCCACGCCTGGCACGAAGCCAACCGGGAGCGCAACGAGAAGCGCCGGGAGGAGAAGCACCAGCGCGCCCGGGAGGAGGCCGAACGCAAGGCGGAGGCCCTGCGTGCCCGCCAGGCCCGAGAGGCCCTGGAAGCCCAACGTGTCCGTGAGCATGCCGAACGCCAGCGGCTGCGGGCGCGGGAGGAGCGGGAGGCCGCCCATGCCCGGCTCGTGGCCCGGCGGGAAGCGCGGGAACAGGCCGAGGCCGCCCGGGCCCGCAAGGAGGAGCGCCGGAGGCAGGCCCGGGAAACCTCCGCCATGGCCGCCGCCGACACCTGGACGGAGGCTGGTCCCTCCCCCGCACGCTCCCTGCCCCCCACGGCCGAGGAGTTGGAGGACCTGCGGAGCTCGCCGGGCTACGTGACGCGGTTCCTGGAACTGGCGTACTCGGACGAGGCCGCCTTCGCCGAGTGGCAGCGGGGTCTCCTGTGGGAAGCCACCGCCGCGCTGAGGCCCGAAGGCAGGCAGTAGGCGGCCCCTTCATTGGCCATTGGGCCCGGCGGAGCCTCACGTCCCCGCATTCACGCCCGGAGCGTAGGGACGCTCACCATCCGTCGAGATCGTCGTCGTATTGGGCCCCGGCTTCCTTGAGAGCGTTCATTCCACCGGCGAAACCGGTGCGGCCTTCGCAGCCTCCTCCAGCAGGGCGAGGGCGGCGTCGTTCTTCAGTTCGCGGGCGTAGTCCATTGCCGTATGCCCGTCCTTGTCCACGCCGTGGGGATCGGCCCCAGCCTTAAGAAGCACCCGCAGCACGCCAGCCGCCGCCCGACCCCGGACCGCCCTCTGGAGGAGCCCGGGGATGCGGGGCTCGGCACCGGCCTGGATCAGTTCGAGAACCGTGGACGGTTGGATGTTAGGTTGTTGGACAGCAAAGAGGAGGAAAGGCTCCCCCTTGACGTGGTGGTTCGGGTTGGCGCCGTGGTCCAGGACGACCTGGAGGAGTCCCGGGGCAAAAACCACCGCGGCCCGCTCAAGTTGATGGTCCCTTGAGGCCTGGGAAAGGCCCCGCAGCCTGGGCATGGGGTACCACCTGGGGTCCGACCGAAGGTCGGGGTTGAGCCAGAGAAAGCTGAACGTCTGCGTGACCGCGAAGGCATCGTCAACCAGGAACCGGTCCACCAGGTTGAAGATGCACGGCCGGAGGGCCGGCTCTTTCAGCTCCGCAAAAACCGTCGCGAACGTCCTTGAGCCAATCGATGCCGGACGCCTCCCGGGGTTGGAGGACGAAGTGCCCCGGGAGGAACTTCCAGGTGAACGCAGGTTCCCCACCGCTCCGGAATTCCACGTTCAGGAAGTCGCCAGGGGCGGACGGTTCGCCCCCTGCCCTCCAGTCGATCCGGCGATCCTCCTGGGACACCAGCTCGCAGAGCCGGGTCAGCTTGCGGGCGGCCATCTCCTGGCGGGAGGCGGCGGTTCCAGGCCAGGGTTCGTTCAGCACCGGGTCGGGCAGGAGGTGGGCGATGAGGTTCAGCATGTTCGGAAGGCCCTCGCCCTGCAGGTTGTGGTCGCCGCCCCGGTAGGTGATGGGAAGGGGGTCCTTCACCCTGTTCAGGCCCGAAACCAGGTTGCTCCAGGCCTGGTGGGCCACGGCCGAGCCTTGGTTCTCCAGGTACCCCCGGCTCGACGAAGAAAGCGGCCAGTTCCTTGAGCCTTCCGTGCCCGCCCTTGTCCTCCCCCTTGGTCTCAGGGAGGGGGAATCGCGCGACGAACGCCTCGACCCGCCGGGGGTCGATGGCCCCATCCCGGCTGAAGGCGATGGTGAAGAAGTTCCGCAGGGACGTCTCCCCGCAGTCGGGATACGCCTTCCCCTGGTACGCCGTGCTGCGGTAGGAGGCCAGGGGCCTGGATTTATGCGACCTTGGATGCAACAGTGGATACGTCCACCTTTCGCGGAGCCCCCATGACCCCGACACGGCTCATCCTGGCCCTGGCAGTCCTCCTGCCCGCCATGGCGCAAGCCCCCCTGGCTTTCCGGACGCCCCCCAAGGCCATCCAGGACCTGGTGGACGTGGAGACGCCGCCATCGGCCCTGGTGGACCCCCGGGCCCGGGTGCTGGCCCTGGTGAAGCGCCCCGCCCTCCTGGCCCTGGGGGACCTGGCGCAGCCTGAGGTGCGCCTGGCGGGGCTGCGCATCAACCCCCGCACCCACAACCTCTCCCGCACCCGGACCCTGCGGGGCCTGGAGCTGCGCGACGTGGCCACGGGCAAGCCCATCCCCCTGACGGGGCTGCCGGCGGACCTGCGCTTCGAGCACCCCCAGTTCTCCCCCACCGGAAGCCACCTGGCGCTGGTGGAGATCCAGGCCGAGGGCATGGCGCTGTGGACGGTGGACACCGCCACGGGCCGGGCCCGGCGGCTCACGGAACCCGTGCTGAGCGCCGTGCTGGGCGCCCCCTTCGCCTGGGCCCCGGACGGTTCGGGGCTCTTCGTCCGGGTGAGACCCACCCTCGCCCCCTGCCCCGGGGACGCCGCCCTGCCCCTGGGCCCCGCCGTCCAGGAGGCCACCGGGGTGCGCGCCCCCGCCCGCACCTGGCAGGACCTGCTCCACTCCCCCGCGGACGAGGCCCGCTTCGCCCACTACGCCACCACCCGCATCCAGCGCGTGGACCTCGAGGGCCGCACCGCCGACGTGCTGCCCCCCGCCCTCTACCGGGGCGTCCTGCCTGCCCCCGGCGGCGGATTCCTGCTGGTGACCGAGCTCCGGCGGCCCTTCTCCTACCTGTTCCCGGAAAGCCGCTTCCCCTCCACCGTGCGCGTGGTGACCGCCGCGGGCGCGCCCGTGGCCACCCTGGTGCAGCGCGACCTCCAGGACCGGATCCCCGTGGACTTCGACGCCTGCGAAGCCGGGCGCCGGCGCTTCCAGTGGCGCGAGGACGAGCCCGCCACCGTGGCCTGGGTGGAGGCCCAGGACGGCGGCGTGCCTTCCCGGGACGTGCCCCTGCGCGACCACGTGTACCAGCTCCGGGCGCCTTTCACCGGCGAACCCGCCCTGGTGTTCCAGGCGAAGTACCGGCTCCAGGAGATGATCTGGGGCGACGCCCACACGGCCATCGGGGTTGAGGGCTGGTGGAAGACCCGCCGCGCCCGCACCAGCCTGGTGGACCCGGCCCAGGGCGGCCCGGGGCGCCTGCTCTTCGATCGCTCCTCGGAGGACGCCTACGGCGACCCCGGCGAGTTCGTCACGGCCCGCAACGGATTCAACCGCAACACCCTGCTCTTCAGCGCGGACCGCACACGCCTGTACCTCGAAGGCGAAGGCTGCGGGCCCCAGGGCAACCGCCCCTTCCTGGACGCCTTCGACCCCCGCACGGGCAAGGCCGAGCGGCTCTGGCAGGCCGATGGCGCCGCCACGTACGAGCGCATCGTGCGCGTGCTGGACCCCGCCCGGCTCCTCACCCAGATCCAGGGGCCCACGCGCTTTCCCGACCTCTACCTGCGCACCCTGGGCGCGAAGGCCTCCCTGGCGCCCCTCACGCGCACCGCGAACCCCTACCTGGCCCTGGCCGGCGTCACCCGGCGCACCCTCCACTACAAGCGCGCCGACGGCGTGGACCTCAGCGCCGTGCTGCACCTGCCCCCGGGCTACGACCCCGCGCGCGACGGGCGCCTTCCCGTGCTCATGGAGGCCTACCCCACCGAGTTCAAGGACGCCGCCCGCGCCGGACAGGTGAAGGAATCCCCCAACCTCTTCTCGGCCCCCCGGTGGTCCATGCCCCTCTACTGGACCCTGCGCGGCTACGCGGTGCTGGAGAACGCCAAGTTCCCCATCATCGGCCAGGGCTCCGCTGAACCCAACGACACCTATATCGAGCAGCTGGTGGCCAACGCCAAGGCGGCCATCGACGAGCTGGACCGGCTGGGGGTGGGCGACCGCAAGCGCGTGGCCTGCATGGGGCACTCGTACGGCGCCTTCATGGTGGCCAACCTCCTGGCGCACTCCGACCTCTTCGCCGCGGGCATCGCCCGCAGCGGCGCCTACAACCGCACCCTCACCCCCTTCGGCTTCCAGGCCGAGGAGCGCACCTACTGGCAGGCCCCGGGCGTCTATCGCGCCATGTCTCCCTTCGACGCCGCCGACCGCATCAAGGCCCCCATCCTCCTCATCCACGGGGACGCGGACAACAACCCCGGCACCTTCACCCTGCAGAGCGAGCGGCTCTTCCAGGCCATCAAGGGCCTGGGCGGCAAGGCCCGCCTGGTGCTGCTGCCCATGGAATCCCACAGCTACGCGGCCCGGGAGAACATCCTGCACATGCTGTGGGAACAGGACCAGTGGCTGGAGACCTACGTCAAAGGCCGCTGATCCCCCGGGGATCGATGGCCTCCAGCCTCCGGAGGAAGCCGACCCAGGGCGGGACGGGGCCGGCTTCCTCCCACCCCAGCACCCGGTGCGTGGGCACCAGGATCGCCACGGGGTTCGCGCCCAGGGCGGCCGCGGTTGCTTGTTCGTCAGCACGCACGCGGCCGGCCAGGGCCTTGAGGTCCAGGCCCTGGCCGAACCCCAGCAGGAGCGTCTCGGCCCACACGCGCTGCTCCAGGGCGTCCCCCGCCAGGTGGATGGGGAGGTTGAAGGTGCGGAGCGTGCGGCGGAAGTAGCCGTCCATCTGGGTCTTGAGGAACCCCAGGACGCGTGGCTCCCGGCGGTTCCGGGGCGTGAGGATCAGGGTGTCCTCGGATTCGGGAAGGATTTCCAGACGGGTGATCCGGCCCCCTTCCGCCAGGCCCACGCCCATCCACCCCAGGGGGCAGTGGAGATAGTGGTGGAAAGGGGTGGGCACAGCCACGGGTCAGCTCCTCGCAACCTTGAACATACGCACCGGACGGCCCCGCGCTAGCGCGTGAGCTTGCGGTAGTGGATCCGGTGGGGCCCGGCGTCCAGGCCCAGCTGCTCCCGGCGGTAGGCCTCGTACTGGGAGTAGTTCCCGTCGAAGAACTCCACCCGGCTGTCACCCTCGAAGGCCAGGATGTGCGTGGCCAGGCGGTCCAGGAACCAGCGGTCGTGGCTGATGATCACGGCGGAGCCCGCGAAGGCCTCGATGGCCTCCTCCAGGGCGCGCATGGTGTTCACGTCCAGGT
>MTLE01000962.1_pt1 | contig 49515 bp, 58 predicted proteins | sample 1982461 | NCBI WGS metagenome assembly MTLE01 (sample SAMN05712605, study PRJNA340218) | biofilm metagenome | isolation source: sample SPL anode biofilm adapted to -200 mV | place: USA | collected 2012-02-03 | reverse complement strand
CCAGATAATTTATATGCTCATAAATTTCGTCAGAAAGAATGTAAATATTCGGATATTTAGCCAACACATCAGCCAGCCCTTTCAATTCATCTCTGGAATAAACGCTTCCGGTTGGATTTGAAGGAGAACAGAGAATTAAAGCTTTTGTTTTAGGAGTTATGGCATCTTCCAACTGTTTTGGATTTATTTTAAAGTCCTGATCAATTCCGGCAAAAACTTCCACGGTAGTACCTTCGGCAAGTTTAACCATTTCAGGATAACTAACCCAGTAAGGTGCAGGCACAATTACTTCGTCGCCTTTGCTGATAATAGCCAAAAGAACGTTACAAACAGATTGTTTTGCACCATTTGAACAAACAATTTGTTCCGGTTTATACTCCAATCCGTTTTCTGATTTCAGTTTTGCACAAATCGCATTTCTTAAAGCAGGATAACCCGGAACCGGTGAATAAAATGAAAAATTATTGTCAACTGCCTGTTTGGCAGCTTCTTTAATATGGTCGGGAGTATTAAAATCGGGTTCACCAACACTAAGATTAATCACATCGAATCCCTGAGCTTTCAGCTCATTACTTTTTTGAGACATTGCCAGCGTTTCTGAAGGAGAAAGCGCAGCCAAACGTTCTGATACTGGAAACATAAATAGTCTGTGTTTTTTGTTATAATTATTTTGCAAAAGTAATCAAAAAAAATCAATTTGATACATACCGTCATCGAATTGGTGCACCAAAACATTTCACCCAATTTTTGATTTCATTTTCTCACTGAGTAAATGTTTGGTCGATCTGTATCCTAAGTTAAATATTTCGCGTGCTTTATCGACATCGAAAGTTTCATAATTCCCCATATCAACAGGTTCAATAAGCAAATCACATAATTCTTTATCGTGGAAGATATTCGCCTTAAACATAAAATTATAGGAACGCGCTGCCACATTCAAAATGCTTGGTTTAAACTCATCAGCAACAAGCGGACTGGCATTAATTCCTATCACTTTATCGCAATCGTCTCTAATGGTGGAAACCGGAAAATTTTTCAGCACACCTCCATCGACATAATGAACCCCATCTATAACTTTGGGGCTGAAAAGCACAGGAACACTGCACGAAGCAACAACCGGATCAATTAAAACTCCCTTTGAAAATGTAACACTTCGCCCCTTGTCCAAATCAGTTGCGACAACACGTAACGGGATTTTCAACTCTTCAAACGTTTTAGCAGTCAATCTTTTGTCTAAAAATTCCTGAAATGCATCAATCAAAAAAAATCCACCATCCGGAATGTGCAATTTAGTCATCTGCCTGAATCTTATATCTTCAAAAAGTTTTGCAATTTCGTCTGGTGAATATCCATCACAATATAAAGCCCCTACAACAGATCCGGCACTAACTCCGGAAATCATTTCAGGCTTTATCCCGGTCTCTTCCAAAGCTTTAAGAACACCGGCATGACATAAACCCTTAATTCCACCTCCACTCAATGCAATTCCTATTTTATAGGGTTTCCTGTTAAAAATGTTCATCAAATCCATTTTATAACGTGTTTGAAAGTTTAAAAGTTCGGTATGAAATTGAAAATTATCAGCTTAAAGGGACTTATCTCTAATTCCGAATCAGAGGGAATATTGAGAGAATTTTGCCATTACCCTTTCGTAATAAGTCTTTGAAACCGGAATATCAGGTGTGTTCACAGCATCAAGCTCCAACAGAATTCCGTCTTTGGTTTTTCGCAGAACTTTTACTTTGTCCAGATTTACAATAAAAGAACGATGGCAGCGAACCAAAGGGCTATCCTTCGTGAGATTTTCTTCCATCCATTTCAACGAATTTCGTATGAGGAAATGGGATATTTTAGATTTATTGAGATAATGAATGGTTGCGTAATTATCTGCAGAATCCACATAAAGTAAATTTTCAAGCATAATAGAAATCCGTAGTTCTCCTTTTTCATCCGGAAAAGCAATAAGATTTTTTTTCTGAACCTCAGGTGTCTGGTCTTCCTGTGCCATTTGGTTCAGTTTGTTATTTTTATCATTCCACGAAAAGTACAACCAGGAAATAGAGTATGGCAACAATAGTATTAATGCCGCATGTAGAGTGGAATCATAATAAATCTGCATGAAATCGCGGTTAGCATTTTCATCGGGAATAAACTTGGTAAACAGAGCATAAAACATGGACATTGCCAGAATTTCCACCAACACCCAGAGTCCGTATTTCAGGTAACTTAACGAATGCTTTTTTGTGTACGCCAACATTATCAGGCGGCTGATAACCACAACCAACATTCCGACCAAAACGATTAAGCTGGCAAAAATGAAGAATTTCAGATCAGATATCTTATACCAGTCTCTTGATCCGAACGGTTTAAAAATATTAATGAAAAGCAAAGCAAAAATCGCCGTAAATATTATCAATCTGCTAACATTCACCTTATCGTACAAATAAGACGGAATTTTTGTATTCATAATTTTTAATGGTATAAAAAATCATTTGCAAAGGTAAAATATTCCATCCAAACAAACAAACCACTTATCCCCTTCAGCTTTATTTTCGCCCCCGTATTCAAAATTTAACCCCATATATAAAGTTACTATCCCTATTAAACGCTTTACTCACCACTAAGTTGCATTTGTTTTCCGCATGCAGTTACTTTGTTTCGAAAAAAAACAGAAAAGTATGATATACTCCGAAAGACAATTAGCATTAAATATGCAATTTAAAATGGGCAAAAACATGTCAATTGAAAATTCTGACATTGATATTCGGTTTTTTTCGTTTAAAAGTATACCACTTTCAGCAACCAACGAAATTACCATTACAAATCTTCAGGACGAAACAATTGATGAAAATTTATCTTTTGAATATCCTGTTTTCATTCCACACGGAAATAAAAAATCAAACAATGCAATCCTGTTGCTGCACGGATTAAACGAAAGAAACTGGAACAAATATCTGACCTGGGCTGAATTTCTTTGCACAACCACCCGTAAACCCGTTATTTTGTTCCCGATTGCTTTTCACATGAACCGATCTCCGCAAACATGGTCAAATCCGCGCGAGTTGCAAAATATTATGGAATTACGCAAACAAAGATTTGGAGCCGACCGTTCGCTGAGTTTTGCCAATATAGCTCTGAGCGAGCGAATAAGTGAAAATCCGATAAGATTTTACAGTTCAGGGAAACAAAGTATTTACGATATTACAAGACTTACCGGTGATATAAAGAGTGGCAAACACCCTCTGTTCAGCGAAAATACGCAAATAAATATTTTTTCGTACTCTATCGGGGCTTTTCTGTCACAAATCTTTTGCATGGCCAATCCAATGGATTTATTCACAGATTCAAAATTATTTATATTCTGTGGAGGCGGAATTTTCAGTTCCATGTTTGGAGAGTCGAGAAGCATTATGGACAAAACAGCATTCAGTAACCTGTTTAACTATTATATGCATGATTTTCTGCTGGAGAAAAAATTTCAGCCTAAGAAAGACAAGTTATACGAATCGTTCAACAGCATGATAGCCCCTGACAGGAATCAAAAAGAAAGAGAAAATTTCTTTCATAATATGGGGAACAAATTGTATGGAATATCATTGGAAAAAGATATAGTCATGCCCTACCACGGCGTACCCGGAGCATTAGGAAATGAATATGCAAAAAATCATTACCAGGTACTGGATTTCCCATATCCGTATACACATGAGAATCCCTTCCCGGTCGGAAACAAAAGCTATTCAAACGATGTCGATAATTCATTTTTAAAAGTTTTTTCTCAGGCAGCAGAATTTTTGAGCTGACACTTTTTATAATTTAACAAAAATGCCGGAACTCTTATTTCCGGCATTTTTCATGCACTAATTACATAAAATTAATTTTTTTAATTTATATTTGCATAAATATTACAATTTATCCGAATAAATAACCACGACAAAGAAACATGGATGTCTTGCTATTAATACTCGCCGGAATTTTATTATTACTCGGTTTTTTCGGCTGCATAATTCCCATGTTACCCGGTACACCTCTCAGTTATTTAGGCATTCTGTTACTGCATTTTAGTTCAAAAGCCGAATTTTCAATTCATTTTCTAGTAAGATGGGCGCTCATCGTTATTGCAGTTCAGGGGCTTGATTATATTATTCCAATATGGGGAGCCAAAAAATTCGGCGGAAGTAAACTCGGGGTCTGGGGCAGCATGATCGGTTTGATAGTCGGATTCTTTTTCGGACCATGGGGCATTTTATTAGGGTCAATGGTCGGAGCATTTATCGGAGAGCTGTTCGCCGGCAAAACAAGCAACCTTGCCATTAAAGCTGCTTTCGGTTCTTTTGTCGGATTTTTACTGGGGACAATCTCTCAACTCACCGTTGCCGGATTTCTGATTTTCTATTATGTAAGAGCGCTTTTTTCGTAATGCGGAACAAAAAAATACCCTGTAAAAATGAATTCTACAGGGTATTGGTATTTTTATATCTTCCGGCTTATATTAATGCTCCGATAACATCTTCCTGTCCTGCAAGGCTTTGTTCTCCTGTTTTCATATTTTTCAGCATCACTTTTCCTTCGTTCATCTCGGTTTCGCCCACAATGGCTACAAACGGAATACGTTTATTGTCGGCATAGCTCATTTGTTTTTTCATTTTTGCCGGTTCAGGGTAAATTTCGGCATTTATTCCCCTTGCTCTCAGATTATTAAGCCACGGCAGACAGTACATCAATTCCTTTTCACCAAAGCTTACAAACAAAATCTGTGTTTGCTCCGTTGAGGTTTCAGGATAAAGGTTCAACTGATTCAGCACATCGTAAATTCGATCGGCGCCAAACGAAATGCCCACACCCGATACACCGTCCATACCGAAAACTCCCGTCAGGTTGTCGTAACGACCACCGCCGGTAATACTTCCCATTTCCACATCCAACGCTTTCACTTCGAAGATAGCTCCCGTATAATAATTCAATCCGCGCGCCAGCGTCAGATCAAGCTCAATCGGGGTCTTCACCTGCATCGCTTCACAATATCCGAAGATTGTTTCCAGTTCCTGTACTCCCTTCAGTCCTACCTCCGAAGTGGCGAGAACAGTTTTCAATTGTTTCAGTTTTTCGGCATTTGTTCCGCTGAGTTTCAAAATCGGTTGCAGTTTGGCAATGGCTTCTTCCGAAATGCCTTTCGAAGCAATTTCTTCGTTTACCTTTTCCAATCCAATCTTGTCCATTTTATCAATGGCAACGGTGATATCCGTAATTTTTTCGGCTTCACCAATAATTTCGGCAATACCGGAAAGAATCTTGCGGTTGTTTATTTTGATAACCACATTAATTTTCAACCGACGATAAACTTCGTCCACAATCTGAATCAGTTCCAGTTCGTTCAGCAGCGAATCGCTTCCCACAACATCCACATCACACTGATAAAACTCGCGGTAACGACCTTTCTGAGGCCGATCGGCACGCCACACGGGCTGAATCTGATAACGTTTGAAAGGGAATGAAATTTTATCACGGTTCTGCACTACAAATCGTGCAAAGGGGACAGTAAGATCATAACGAAGGCCTTTTTCGGAAATTTTATTGGTAAGTTTTACAATGTTTCGTCCTAGCAATTCATCATCGGCCAGACCATTCATAAAATCACCCGAATTCAGAATTTTAAACAACAACTTATCGCCTTCTTCGCCATATTTTCCCATCAGCGTAGAAAGATTTTCCATCGCCGGAGTTTCTATTTGCTGGAAACCATACAAGCGAAATACATCTTTTATTGTATTGAAAATATAATTGCGATTGGCCATTTCCTGAGGCGTAAAATCGCGGGTTCCTTTTGGAATGGAAGGTTTTTGTGCCATGTGACCCCAACCCCTGAAGGGGAATTTATTTTGTGTAATTAATTATCCGATTTGATTTTTAATTTTCCTATGCCCTTTCCACAGCTGGAAATTAAAAGAAAAAGGCATTTCAAAACAGCTTTTGAAACGCCTTCTTTTAAAAGTTTGTGTTGAACGCCAAAATTACTTTCTAATACCCAACTCTTTGATAATTGCACGGTAACGTTCGATATCTTTTGATTTCAAATAATCCAAACGACGACGACGTTTTCCTACCAACATAACAAGAGCGCGTTCTGTACTAAAATCTTTTTTGTTTGACTTCAAGTGTTCTGTCAGGTGGTTAATACGGAAAGTAAACAAAGCGATCTGGCTTTCAGAAAGACCGGTATCGATTTTTGATTTTCCGTACTGAGCGAAAATTTCCTGCTTCTTTTCAGCTGTTAAATACATGATAATTCAGTAAATATAAATGTTTTAAAATACAAACTTAGCATTGCACACATCACAAAACTACACGTTTGATTTTGAGGTTGCAAAGATAAGCTATTTAATTATGAGTACCAAAGCTTTCAGCGTGTTTTTGCTAAAAAAATATCCATAACCGAACCATCAGCCCATTTCCAGGTCTTTTTTTTCAAAATATATGTGTAATAAATGCGTGAATATTACGCCAATAAGCGACCCGACCAAAACATCAATAGCAAAATGCTGCGAAAGATAAATGCGCGAATATCCTACCAACGCAGCCAATACGAAATATGTAAATTGAAGAAATTTGCTTTTAGTCATAAATGCCAGCGCCACAAACAGGGCGAATGCCGAAGTGGTATGCCCGGAAGGGAAACTGTGCACAGACAATATTCTTACCCCTTCCACTTTGTGCAAAACTATATCCGGAAATTTTTGGGCAAAGTACAATTTTGGCCGAGGCTCGTTCCACAAATGCTTGACAATCTGAGCTATCAACCCCGTAAGTAATTGTGCTACAAGAACAAATAAAGCCGGACGGTATTTATAAAAAAGCAGAATAAACACGACCAAATACGGCACCCACGCTCCAACATTGGTGTAATATTTAAAGAAAAAGTCTGAAAACGAATTATGACACGAAGTCAGCCATAAATGTAAATCAGCTTTTTCATTTACCAAAAGCAATACAGTAAGGGTTATCACAAAAAGCGTGTATGGGATATAAAATGCCGCGTATTTTTTCATTTTTCTGAATTTTGGAAATTATAAACGGGTTCCTCTGAGGATTTCTCTTTTCCCCGGAGGTCCCGGCAAGCGCTCAACAACAAATCCGGCTGCCTGCATAGCCCTTCTGACAGCCCCTTTTGCACAATAGGTCGTCATTGTCGCTCCGGAATTAGAATGTTCATAAATGGTTTTAAAACGTTCGACTGTCCACATTTCCGGTTGCTTTTCAGGCGAAAAAGCATCAAAGAAAATAACATCAAAGTTTCGCTCCGGTTCGAAAAGGGTAAAATCGCCCTTAATTTTTTCAACGCTGAAAAATGAAGTTATGCCTATTGCTTCTCCCCATTTTGCCGAATGTATTTCCAGAAAAAGATTTTTCTTTGTTGCATCAATCTGTTCGGGATAATTCAGCTCAACAGCCTTTTCTAACTTAACAGGATATTTTTCAATCGTTGTGTAGTGGATCTTCTTTCCACTTCTCTCCGCTTCCAGCAATGCCAGAAAAGCATTCAAACCGGTTCCGAATCCAATTTCAAGGATGTTTATATTGTCCCTGGAACAATGCTTCAGAGATGCATTTATAAAAATATGCATGGATTCCTGAATTGCTCCATGTGTCGAGTGGTAACATTCGTCAATCTCCGGAACAAACAAGGTGTGCGAACCATCCTTAGTAATTCGTAATTCAGAATTCATAATGCATAATTATTACGTAACAAAAGTACTTAAAAGCCCTAAATAAAACAACCGCTATCCTGCAAAGAACAGCGGTTGGAATAATTCTGTAAAAATCAAATCCTGTCGATTAATAATTTTGCTTTTCCACTTCAAAATAAGCTTGTGGGTGCGCACAGGTTGGACAGGCCTTCGGAGCTTCCTTGCCAATATGAACATGACCACATTCACGACATTGCCATACAGTTTCTTCTTCGCGAACAAATACAGTATTAGTTTCTACTCTTTCCTGCAAACGGCGGTAGCGTTTTTCGTGCTGAGCTTCTACTGCGGCAATTTTACGCCAGGTAGCCGCTATATTCGGAAAACCTTCGGCTTCGGCTACATCCGCAAAATGAGGATAAAGATCCGTCCATTCTTCATTTTCACCATCAGCGGCAGCTTTCAGATTTTCAGCGGTAGTTCCTAATACACCTGCAGGATAAGAAGCTGTAATTTCCACCATACCACCTTCCAGATAACTGAAGAATTTTTTAGCATGTTGTTTTTCCTGATCAGCTGTTTCAAGAAATATTGCACAGATTTGTTCAAAACCTTCTTTTTTGGCAATTTTTGCATAATAAGTATAACGCATTCGTGCCTGACTTTCACCTGCAAATGATTTTAGCAGATTTTTTTCCGTTTCTGTTCCTTTCAATGATTTCATAATGCTTATTTTTATTGATGATTAGTTATTTCATAAGTTCTAAACGTGGTATTGCAAAAATACGGAATTAAGATAACATACTTACTCTTTGGGTTCTGTTATTTTAAATAATAGTTTACTGACTACCGAAAATCTTATGAGAAGAAGATACCCGAGAATAATTTTTGTCAGGCTTAAAAAAAGATAATATGTACTGTATCCGTTATACATATAAATATCATTATTTGTTTCCGAAAAATGAATTTTCAGGGCAAGATAAAACTGGTTCAGAAATGTTCCGAGATTATCAATAATCAACATTCCCCCAATTAAAATAATAGCAAGCTTGAGGATATTAATTCCATTAAAGTTATGAAATTCAATTCTGTCATCATCAAAACCCTGATCAAGTTTCAGCCATTTTATCAGAATATCGGATTTGAAAATCAACAGTCCGAACAATACAATAGCAACGATTATTACTATCAGTGAGTACAATACTCCCGTCCAGTCCGAGGAGGGGTTGTTTGCAAAATAGATAATCTGTGACAATGAAAACAGGGTATTGATGAGCCAGTAAAGTCCGAATAGTTTAATAATCAGACGGAATAAGTCTTTTTTAGTCATTTTGTAATAATTACAATTTTCAATCTCAAAAATAGTCAATTAACTTTAACAAAGCAACAATTTATTCCCTTTATTTTTCCCAAATTGTATCCTGAATCAAAAAGAACTATCTTTGCAACTCTAAAATCTCAAATTATGGTTAGCTACTTACAGGTGGAAAATCTTACCAAATCGTTTGGAGATAATCTGCTTTTCGAAAATATATCATTCGGCATTTCCGATAATCAACGGGTGGCGCTTATTGCCAAAAACGGAACCGGAAAAACCACTCTGCTGAATATTTTAGCCGGCAACGAGGATTACGACAGTGGAAACATCTCATTTCGCCGCGATTTAAGAGTCGGCTATCTCGAACAGGATCCTGATTTTCCAAAAGAACTGTCGGTGATTGATGCCTGTTTGCGCTCTGACAACGACGTGGTTCGCACAATTGCCGAATACGAACACTGTATGCTGACACAGAACCATGAAAAATTAGATGAACTTATCAGCCGCATGGATTTACTGAAAGCGTGGGATTATGAAACGCGCATTAAACAAATTCTTGGAAAACTGAAAATAACCAACTTTGAGCAACTTATCGGGCAACTTTCGGGAGGACAACTGAAAAGGGTAGCGTTAGCCAATGTGCTGATTTCAGAACCGGATTTGCTTATACTTGATGAGCCTACCAATCACCTCGATCTGGAGATGGTGGAATGGCTGGAAGATTTCCTGAAACGCTCTACCATGTCGTTGCTTATGGTTACGCACGACCGCTATTTTCTCGACCGTGTTTGTACCAATATTCTGGAAATTGATCATCAGGGATTGTTTCAATATACCGGAAATTACAGCTATTATCTCGAAAAACGACAGGAACGGATTGAGAACTTCAATGCAGAAACAGAACGCACTGTCAACCTCTACCGCACCGAACTGGAATGGATGCGACGTCAGCCTCAGGCACGTTCGCATAAATCAAAATCGCGCATCGACCGTTTTGCCGAAATTGAAGAACGCGCCAAACAACGACGCAACAACGACAAAGTGCAATTAGACGTTAAAGCCAGCTATCTCGGTTCCAAAATTTTTGAAGCTAAATACATCACCAAAGCTTACGGCGACCTGAAAATTCTCGACAATTTTTATTACAATTTCGCCCGTTACGAAAAAATGGGAATTGTAGGAAAAAACGGTACAGGAAAATCCACTTTTCTGAAAATGTTGCTGGGCGAAGTAAAGCCTGACAGCGGTTCGTTCGACATTGGCGAAACAGTTGTATTCGGCTATTACAGTCAGGACGGACTGGCATTCGACGAACAAATGAAGGTTATTGACGTTGTGCGCGATATTGCCGAAGAAGTTCATCTCGGTAACGGCAAAAAGATGTCGGCATCGCAATTTCTGCAACATTTCCTTTTTACCCCCGAAACGCAATATAACTATGTGTATAAACTCAGTGGTGGCGAAAAACGCCGGTTACATTTGTGCACCGTTTTGATGCGCAATCCTAATTTTCTGGTTCTGGATGAGCCTACAAACGATCTGGATATTGTTACACTGAACATTCTTGAAGATTACCTGCAATCATTTAAAGGTTGTGTCATTGTGGTTAGTCACGACCGCTATTTTATGGATAAAGTGGTGGATCATCTTATGGTTTTCAAAGGGAATGCCGAACTAAAAGATTTTCCGGGTAACTACACCGACTACCGCGAATGGAACGAACTGATGGAAGAACAGGAAAGAGAAGAAAAGAAAATCTCACCCCAACCTTCTCCGAAAGGAGAGGGAACTAAGAATTCCGCAACGCCTGTAAAGCGAAAGATGACTTTCAAAGAAAGGCAGGAGTTTGAAGCACTCGAAAAAGAGATTCCCGAACTGGAAAATGAAAAAACAGAAATTGAAAACCAATTGGCATCCGGCACTCTCAGCAACGACGAGATTATCAAAGCCTCGCAACGTCACGCTGAACTTGGCGACTTAATTGACGAAAAAACCATGCGATGGTTAGAACTCAGTGAGATATAAATTTAAGTCATTATAAAACTATTATCTATCGGCCTTATTGAATTAATCAGTAAGGTCGATTTATTTTAAACATTTTTCAATGCTTCTTGTTTGAGAGAATAAACTCAAAATATTCAGAAAAAGAAATTCAGGAAACAGGGAATAACATGTATAAATTAGGAATATTAGGACTTGGTGAAGGCCGCAGCACTATGTCCGCTGCTTTGCAAAGCGAGAAATGGACATTGCACAAAATATGTGATTTGAATGAAGAATTATGTAAAAAACGTGCCAAAGAATTTGATTTTCAAAACTACACCACACGCTTTCAGGACTTGCTGGACGATCCTGAAATAGATGTTATCGGAATTTATACTCCGGATAAATTTCATGCCGAACATATTAAAATGGCTTTGCAAGCAGGCAAGCACGTGGTCTGCACCAAACCACTGATTGACGATTTATCCAAAGCTCAGGAGTTGATCAACCTCACGAAAAGTACCGGAAAAAGAGTTTTTGTAGGACAAAGCAGTCGGTTTTTTGAGCCAATGAAACGTCAGCGGGCTGATTATCTGGCCGGCGAGATAGGCGAACTTGTAACTGTGGAAGCTTACTATCATGCTGACCATCGCTGGTTTCTGGGTAAAGGCTGGTCGCTCGAAAAATCATTCAAATGGCTGTATGGAGGAATGAGTCATCCGGTGGATTTAGTGCGCTGGTATATGCCCGACATAGTGGAAGTGATGGGATATGGAATGCTGAGTCCGAACGGTAAAAAAGGCGGACTGCAGAATGAAGATACCATGCATTTTATTTTCAAAGCTGCCGACGGACGGGTTGCCCGTGTAAGCGGCGTGTACTCTGGGCCGGTTCAGCCAACCGTGCGCGACAGCGAAATGAGTTGTATTCTGCGTGGCACAGAAGGTTGCAGTCAGGGCGATTATATGGATTTGCGCTACGCCATCACCACCCGTACCGGCGAGGAAAAGTTGATCACTTTTGACCATAAGCTTAAACATTATTTCCGCTTCGAGGGAAAATCGCACCATGCCGGCGAATATCAGAATTATCTGGAATATTTTGCAGATTGTCTTGATTCAGGCGAAACAGCTTATCCTGATTTGCAGGAAGGCATCAAAACAGTTGCCGTTATGCAGGCAATGGACAAATCGTTACAAACAGGAATGCCGGTAAAAGTTGACAGTATGTTCTGATTTGGAATATAATTAATAACACGCTGACAACCAACACATTTATTCACATCGCTTTAAACTCATACCATAAACAGGGTATAAAAAATACCCTATCATTGCGATTGTGGAACATGAACATCCACCGTATTTTTGCATTATAAAAATAAACAACCCTTTAAAATTTATTGTCATGGCAAAAATTGCAAAAGACTTAACTCAATTAATCGGAAATACTCCGTTGGTATATCTGTCGAATTACAGCACAAAGAAAAATCTGGGAACAACCGTAATCGCTAAACTTGAATCGTTCAACCCTGCCGGTTGCGTAAAAGAACGTATCGCTCTGTCGATGATTGAAGATGCAGAACAAAAAGGAATTTTGAAACCCGGAACTGAGATTATAGAACCCACGAGTGGCAATACAGGTATCGGACTGGCAATGGTTTCAGCCATTAAAGGTTACAAACTCACCCTTACCATGCCAGAAACGATGAGCCTTGAACGCCGTAATTTGCTGAAAGCATTTGGCGCTAATCTGGTGCTTACTCCCGGAGCTACCGGCATGAAAGGTGCCATTGCACGCGCTTTGGAACTGCACGAAGAAAATCCAAATTCATTTATTCCCCAACAATTTGAGAATGCGGCCAATCCTGATGTACATAAACGCACTACCGGTGAAGAAATCTGGCGTGACACTGATGGCAAAGTCGATATTTTTGTCGGAGGTGTGGGAACCGGAGGAACCATAAGCGGCGTGGGAGCTGCATTGAAAGCTCACAATCCGAATGTGAAAATTGTTGCTGTGGAGCCTGCTGATTCCCCTGTTATTTCCGGCGGAGCCCCCGGCCCTCACAAAATTCAGGGTATCGGTGCCGGATTTATTCCCAAAAACTATGATCCGAATGTTGTTGACGAAGTGCTTCCGGTAACCAATGATCAGGCAATTCTGACTTCGCGCCAACTGGCTCAACAGGAAGGGCTTTTGGTAGGAATTTCCTCGGGAGCAGCCGCTTATGCTGCCACTGTACTGGCTCAACGCCCCGAAAACAAAGGAAAAGTCATTGTTGCATTATTGCCAGATACCGGCGAACGATATTTGTCAACTCTGCTTTATGCATTTGAGGAATATCCTTTATAATTTACGATTTCTTCAGTTACAATTTACAAGTTATTAAATATCGGTGGATGCAAAACTCGCCGAAGATATTATTAAAATAAAATATAAATTTATATGTCAGATTTAAAATTTGAAACGCTGCAGGTTCACGCTGGTCAGGTAGTGGACGGCACTACAAAATCACGCGCAGTGCCTATTTATCAAACTAGTTCGTATGTTTTCGACGATGCTCAGGATGGAGCTGATCTTTTTGCACTCCGTAAATTTGGTAATATCTATACCCGGTTGATGAACCCTACCACAGATGTTTTTGAAAAAAGAATTGCGGCTCTCGAAGGTGGAGTAAGCGCATTGGCAACTTCGTCAGGACAGTCAGCTCAATTCATTGCTCTGAACAATATTGTGGAAGCAGGTGATAATTTTGTATCCACATCTCATTTATATGGTGGAACTTACAATCAGTTTAAAAATCAATTCAAACGCCTCGGAGTGGACGTAAAATTTACGCCGAACGATTCCCCCGCTGAATTTGAAAAACTTGTTGATACTAAAACCAAAGCGCTTTATCTTGAAACAATCGGAAATCCGGATTTGAACATCCCCGATTTTGAAGCCATTGCTGCTGTTGCCGACAAACACGGTATTCCCCTTATCGTTGATAATACGTTTGGAGCGGGTGGCGCTATTTTTCGTCCGCTGGAGCATGGGGCAAGTATTGTGGTAGAAAGTGCTACCAAATGGATTGGCGGTCATGGAACTTCGCTCGGCGGTGTGATAGTAGATGGTGGAAAATTTAACTGGGGAAACGGAAAATTCCCTGCATTTACTGAACCATCGGACAGTTATCATGGTCTTGTATTCTGGGATGTATTCGGATTCGATGGACCATTTGGAAATATCGCTTTCAACATACGTGCCCGTGTGGAAGGACTCCGCGATTGGGGTAATGCCATCAGTCCTTTCAATTCATTCCTGTTGCTACAGGGGCTTGAAACCCTTTCATTACGTGTCGAACGTCATGTTCAGAATGCACTGGCACTGGCCATCTGGTTAGAAAATCATCCGGCTGTGGAATATGTAAATTATCCGGGATTAAAAAGCAGTCCGTATCATGCACTGGCAACAAAATACCTCACAAGAGGATTTGGGGGAGTTCTTTCGTTCAAGCTGAAAGGCGATCCTGAGAAAGCAGATAAACTCATTGACTCCCTGAAACTTATCAGTCATCTCGCGAATGTAGGTGATGCCAAGTCGCTGATTATACATCCGGCAACTACCACGCACGAACAACTTTCACCGGAAGATAAACTTTCGTCCGGAGTTTTTCCCGGATTATTAAGAGTCTCTGTTGGAATTGAACATATCGATGACATTAAAGCAGATATAGAGCAAGCCCTGAAATCATTATAAAATGATGATATTAAATAGTAAAAGAGCGGACAAACTGAAAAATTGTCCGCTCTTTTGCTTTATCTGATTTCACCACTACCAATGCATATCTTTGAGTCCGCATCATAAACCACTCCAAACTGTCCCGGCGCGATTCCCTGTAATTTTTGTTCGGAAACCAAATGATAACCATCATTGGTCTTAATGATTTTTCCTTTGGTAAATTCAGGTGTATGCCTGATTTTGAAGGTTATATCAACCTCATTTTTAAGTTTCTCCCACGGATTATCAGTGATAAAATGAAAATCCTTCATGGTAAATTCATTTCCGTATTGTGTTTCCACGTCGTATCCTTTAGAAGCATAAACAATATTTCCGGGAACATCCTTTTTTACAACATACCATGGACCACCCGATAAACCAAGTCCTTTGCGCTGTCCAACAGTGTGAAACCAGTAACCCTTGTGTTTGCCTAAAATCCGTCCGGTTTCAAATTCAACTATCGGACCTTCCTTTTCGCCCAGATAGCGGCGTATAAAATCATTGTAATTCACCTTTCCCAAAAAGCAAATTCCCTGACTGTCATGACGTTTCGCACTGGGAAGGTTGGCGTATTCCGCTATTTCACGGACTTCATTTTTCATCAAATTGCCAACGGGAAACATCAGTTTGGAAACCTGTAGATGATTTATTTGCGCCAGAAAATCCGTTTGGTCTTTCAGCGGATCTTTTGCTGTGGAAAGGTAGGTTTTACCATTTTTCACCGTTGTTGTCGCATAATGACCCGTTGCTGTTTTATCAAATTCCTTCCCCACACGCTGTTCAAACACACCGAATTTAATCAGTTTGTTGCACATAACATCAGGATTCGGAGTAAGTCCGTTCTTAACTTTATCGATAGTATAAGCCACAACGTTGTCCCAGTAATCCTTATGTAAATCAACAATTTCAAGTTTGCAGCCGTATTTCCGGGCAATAAGCGATGCCATTTCAATATCTTCCTCGGAAGTACAATGCAAAAGTTCATCGTCGTCCATCCCGATTTTAATGTAAAATAATGTGGGTGTATATCCCTGTTCTTTTAGCAGATGTACCACCACCGAGCTATCAACCCCGCCTGATAATAAAGTTGCAATATTCATTTATACTTGAAAAAATATATATAATAATGTGTTGTTAGATGTAATATTCGGCTAAATCTACTATACCTGCCCGCATAGCATATTTTGTAGCTTCGTGAACATTATTCACTTCTATTTTTCTGAAAATATTTTTGCGGTGAGTCATAATTGTGTGAGCACTTACATGACGTTTTGCCGCTATTTCTTTTGTTGTTTTACCAAGAGCCATTTCCTTCAGAATTTCCTGTTCTGTGGGAGTAAGAATCTGTTTTGAAGGAGCCTTACTCATACTTTTAGTCGCATCAAGCAATAAATTACTTACATGATTACATATATAACGATTGCTTTTAAATGCTTCTTTCAATGCTGTACCAATTTCTTCGATAGAGCTGTCTTTCATCAATACACTGAAAGAATTTGTATTGAACAACAGCAGTCGCAAAAAGTCATCACTCAATTCGTCCGAGAATAGAATCCAGTCAACGTGTTCAAATCTGGACTGTAAAAAGATAAGTTCATTTACACTTTCGAAATCAAATAAAGTATAATCCAGTATGACTAATGAATCAGGCTTTTCAGTTATCAATTTAAGTAATTCCTTTTTATGACTTGCCTCAACAATTTCTGAAACATCTGCATTATTCTGAAGTAGAAACCGAAGCCCCGCATTAGTAATATCCTGATTATCTGCCAATACTATATTTCTCATATGCATTATTTTTGTTTTATATATTTGATAGCAGTTTTGTATTAAATCATTTCATTACTTTGAAAACACAAAGTTACTGCTTTTTAAAGCTAAAACATCTTAAACATAAAAAAAGACGACTAGAAGCCGTCTTTTTTAAAATTATTTTAGCTAAGAAACAGAATAAAATTAATACTCCCACAGGTCTTCTTCTACATTCATCAACTCTGTTTCAATTCTGTTTTGCTCTTTAACAATTTTATCCGGCTTAACAACGTATTCCAATAACATTCGGTTGAACATGTTGCCATCACCAATCAGGTAACTGGAATAAAGTTTTTCGGCAAAGAACTGATCAAAAGTTACGCGTTCTGTTTCATTTCCATTCGCAATAACATAACTTTTCGCCAATTCCGGTCTTAATTCATCGAACGCAAACCAGCAAAGTACTGATTCCTGAAAGAATCTGAATGATTCATTCGATTGAGTGTTATCAGGGTGCAAAGCATATAACGGAGCAATTCCGATGATTTTTGAATACATACGGGAAGTATGTTTATCAAAGAAAATTATTTCCTGAATTAAAAACTTCAACTGATTTTTTACATACGATACATATTGGTCATTCCCAATTTTAGCCTCGTTTGTTACAGGATCAATCTGTATAAGATTATTATCTTTGTTATTGTCATACGCAAATACATTGGACAATTCCTCGCCACTTAACTTCAAACTATCTGCATAAGAAGGTTTGATATCACGAGGGTTTCGTCTGTAAACCGGCACACCTTTACATACAGCATCAAGCATTAAATGAAATAAACTCTGATTACCATCATTTGCACGGATAGGAAAATAAAGTTGATAATTTTGTTTGTCGCGCATATCAATAACACGATAGACAATTCTGGACCAAACCACATCATCTGCTCTGTGATTAACAATAGCTATTGTATCGGCCAAAGCATCAAGTTCAGTAGTCTGAAGCCGTACATCTCCTTTACTATCGAAAAAAGGAACCTGTTTTGCCTGTGCTGAAAGCAAATTCGGGACAAGGGCCATTAACGCGACCAAAGATACCATCCAAAATTTTTTCATATTATATTCTCTTATTATATTATGTTCAACTTTAATATTTTTATATCTGTATCTGAATCAAACCCAAACTTCTTATTTTCCCATCCGGACCAACTGCTTTCACATTCTTGATTGTCAGCACATCGCCACCTTCAAGCTTATTAATGTCAGATTGCATTCTGTCGTTAAATTTGGAACCATTTGTAGTAACAGCACCGAAGGGAGAAACCAATTTGAAAGATGTTACCGTAAAATTCGCCTTTATTAATTCATCTTCACCATAACTTGCAATAATTGTAATGTCATCGCCTCTTAGCATTCTTTTTGTAAGTGTTCCATCCTGAATTTGTCTTGGCACACCACCAGCATCAGTATATTGCAAATAAGCTGTCGGATTTGGCAGATATTTCACACGATAATCGCCACCACCCATTACCAGATCTTTTCCATCAATTTTTGCATAAACGGCTATTTTGATGCTTCCGTCCTGATTGGCCCGAATGATATATTTGCCGCCAGCGATCTGCCGCGCAGTTCCACCAGTAACCCGCACACTTACATTTTCAGAAGCTACACCCGGAACCGAGATACTGAATTTATTATCAATACCTTTATACACCACGTTCAAATCTTCATTTGAAAGAGTTGCAGAGGGTTCACCAACAATGTAATCACTCTTAAAAGGATATGTTGAGATTGAACCATCGCTACCTTTCAATTTTATGACTCCTGAATAATTAAATGAACCGGTTTTGCCACAGGAAAATTCGTAAAGTCCTTGTTTGTTTAATAATGTCGAACCAACATAAACTTCAGGAACTGCTGTAGAATCACTTGCTGAAAGTACTATATTTGCACTATATTTTCCTCCCCGTATTACATATTTGGAATTTGGAACTACCAGAGCTACAACTTTATTTACACGAAAATCTTTTACATCCATCTGCCCCTTCAGATACTGTACAACCTCAGCCTCAGACGAACGCACATCACTCTGATATTTGGTCAAAACAGTTATTACGGCCGAAACGGGCATCATCTCAAAAACAACCTGCTCCCACGATTTTCCATCAGGTCCGCCTTTTGTGGCAAACATATCCTCATACATTTTTTGTTTGACCGGATTATTTGCCGATACCTTAATAAGAAAATTCTTATAGTCTTCTATCTTTTGTCTGAGGATTTTACCATTTCCGTCAAGAATGGCGTATTGTTCCGGTTTATCCAGATTGTCTTTTGCGATAATTTGTCTTACATAAGCACTGTCATTCGACTGTTTTTCATCAACCATCTGCACAAGTTTTTGTTTGAATGTTTGAATGTAACTGTAAAGCTCATCCGATTTGCTTTTTACAACCATTGCCTGATCGAGCCATTCTTTTACTTTACCCGGATTAACCTGATATAAATGTTGAAAATCGGCATATATATCTTTATTCCTTATTTCTGAAGACTCAATTGTAGTATGTAAGCTATTATCTACCAATGTAAACCCGTTTAAAATCTCACTCGACACATTCAGAGCCAACATTGCTGTCAGTACCAGATACATCATTCCTATCATTCGTTGTCTGGGGGTTTCGGGACAATTCTTCGCTCCACTCATTGGAATTTCTCTTTAATAAATTTGTAAACGTTTAAATCCAACAAATTAACTTAGTGCATTTAACATATTGCCATAAACCTGATTTAATTCCGCAATTTGCTTTGCAAGTTTACTTGTTCCTGCTTTAAAGTTTTCGGTTTCTTCGGTCGCTACTGCTGTTGCAGCTTTCATCTTTTGTACATCTCCTGCAATAACACCCAGTTCATCTGTAACTATTCTTACCCTTTCAGTTTGTTGGGTAATGCCTTCTGATTGCGCATGGATATTTTTCAGTTGAATTTCATGAAGCGAATTAATTGACGCTAAATTCTTATTTATTTCTTCAACTTTTCCAGCATATAGTTTTGTATTTTTTTCAACAGTCTCCATCCCACCAATTATCCCCTGATAAGATGCAGTAAGATTCCCTGCAGCACTGTTCAATGACTGCTGGCTCTCTATAAATTTACCTGTAGTTTGTGTTGCTCCTTCTATATTTTTAACGAATGCACCGGTAGCCCCAACCACATCTGACAAACTGGCAAATTGCTGCGCCGTTGTTGTAAGATTCTTTATCCCTTCCGAAAGTTTTTTTACATCCTCATCATCAATTGTTTCAGTGTAATTCAAACCTACTGAGCGAACAGGTACGCCAACCTCAGCTCCGCTGTTTTGTTTGTTTGAACCAAGTATTGCAGAATTATCTCCTCCATCAAAATCATACACTTTTTCCCAGTCATATTCTTTGTGTGGCTGATCAAAAACTCCTAATGCAAACAAAAATGCTTCTACAGACATACCGACTCCCAACATTGGTCCTGCAAATGGTAAGTGTAGTATTTTAAACATTGCTCCTATAATTACAATGGAAGCACCTAAGCTATATGCAGCTCCCAAATATTTTTTTACCTCGGGAGTATTAAACCAAATATCAAATTTTGTTTTGTTTGTTGACATTTTTCGTAAATTAAACAGTTAAACTATGTCTTATTCGCCGTTATACGACCTTACGCAGCGGAATCCGATATAAGGACGGCTTTCATTCTGATATTCGTAAGTTTTTACACCGCATTGCAAATAATATGCAATATCTTTCCATGAACCACCTTTTATCACTTTTCTTTTCAGTACATCAGGATCACTGTTCTTTGCATTGTACTGGAAGCTTGGGTTCATATCGGAAACCAGCGAACTTGTAGACGCATTATAAGCCGATGAAGTCCATTCCGATACATTACCAGCCATATCATATAAACCATAATCGTTTGGAGGATAAGTACCTACTTTTACAGTTGTAGCCCCCATATCATCGGTGTAGCTACCTCTCATAGGTTTAAAGTTTGCCAAAAAACAACCTTTTTTATCACGGATATAGTTACCACCCCATGGATATAATGCCATACGCCTGCCACCACGTGCTGCATATTCCCATTCAGCTTCAGTTGGAAGGCGATAATCCTGTCCTCCTATCGCATTTGCTGAGTTAAAATATTGTGTTCTCCATTGACAAAATGCTTGAGCCTGTTCCCAGGTTACTCCTACTACAGGATAGTTTGCAAAACCCGGATAGGAGAAATACATTTTCATTTTCGGATCATTATATGAATATTGAAAATCTCTCAACCACATAATGGTATCGGGATAAACATTTACAATTTTAGTTGAAATCAGATCTTTTCTGGTAGTAAGTTTACGTTCTACCGTTCTGTTAATAATAATGCCGTTTTCAACATATGAAGTATCAATACGAACTCTTGCTGAAGCAGGATAAGCACCCGTATTTACATCGTATTTATTGTAAGGTAGCGCTGCCTGATCATAATTAATCCACTCATATTTATATCTTAATCGCCCCGGATCAATCTGACGTTTAAAATTGATCGAGTTATTATCAATATAATACATTGAATCAAGTATCTGTTTGATTTCTTCATCCTTAGAATTCCATGGAATTTTCATCTTCCAGTTCAAACGTGCAGTTTCAGGACTTGCTTCTTCCGCCTCGTTCTTCATTTTCATTCTGAATTCATCTCTGCCGGCCATAATAAGGCTACGTAACGCAATAGAGTCCCTTACGTAATAAACAAATTGTTTGTACTCGTCATTTGTTATTTCAGTTTGATCCATCCAAAACGCATCAACTGTAACATTGATTGGTTTATCGTTGATACCTCCAATAGCAGACTGATCGTTTGCACCCATCATAAATGAGCCTCTTTTGATAAACACCATACCGTAAGGCTGTGCTTCAAAAAATTTGTCTTTGGTTCCCAGACCTGTTAATTCACCTGCAGGTTTGTTACATGCAACAAACAGGAATGTAAGTACAATAATTGGCAGAATTTTTTTCATTCTTTTGCTATTTATTTATTGAAATAAAAACTGTAATACTTTATATTTATTTTTTTAAAACAGATTTCTATACAGTTAAATATTATAATATTCTAATACTCTTATATTTACTTGTGCTTTTTCCAAACACATATTCAAAACTATATGTCATCAAAAATTCATGTGAACCTGAACTAACTGATAAAATCTTGGATGTTGGCAGATCATACGAATATCCTATTGATAAACCTCCTGCAATATTAATTCCGGCCAGAAACACCACTGCATCCTGTAACCGGTAAGTTAATCCACCCCAATACTTGCTATCATATTCCATCCTTGCCGTTAAATCAAATTGTAAAGACTTAAAATCTGTTTTAACCAGCATAGTTGGTTTTAATACATATTTTGGATCAGAAAATGCCTGACTATACCCTCCGGTAAAAAAGAAAGCACTACTCTGTTTAAATTCAGTGTTGTCGCCCCATTTGACAATCGGGCTATTCAGATGTAAATAAGAAATCCCGGCATATCCTTTATCAAAACTAAAAAAAGCGCCCAAATTCATATCAAAACTCATTCCTACAACAGCACTTTTGGGAATTTCGGGGTCGCCAGTTATATCGTGATATCCTGCCAGGGAAATAGTATGAACACTATCGCTTTTAAATCCCAGACTTATAAAACCAAAGTCGGCGCCAAAACTTAAAACGCCTATAGCAAGATGCTTTTTATATGCATATTGCAAATGAGCCGCCTGATTTGTAAACAGCCCAATATTTTCATTCAAAAAATTAAGCCCTACACCATGAGTCGTATTTCCCAGTTTAATCGGAGTATTAACACTAAAAACAGTGGTTTGTCCCGCATTAGGAATTCCGACCCATTGAATCCGGTGCTGACCGGTTATCTGAATCATATTGCCCTCACCTACCGCCGCAGGATTAAAAGCCGAATTATGAAACATATACTGACTTAATTGTGCATCAAATTGAGAAAATACAGTTCCTATGCTTCCAAGTAACACCAAAATACTTAAAACTACTTTCTTCATAGGATTTACCAGCTGTTTTTTCACAAATTTTCTATGCACATTATACTTTTACAGAATATTATGCCTTTAATCAAACTGTAAATCGTCCAAAAAATTGTTTTAATTAATTTTTTTATGCCAAAAAATATGTTTTTAACTAAGTAACAAAACCTGAGAACAATCAAATACAGTACCTTTTATACAACAATCAATACTCTTCTTCATTAAAGAAAAAATCTTCTTTACTTGGGTAGTCAGGCCAGATATCCTCTATACATTCGTATATTTCACCCTCATCTTCAATCTCTTGTAGATTTTCAATAACTTCTAAAGGTGATCCGGAGCGCATTGCATAATCGATTAATTCATCTTTTGTTGCCGGCCAGGGGGCATCTTCTATTTTAGAAGCTAATTCCAAAGTCCAATACATAATCAGCTCTATTTTTAAGTAAATAAGTTTAGTGTACTATCTTTTTATTTTCGTGCAAAAATAGGAATTTTTTTTATTAATATAACGTTTTCCAATAAATTTCTTCATGACCTTCGGCTATGGTTAGATGGCGTGATAATGCAAAGAAATAATCCGAAAGCCTGTTGAAAAATATATTTATCTGATTATCAATATTATACACAGATTCCACATCAAAAATCCTGCGTTCTGCGCGGCGAGTGACGGTTCTGCAAATATGACATAAAGCTCCTGATTCTGAACCTCCTGGAAGAACAAATGAACTCAAAGGAGGCAATATTTCATCCAATTTATCAATTTCGCTCTCAATTCGGGTAACAGAATCGGCACTTAAAACCGATATCGGGTTTAATTCTACCTTTGTAGTATCTGTTGCAAGATATGATCCCACTGTAAACAACTGATTCTGAATAACACGCAGAAAGCTACTAATTTCATCCGGAATTGCCTTTGTAGTCAACAATCCGACGTATGAATTCAATTCATCAATCGTACCATATGCTTCTATCCTGATATCATTTTTAGGAACCCGTGTTCCACCTATCAGACCGGTCATCCCTTTATCACCGGTTTTAGTATATAATTTCATTATAATTCTTAATTTAACTTATTTCAATAATAAAACTCTATCTATATTCATTTAAAATTTTGATATTGAAGCTAAAGCCTCATTTTTTTATTCTCATTAAAATTTCCAATGCGTTTTATTAATTTTTGTTCATTTATTGAAATATTTTTGAACAAATAAACTTTATTAATAACGCATTTTATAATCCTTTTTATATAAATCCGGATTAAAAAAAACAATCCCTAACTGAAAAAGATCAATGGTAACTGTAACTTTCGGATTTGATTTAATAATTTTCCAAGCTTCTTCCATTTCATCCGACCAATAAATGTCATCCAGAATTATTATTGTATTCTTACTGACTTTAGGTAAGAGTTGATCAAAATACCTTAAGGTTGATTCTCTGCGATGATTCGCATCAATGAAAACCAGATCGAAATTATCATGAGTGCTCACCACTCCTTCTAAAACCTCATCGATATTTCCGCACACAACCTCAATATTCTTAATCCCCACTTTTTCAAAATTCGATTTGGCAATCTCAGCCAACTGAGAACTTCCTTCAACAGACACACAGTCAATTGCAGAGGACGAAGCAGCCAAATACATGGTGGTAACACCCAGCGATGTCCCCAACTCAAGAATATTTCTAAACTTAAAATAATTAACAATTCTAAATAATAATTGCCCGTATTTTGCCGACTTAACTGAATGTCTGGCTATAAATTTTATTTCTTCGTGCCTGTTATATCCGGTTCCGAAGTCTTCAATTTCTATCTTTCTTCCATCTTTTTCTAAGTGTTTGCGCAATTCCTCAATCTTAGTAAAAGCATAGAAATAATGCTTTTCACTTAAAACAGAACCTGTAAACTGATACACAAAAGGAGAATGGATTCCAAATCCGCCAGTATGCCTTGCTGTCAGGAAATGAAAAATATATTTATACACAAAACGAAATCGGTTCATCACATTAAAATAAAATGGCATCGTCTCTGAAATACGAATAGCACTAAAGGAGTTTGTTGGATAGAATAATCAAAAGAAAAGAGAAAGCAGTTTTAACAACTACTTTCTCTACAAAATTAAGCAAAAAAGATTAATTACCAATCTTTATAACTAATTATTTCAGAAATTATTCCCGAATAAATTTAATTACATGTTAACTGATTTCAGACAATTTCCACCCCGTTTTTCTGACAAAATTCAACAGCCATTTCGCGGAGTTTGAATTTTTGAATTTTTCCGCTTCCCGTGAGAGGATATTCGTCTATAAAAAACACATAACGGGGTATTTTGTAACGTGCAATCTTATCTTTACAAAAATCCCTGACATCTTCGGGAAGCAAATCAACACCGTCATGCGTAATTACAAAAGCTGCGACATCTTCGCCATAACGCGGCGAAGCTATTGCAACAACCTGAGCATCTTTAACGCCCGGCATATGATATAAAAATTCTTCAATTTCTCGCGGAGAAATATTTTCACCGCCACGGATTATCATATCTTTGATACGACCTGTGATGCGATAATTCCCATCCGGATCTTTTACCCCTAAATCGCCGGAATGAAGGTATCCGTTTTTATCTATAACCTCGTCGGTAGCCTGAGGATTTTTATAATAGCCTTTCATTACATTATAGCCCCTGCAGCACATTTCACCCTGAACACCATCAGGACAAATTTCGCCGGTTTCAGGATTAATTACTGCCACTTCGGTAAATTCATAATCACTCCCAACAGTCGTACAACGTGTTTCAAAAGAATCTTCCAAACGCGTTTGCGTCATACCGGGTGAAGTTTCAGTAAGTCCATAAACACTGGTAATCGTCATAAACATTTTTTCACTCACTCTGCGCATAAGTTCAATCGGACATAAAGCTCCGGCCATTATTCCGGTTCGTAACGAGCTCATATCGAACATATCGAACATAGGATGATTTAACTCGGCAATAAACATCGTGGGTACTCCGTACACTGCCGTACATCTTTCCTTATGAATGGAAGCAAGCGTAATCAGTGGATCAAATTTTTCAACCATCACCTGCGTACAGCCATGTGTCAAACAATTCATGGTAGCAAGTACAACCCCAAAGCAATGAAACAACGGAACACAAACACAGAGTTTATCCTTTTGCGTAAATTTCATGTGCTCACCGGTCAGATAACCATTGTTGGCAATATTATGATGCGACAACATTACACCTTTGGGAAAACCCGTGGTTCCTGAGGTATATTGCATATTCACTACCTCGTGACAGGTTACAGACTTTTTTATTCTCAGAAATTCATCCTCATCCTGATTTTTCCCCTGCAACAATATTTCTGCAGTGTTATACATTCCCCGATGTTTTTCCTGCCCGATGTAAATAACATTTTTCAATTCAGGGAAACGCCCGCTTTTTAATTTTCCACGTTGTGTTGTTTTCAGTTCCGACACTAACGAATACATCATTTCCACATAATCACTACCTGAAACACCATCAGTAATACAAATTGTATGCATATCTGAATTTTCAAGCACAAATGCCAGTTCATGATCTTTGTAATTTGTATTCACAGTAACTGCCACAGCACCAAGCTTTGCACACGCGTACAAAAACGTCAGCCAGTCAGGGACGTTTTGCGCCCAGATACCGACATGTACACCTTTCGTCACCCCGATGGAAAGCAATCCTTTGGCCATATCATCAACTCTCTGGTTGAACCCGGCCCATGTAAACCGGAGATTTCGGTCAGAATAGACGATATATTCATGATTGGGAGTTTCGCTTGCCCAGTATTCAAGCCAGTCTCCCAGAGTTTTATCAAATAATTGCATAACTAATGTATAATTTGAGTATGATTAATTATGAATAATTAAACCGGTGTATAAACTACCGCAACAATCTGAGCAGGCTCATTATCCAAAGCGCTAACCAAATGATTTACAATTGAATCGTAGTAAATGCTGTCTCCTTTGTGTAAAATGTGAACATCTTTTCCATAAGTGATTTTCACAGAACCATTTAGCACATAAATAAATTCTTCTCCTTCGTGTGACGACAGAATCGGTTCGTTTTCCCGAGATGGTTTTATATCAATTAAAAACGGCTCCATATGCCGACCGGCTTTACTCGCAGCCAATGAATAAAAATCCAGATGAGAATTGGCATTTGATAACTGACTTGAGAAAGTAGCAGGTTTTTGAATTTCTTCGTTCCTGTGAATTACCGGTCCCAATTGATCATTATCGTCAAGAAAAGTTCCCAGCCTTACGCCAAGAGCCCTGGCAATTTTAATCAGTGGAGCCAGCGATGGGATTTTTTCACTTTTCTCTATTAAATCAATCTGAATAACCGATAAACCGGATCGCTCCGCTAATTCTTCTTTGGAGATATTTTTATCCGCACACAATGTGCTTATTTTATCTCCAATAATGTTCTTTTTCATGATAATTTATTATTAAAATTCATTGATTCAGGTGAATATAAAGGACTGAGTTTCAAAGCCAGTTTCAACAGCAATTTCAATCTTCACAATTAGATTTTGACTGATTTTAGGCCGCAAAAATAAATATAAATTCAACACAAAAAAAGGATTTCGATTGAAATTTATCATTATTTCAATCGAAATCCTTTTAAAAAACGAGCAAACAAGGCAATAAACTTACAAGTTTACACCCCTGATAACAATCAATGTTTCAAGTTATTTAGCCGACAGGAATTTAGAATATTTGTCTGTTGATTTCAAAATTTCCAAAGCAGCTTTTAAATCCTTGTCTGTCCGAAGCGAATACTGAATTTCTCCTTTTTGATAATAGTATCTTTTAATGATTTCCAGACTCAGCAAGTCTTTAATATCATCTTTATTTTCCTCAATATTATTTTTAATATCCGGTTTCAATTTCTCTTTCAAAGCCTTAAATTCATCACTGGCACGTTTATCGAGCCCTTCATACTTGGCCATATCAAACAATTCATTGTAATACTTCTCTGTTTGAGTAGTATAAGTGAATTTTTTCTCCATCAGATAATCTGTAAATGCTTTGAGATCTTCATCTGACAGCACAAAATCAGCCGGATTGGCTATCGTAGGATGCTCATGCACGTACCGGGTAGCGAAATCAAAATATAAATTCTGCGCATAGATATAATATGCAACATTTAATTTTCTGTCATCTTTTGTGAGCGTATCGGGAACAATACCTCCACCATCACGCACTTTACGTCCGGCACGGGTCGTAAATTCATGCGTTAGACTATCGGGAACGCGCCCCACACTGCCATCCTCGTTTCTGTGGCTGTAATCAATTGCCTGAATACACCGGCCACTCGGAATATAGTATTTTGCGGTGGTAACTTTTAAATGTCCACCATATCCAAGCGGACGAATATTTTGAACAAGCCCTTTGCCAAATGTTCTTTCACCTACAATCACGGCTCTGTCCAAATCCTGAAAAGATCCTGCTACAATTTCGGAAGCTGATGCTGAAGACCGGTTAGCAAGTAAAACCAGTTTCATATCCGGGAAAATTGGTTCGGATGGAGTTCGGTAAGTGCGGTCAGCATCTTTATTTTTCCCTTTGGTAGTTACCACCTCGGTACCTTTCGGCACAAAGTAAGCAACAATTTTAATGGCTTCATCAATTAATCCTCCGCCGTTATTTCTGATATCAAGAATCAACGATTCAATATGATGCTGCTTTACCAGATCGGTAACGGCGTTTTTCACTTCCTGAGCCGCGCGTTCAGTAAAATCACTTAACATTACGTAACCCACTTTATCGCCTACCTCAGCATAATATGTTACCGGATTAACCTGTATTTTTTCACGTACAAACGATCTTTCAATCGGATTTTTATCTCCGTATCTTTTTAATTTTAATTTAATAATAGTGTTTGGAGTTCCTTTCAGTTTTGCACTTACCTCACTTACAGTCATGCCTGTTGTTTTTACTCCATCTACTTCCAGAATTACATCTCCGGCACGTACATCGTTTCGCTGAGCCGGCATACCTTCGTAAGGTTCCGAAATAATGATATCATTGTCTTTCTTCATTATCAATGCACCTATTCCGGCATATTCGCCCGTTGTCATGAAGGTAAGGTCATCAGTTTCTTCTTCTGGCAGATAAACTGTGTACGGATCGAGTTTCTGAAGCATATCATCGATAGTGCTTTTCATCATTTTATCATAACTCAGAGTATCAACATAATACATATCGAGTTCACGAAATACAGAATTGAAAATGCTAAGGTTTTTACTGATTCTGAAACTCTGGTTATTATTCCCCTGAACCGATGCCCCGAATAAAACAGTAGAAATACAAACAAACAGTAGTGATAAATAAATATTTTTTTTCATTCTCAAATTATTATAAATTAATAATGAACAACTTACAACTGTTCATCTGCATAATTATTTTTAAAATTATAGTTTTACATTTGGTGGCAAAAAGCCTGAAATATCTTTACCGTAAGAAATCAGATCCCGAACAACAGTAGATGAAATGTATGAATACTCAGATTCAGTAAAAAGAATAACAGTTTCCACCCCTGTTAGTTTTCTATTGGCATCGGCAATTGTGCGTTCATATTCAAAATCACTTACCGACCGCAACCCTCTCAACACAAAATCGGCCTCTACAGATAATGCAAAATCAACGGTTAAACTATTATATGACTGTATCTTAACCCGATTTTCACCAGCAAAAGTCTGACGAATAATTTCCAATCTCTTTTCCAGATCGAACAGAGTTTGCTTTGACTGATTAACACCAATACCGATTACAATTTCATCAAAAAGTGTTAATCCCCGCTGAACAATTCCATAATGTCCTATTGTAAACGGATCGAATGTACCGGGAAATATGGCTCTTCTCATTTGGTTTCTTATATTTTGGATTGATTTTTGTAATTTATTCTTTTAAAATGTGAAATGGTAAAAATCCCGTACAAAGATAGAAAATATTAATCTGGAGTATTAAAAACCAACTGATAAGTTTGATTTTTTTAGTTTTTCATATATATTATTTCAGGCTTCGTACTATCTTTGCAAAAATGAAAGCATTATTTTTACAACTATTTATGCAACAAACAAAATTGAAAATCAACGGATTACTTCTAATCTCAAGCATATTTTTCAGCCAGTTGGCATTTTCGGTTGAGCCGGTTTATTCTTTCCCAATTCCTGACAAAGTAGAATTTGCCGGAAGAACGATTCCGCTCGACAGGTATGATATGCGTGAACGATTCGACAGAGAACAAATAGTAATTGCATATAATCATTCAAATTCGTTATTACAATTAAAACGCGCCAACAGGTACTTCCCCATAATTGAGCCGATTCTGAAAAAGAACGGAATTCCTGATGATTTCAAATATCTGGCTGTAGTGGAAAGTAATCTTGATACAAGAGCTGTATCGGGAGTTCAGGCCGCAGGACTGTGGCAATTTATGCCAAAAACCGCCCAGCAATTCGGGTTGGAAGTAAATGATGAAATTGACGAACGGTATAACATTGAAAAATCCACAGAAGCAGTTTGCTCATATCTGAAAAACGCTTACGATAAATACAAAGACTGGACAACTGTCGCGGCATCGTATAACGCCGGCATGGGAAGAGTATCCGGAGAACTGGACAAACAACAGGTAACTGACTTTTTCGATATGTTATTATCTTCTGAAACAACCAGATATGTGTTCAGAATTCTGGCAATGAAACGTTTTTTCCAGAATCCAAAAGCATTTGGATACAAACTGGATCGTGACGACTTTTATCAAACCATCAATACTCAGAATGTTGTGGTTAACGGTCCGGTCGATGACTGGACTGTATGGGCAATGCAATACGGAATTTCTTATTCTCAGCTAAAGGATTTTAACGTATGGCTACGAGACAGAAAACTTACGAATAAGAATAACAAAGAATACATCATTCAAATTCCGTTAAAGAGCGATCTGTATTTCAATAAATCCAAAATAATAATACATAACCCGATGTGGGTAGATTATTAACCATTATAAAAACAACAAAATAAACAACTTCCCGTTTAAAACTAAAAAATCAAATTTATGAAAAGAATTAGTTTACTTGCAGTACTTCTGCTCTCTGTTTCAATTGCATTCGCACAATTAAACTTTGGTATCAAAGCGGGCTATAACTCTTCGCTTGGACTGGATAATATAAGCTCTGTAACCACAGGGGATTATAACCTGAACTCCGTAAAAGCTGAGCTTTCAAATGGATTTCATGCCGGATTATTTGCCCGGATAAATTTAAAAAAGGTGTATATCCAACCGGAATTGCTCTACGCCATGGGAAAGAAAGATTATACGCTGACATACAATGACCTGTCAAATAGTTCAAATCTCACGTATGATAAATTTGTCACTATCAGCACCGTAGATGTTCCGGTATTGCTTGGATATAAATTACTCGATTTGAAAATGCTGAATCTGCGGGTATTTGCGGGTCCGAAACTTCGTTTTAATGCAGGTTCGTCACTTGAATTTGACAATCTGGTAAATAACGGAGGATCTATCACCAAAGATGATCTGGTTAGAGACATTAAAGCTGCTCAATTAGGACTTGAAGCCGGTGCAGGCATTGATTTTTTGATGTTTACACTCGATGCCCGTTACAATGTAATTGCCGATATGTACCAAACAAAACTGAATGATTTGTCCATCGATAATATCCCGGCGAACACATTTGTGATTTCACTTGGATGGAAATTATTTTAATCTCTGTATAGATTCCACACCACGACGCCTGCTTTTCCAAAAGAAAAACAGGCGTTTTTTCATCAGTTATTCTCCTTAGTAGCTGTCAATAAACAGCTTTAAACTTATAACTAATTTTTGTATCTTTGCAACCCGAACAAAATAACTTCAAAATATGAATTTAGAAACTACTATTGGAAGCCTTGTGGCACAAGCCGTAAAATCTCTTTACGAACTTGAAATTGAGGCAGATCAGATACAACTTCAAAAAACAAAAAAAGAATTCGAAGGCGATCTCACTGTTGTGATTTTCCCGTTCGTAAAAGCAGCGCGTAAATCACCCGAACAAACCGGACAGCAAATTGGCGAGTATCTGCAACAAAACAATCCAATGGTTTCTGCATTTAATGTGATAAAGGGATTTTTGAATCTTTCCATAAGTAAAAGCTACTGGCTGGAAACGCTGAACCAGATTCATAAAGACAAAGAATACGGAAAAACTGCCGTTACTGAGAATTCCGGTTTGATGATGATTGAGTATTCATCTCCAAATACAAACAAACCACTGCATTTAGGACATATCCGGAATAATCTTCTCGGATTCAGCATTGCAGAAATTCAAAAAGCAAACGGTTGGAAAGTAGTGAAAACCAACATTGTAAACGATCGTGGTATTCACATTTGCAAATCGATGCTGGCATGGAAAATATGGGGTAAAAATGAAACTCCTGAAAGTTCAGGGTTGAAAGGTGATCATTTAGTGGGTAAATATTATGTACTTTATAATAAAAAGACTAAAAAACAATTTAAGACTTATAAGCATTATTGGGCAAATGCAAATATACCGCACAACTTGAAACTACTCAAGGATTACAGCCCCTCAGAAATAAAATCTTTTGTCGCATCTACTTGGGAATTTATTGAAAGCAAATGGTCCGATAAGGAGTACAAATTTGAAGATGATTATTTATTTGGGTTAAAGAAAGTTGAAAGTGAAATTCCTTCTCTTGAGTTTCTTTCTAAATATAGTGATAAAAAAGTTATTGTTCATTATTTAATTACTAGAATCAGAAGACAGCTACAAAAAAGTTATATAGCCCGTGCTCAAAAAATGCTTCTGGCCTGGGAAAACAACGACCCCGAAGTCCGCAAACTTTGGGAAACAATGAATGGTTGGGTATATGCAGGATTTGATAAAACATACAAACAACTTGGTGTCGATTTTGATAAAATATATTATGAATCTGAAACCTACCTCGAGGGAAAATCAAAAGTAGAAGAAGGGCTGGCCAGCGGTGCGTTTTATCGCCGCGAAGATGGTTCTGTATGGGCAGACCTTACAGGAGATGGATTAGACGAAAAACTTCTTCTGCGGGCAGATGGAACTTCTGTATATATGACTCAGGATATCGGAACCGCCAAACTCCGGTACGACGATTATCCGATAAATAAAATGGTTTACGTTGTTGGCAACGAACAAAATTACCATTTTCAGGTATTGGCACTACTCCTTGACAAACTCGGATTTGAGTGGGGAAAAAGTTTGGTACACTTTTCGTATGGAATGGTTGAACTACCCGAAGGCAAAATGAAAAGCCGTGAAGGAACAGTGGTGGATGCTGATGATTTAATGGAAGAGATGATAGAATCGGCCCGCGAAACGTCGCAGGAATTAGGGAAATTAGACAATTGTACTCCCGAAGAAATTGAAAGTATCGTTTGCATGGTTGGGTTGGGATCGTTAAAATACTTTATTCTCAAAGTTGATCCACGTAAAAACATGACTTTTAATCCAAAAGAATCAATTGATTTCAATGGAAATACCGGTCCGTTTATACAATATACGCATGCACGTATAAAATCTGTTTTACGCAAAGCGATCGAACAAAACATAGATTTCAGTAAAGTAGTCGATGTTCAGCAAAATATTTCTGAAAAAGAAAGTTATCTTGTTCAGCTATTGACTGAATATCCGGCAGTGGTACGTCAGGCCGGCGATGAATTTAGCCCGGCGCTTATCGCAAACTATATCTATGATCTTGTAAAAGAATACAATCAGTTTTACCACGATTTTACTATTTTGAAAGAAGAAAATCCGAACACAAAACAATTCAGACTTGTCATGTCAGAATCAATTGCTTCAGTAATAAAATCAGGCATGAACCTGTTGGGAATTGATGTTCCGGAACGAATGTAATATAAACATTTATACGATTTTACTATGATTAAAACTACACGCTTATTGCTTTTTTCCCTTATTGTTTTACTGGGAACTGCATGTTCATCTTCGGGTTTAAGTTCCTATAATCATGGCGATTATTACAGAGCCTGTTACGAATCGATAGACAAACTGAAGGCTAATGCAAAAAATGAAAAAGCTCAGTTTGTGCTGACAAAGTCATATCCTTTGGCACAAAAAGCAGCTATAAGAGAAATTGACAATGCTCAGATTGCCAACGAAAAAGACAAATATGACATTCTGGTAAATCAATACAACAGAATGAATCAATTAGCTGACTACATATACAGCTGTCCGAAAGCAATCGAATTAATTCCGCAACCAACCGAATACAGAGCGGAACTTACAAAAGCAAAACAAATGGCAGCCAAGTATGCATACGAACGCGGAATTGATGCATTAAATGCGGGGACAATAGAACAGGCGCGTTTGGCCTATAACTACTTTGTTGGAGCAAATAATTATGTAAACGGATATAGCGATGTACTGGACAAAATCAATGAAGCGCGTTACAATTCAACTCTTCGTGTTATTGTGGAAAAGCCGGCTGTAAACGCCAATTTCCAATATTCAGCTGATTTTTTCTATAAAAATCTGATGGCAGAACTAAATAATTTCTCACAGAATAAATTCATTCGTTTTTACACTCAGGACGATGCCTACAACGAAAACATGAAAGACCCTCATCAGTTCATCGTTCTTGATTTTCAGAATTTCTCGGTTGGGAATGTGCGCGAATCCAGCAATACCATTGACTTGAAACGGGATAGTGTCGTAGTAGGGACGGTTACAGTTGAAGGAAAAACCTACAATTCATACAACACGGTAAATGCCAGACTTACAACTTACCGTCGTGAAATAAGCACATCAGGGTATCTGAATTTAATGGTTGTTGATGCACGCTCGAACACAACTTTGCAACAACGGAACTTCAACGGTTCGTACGTGTGGACATCAACCTGGGCTGATTTTAAGGGAGATGACAGAGCTCTTACAAGAGAACAAAAAGAACTTTGTAATTTGAAACCACAAATTCCTCCATCCTATCAGGATATGTTTATTGAGTTCACCAAACCAATTTTTAATCAGACGGTTCCGTTCTTGCGGTCTGTATACAACCAGTTTTAAACCGTACTCATAAAATGAAAAACGTCCTGTAAAGAGATTTTACAGGACGTTTTTATTATTATCGATTTACATTATTTCTATTCTTCTTCAATTACATCCACATGGGCATCAATTTCAAAGACAGACAATTGACGACGGAAAATCTCATCCAGTGATATCTGGAAAGTTTCTGTATGTGCAATTCCGGCAATTAAAGTAAGTTTTTCCAGAATAATTTGTAACAAATGTCTGTTGTCTTTTGCATAAATCTTCACAAACATAGAATATTTTCCTGTTGCATAGTGACATTCCACAACTTCGGGAATTTTTTTTAATTCCTCTACAACAGAATTAAACATTTTAATATCACTCAAAATGATACCTATGTAAGCACATGTCTGGAAGCCAACTTTGTATGTATCTACCACAAATTCAGAACCTTTTATAATTCCGGTATTACGCAATTTTTGAATTCGCTGGTGAATAGCTGCTCCTGAAACATTGCATTCACGTGCTACTTCCAAAAAAGGAATTCGTGCGTCCTGCGAAATCAACTGTAGTATTTTTTTGTCTAATCTATCAATTTGATGTTGTCCCATTGTTTATATTTTTAATCTGAATTATAGCAATTTGATTTTAATTATAGAAATTTTATTGCAAATATATTTAATATTTTTCGAATTCTTACATTTTTTACTATAAATTGATAGTAGAATATGCAAAAATATTCATTTTAACGATATTTCCCTTCATGACAATCTCTAAGCACACTCAGATAACTCTGATATCTGGACTGACTAATATATTTATTTTCAATAGCTTGCAACACAGCACAACCGGGCTCATGAACATGGGTACAATTCGTGAACTTACAATTTGAAGCATACCTGAAAATTTCCTTGAAATAATGTCCTATTTCAGCCTCTTCCATGTCTATAGTACCAAATCCCTTTATTCCCGGTGTATCAATAATATGACCGCCTGAATTCAATTCAAACATTTCTGAAAAAGTGGTAGTGTGCATCCCTTTATTATGATAACTTGAAATTTCGGCGGTTTTTGCCATTGAATTCGGAGCTATTGCATTAATCAGGGTTGACTTACCTACTCCCGAATTCCCTGAAAACAAGGTTGTTTTTCCTTTCAGAAATTTCACAAGATCCTGAATATTTTCCGAATGCAATGCCGACACTTTAAATACAGGATAATCCAGCGATGAATATAAATTTTCCAACGCATTAAGATATTCCGTTTCTTTTTCGGAATATCTGTCAATTTTATTAAATACCAAGCATGCCGGAACTCTGTATGCTTCTGCTGAAGCCAGAAACCGGTCAATAAACACGACAGATGTTTCAGGATAATTTATCGTTATTATTAATGCCACCAAATCCAGATTTGCGGCCAATATATGAGATTGTTTGGATAAGTTGGACGACCTGCGGATGATATAGTTTTTGCGGTCGCAAATGGCATGAATCATAGCAGTACCATCCACATTCTTTTCGAATTCCACCACATCTCCCACAGCGATAGGATTGGTACTCTTTATTTCCTGCAAACGAAAATGACCTTTGATTTTGCATTCAAAAAATTCATCATTCTCAGTTTTTACCTGATACCAGCTTCCTGTATTTTTAACTACTAATCCTGTCATTTTTCTATAATTAAACCCTGAAATTTTCTTTGCTCCAAAAATATAAATTATTCCAATAAAAAACATCAGCCACCTCAACTGAATATGAGATGACTGACAAATTTATTTCAACAGACTGTTTAGATACAACAATTTCATAAAGATCAAACAGTCATAATTTCCTTTTCTTTGGCTACGAACATTTCATCAATTTTCTTGATAAACTTATCGTGAATTTTCTGAACAGAACCTTCAGCATCTTTTTCCAAATCTTCAGGCAAGCCATCTTTTACCATTTTTTTTAAGTGTTCGATGGCATCTCTTCTGGAATTTCTGACACTGATTTTGGCATCTTCACAGTCTGCTTTAGCCTGTTTTGCCAACTGCCGGCGACGTTCTTCAGTCAAAGGAGGTATTCCCAAACGAATGGTTTCACCGTTGTTCATTGGAGTTATTCCAACTTCAGAATTCAATATTGCTTTTTCAATAGCAGAAATCAAAGCCTTTTCCCATGGTTGAATGGTTATGGTTTTGGCATCGGGCGTGGTAACTGTTGCTACATTGGCAATAGGCACATGCGATCCGTAATATTCTACTTTTACACCGTCCAATATGCGTATATTAGCTTTTCCTGCACGTATATGAGCCAGTGCTTCATCTAGGAATAAAACAGTCGCTTCCATGCTTTCTTCGGCATGTGTTAGTATTGGTTTAATGTCTTGCATAAAATTATAGAGTTATTTGTGTTTTTTTGATTAGTCCCTAATATTGTTTCAAAAAGTACCTTTTAATTTTTGACAAGTGTCCCGATTTTTTCACCGAGTAATACCTTTTTCAGGTTACCTACCGTATCCATATCAAAAACATAAATAGGCATATTGTTCTCCTTACACATGGTGGTAGCCGTGAGATCCATCACTTTCAAATTTCTGTGATAAATTTCATCGTATGTAATTTCGTCAAATTTTGTAGCATTTTTATCCTTTTCAGGATCGGCGGTATAAATTCCATCCACTCGTGTTCCTTTGAGCATTACATCCGCTTCAATTTCAATTGCCCTGAGCGATGAGCCTGTATCAGTTGTAAAATAAGGATTACCGGTACCGGCGGATATTATCACCACTTCGCCCTGTTCAAGACTCGCAATGGCCTTCTGTTTACTGTAATACTCCCCTATCGGTTCCATTCGAATGGCAGTTAACACACGTGATTTAACACCCATTGCCTGTAAAGCTGAATTTAATGCCAGACTATTAATAACCGTGGCCAACATTCCCATTTGGTCGCCCTGAACGCGATCAAATCCTTTAGAAGTTCCTGTTAATCCCCGGAATATGTTTCCGCCACCAATTACGATTCCAACCTGAACGCCTAATTCAACAATTTCGGCAATTTGCGATGCATATTCTCCCAAACGGGTTTCATCAATACCGTATTGTTTTCCTCCCATTAGAGACTCGCCGCTCAATTTCAGCAAAATGCGTTTAAAAGCTACCATTGATAATCAATTTACTGTTTTATCACTTGCTATTAACAAATGCTTGCGTTTATTATTTAGCAAAAGTAAATAATTTGAGCCGTATATGCAAATGAGATTTTATACAAAAAAAGGAACAAACGATTGTTTGTTCCTTTTTTCAAAAGTATTTGGTTTTGAATTACTCTGCAGCAGCAGGAGTTTCTTCAGTAGTAGCAGGTGCAACAGGCGCTTCAACAGGAGCAGCGGCAACAGGCGCAGCAACTTCAGCTTTTTTAGCAGCTGATGAACGACGTGTACGTGCAGCTTTCTTAGCAGCTTTTTCTTTCAACATGTTTTCGTTGTAGTCTACTAACTCAATTATACACATTTCGGCGTTATCACCCTGACGGAAACCTGTACGTAAAATACGTGTGTAACCTCCCGGACGGTTAGCTATTTTTACAGACACATTCTGGAACAGTTCAGTAACCATTTCCTTGTTCTGTAAGTGGCTGAATACCACACGACGTGAATGAGTAGTATCTTCTTTTGATTTTGTCAAAAGTGGTTCTACATAAACTTGCAAGGCTTTAGCTTTAGCCAAAGTGGTAGCAATTCTCTTATGTTGAATAAGAGAAGAAGCCATATTGGACAACATTGCCTTTCTGTGAGCCGTTTTACGGCCTAAGTGGTTAAATTTTTTATTATGTCTCATCTCTTTACTCTTTATCTAATTTATATTTGGCAATATCCATTCCGAAAGACAAATTCAGGCTTTCAAGTTTTTCTTCTAACTCTGTAAGCGATTTTTTACCAAAGTTACGGAACTTCAATAAATCATGACGATGATATCCTGCTAACTGACCTAAAGTATCCACATCAGCAGCTTTCAAACAATTCAGAGCACGAACAGAAAGTTCAAGATCTGTCAGTTTTGTTTTCAGCAATTGACGCATATGCAGAATTTCTTCGTCGAATTCATCGCTGCCTTCACCTTCTGTAGTTTCTAGCGAAATTTTCTCGTCAGAGAACAACATGAAGTGGTGAATCAGAATTTTAGCTGCTTCTTTCAAAGCATCTTTTGGATGAATAGAACCATCAGTACTGATTTCAAGTACTAATTTTTCGTAATCGGTAACTTGTTCTACACGATAGTTTTCAATTGAATATTTTACATTACGAATAGGAGTGAAAATAGCATCAATCGGAATAACGCCAATCTCCTGATTAGCCGTTTTATTATCTTCCGAAGGAGCATAACCACGTCCTTTATTAACTGTAATATCAATTTGGAAACTTGCAGAAGGATCTAATTCGCAAATAACCAGTTTAGGATTTAGTACTTCAAATCCGGTAAAGTATTTTCCTATGTCTCCGGCTTTAAATGATGTTGCACCCGAAACAGTAATGGTTACTTTTTCGTTTTCGATATCTTCTACGATCTGTTTGAAACGAACCTGTTTCAAATTTAATATGATGTTGGTAACATCATCTATTACTCCCGGAATAGTAGAATATTCATGTTCTATTCCTTCAATTTTGATAGAAGTAATAGCGAAACCTTCGAGTGAAGACAAAAGGATACGGCGTAAAGCATTACCTATAGTAATACCGTAACCTGGTTCCAACGGACGAAATTCAAATTTTCCCTGAAATGCGTCAGCTTCCAACATGATTACCTTTTCGGGTTTTTGAAATGCTAATATAGCCATGGATTCACTTATTATTTAGAGTACAACTCAACGATTAATTGTTCTTTGATATTTTCCGGAATATCTTCGCGTTCCGGAATGTGTAAGAATGTTCCTGACATTGAAGCACCATTCCATTCTATCCACGGGTATTTGCTGTGATTAAAACCTTCCAGCGAAGCATTAATTACTTCCATCGATTTATTTTTTTCACGAACAGCAACTACCTGACCGGCACGAACATGATAAGAAGCGATATTTACTACTTTACCGTCTACTGTGATGTGTTTGTGGCTTACCAACTGGCGTGCGCCTGCACGTGTCGGAGCAAAACCCAAACGATACACCAGGTTATCCAAACGGGCTTCTAACAATTGTAACAATACTTCACCGGTAACACCTTTTGTGCGTTGAGCTTTTTCGTATAAGTTACGGAATTGTTTTTCCAATACACCATAAGTATATTTGGCTTTTTGTTTTTCGCGTAACTGAATACCGTATTCAGATGTTTTTTTGCGACGTCCCTGTCCATGCTGACCCGGAGGATAATTCTTTTTAGCCAACACTTTGTCTGGTCCATAAATAGCTTCACCGAATTTACGGGCTATTTTTGACTTTGGTCCAATATATCTTGCCATTTTTTATTTTTTAAATTAAAATTGTTTATGCGTTCCACGCGCACAAACAGGTCGAAATTTACACAGCCGCGATTGCAGAGAGGTTTAAAATGCAATCAATTTCTTAATTTCACCTGTCCGACTGCCGGGAAACCCTATTACGTATTATACTCTACGACGTTTAGGAGGACGACAACGATTGTGTGGAAGTGGTGTAACATCAATGATTTCTGTTACTTCAATTCCGGCACCATGAATAGTACGAATAGCCGATTCACGACCGTTACCAGGTCCTTTTACATAGGCTTTAACTTTTCTCAAGCCTAAATCTAATGCAACTTTTGAGCAATCCTGAGCTGCCATCTGTGCTGCATAAGGAGTGTTTTTCTTTGAGCCTCTGAATCCCATCTTACCTGCTGACGACCAGGAAATTACCTGTCCATCACCGTTTGCAAGTGTAACAATAATGTTGTTAAATGATGAGTGTACGTGCAATTGGCCCACTCCATCTACTTTAACGACTCTTTTCTTGGCTGCAACTGTTTTCTTTGCCATATTAATTAAATATTATTTTTGCTTTTTCTAAAATTCGCAAACAGTTAATAACCTTTATTTGGTTGCTTTTTTCTTGTTAGCAACTGTTTTCTTTTTACCTTTACGAGTACGAGCGTTATTTTTCGTACTTTGACCTCTCAATGGTAAACCGATACGGTGGCGCACTCCGCGGTAACAACCGATATCCATCAATCGCTTGATGTTCGTTTGTACTTCCGAACGAAGATCTCCTTCAACTTTGTATCCAGCCCCAATGATTTCGCGGATCTTAGCTGCTTGGTCGTCTGTCCAATCTTTCACTTTGATGTTGATATCAACACCGGCAGTTTCTAAAATCTTTTTTGCACTATTGCGACCTATTCCGTAGATATAAGTCAATCCAACTTCTCCTCTTTTGTTTTGAGGTAAATCTACTCCGACAATTCTTATAGCCATAAACTCATTTTTTTCAAAAATAAATAATTATCCTTGACGTTGTTTAAACTTAGGATTTTTTTTGTTGATAACATACAGGCGACCTTTTCTACGTACAATTTTGCAATCGTCCGTACGCCTTTTTACAGATGCTCTTACTTTCATATTGAAAATATTTTATTTTTATTTGTATCTAAAAGAGATTCTTCCTTTTGACAAATCATAAGGCGACATTTCAACTTTCACTTTGTCTCCGGGTAAAATTTTAATATAATGCATACGCATTTTACCTGAAATGTGTGCTGTTATTACGTGACCGTTTTCCAGTTCTACACGAAACATGGCATTTGATAATGCTTCGATTATCTTTCCATCCTGTTCTATTGCTGTTTGCTTGGCCATAAATTAAATTGCTTTGTTGCCTAAAACTTGTTCTATATATTCAAAACCAGATAAAATATCGGCTTTTCCCCGACGTATTGCTATTGAATGTTCAAAATGTGCCGATGGTTTACGGTCAATAGTTCTTGTTGTCCAACCATCTTTTTCAAACACTAAATTCCGGCTTCCCAAATTAATCATTGGTTCAATGGCAATTGTCATTCCGGATTTAAGCATAATACCGTTTCCTTTCCGACCATAATTTGGAACATCAGGAGATTCGTGTAATTTTCGTCCTACTCCGTGTCCGATCATTTCACGCACTACCGAGTAACCGCGATCTTCGCAATAACTCTGGATAGCATGACCTACATCGCCCAGTCTGCGACCTTCTTCAGCCTGTTCAATCCCTTTATAGAGGGATTCCTTTGTAGTGCGAAGTAAATCTACAATCTCCGGTTTTACATCTCCCACACAGAAAGTGTAGGCAGAATCACCGTGAAATCCATTTATGTAAGCACCGCAATCGACAGATATAACATCACCGTCTTCCAAAATTACTTTTTCAGATGGTATACCATGTACTACCTGATCGTTTACTGAAGTACAAATAGATTTAGGAAATCCGCCGTACCCTAAAAAACCCGGTACGGCACCATTATCGCGTATAAATTCGTCAGCTATTTTGTTTAGTTGTTCCGTGCTAACGCCCGGTTGTATAACTTTAGCCATTTCGGCTAACGTTTTAGCCACAATCTGATTACTTATACGAAGTAATTCAATTTCCTCGTCAGATTTTAGAAAAATCATTCGATATTATCTTTTAGTAGGCAGAAACTCCGCCTGTACGTCCTTTTATTTTACCAGTTTTCAACAATCCATCGTAATGGCGCATCAACAGGTGACTTTCAATTTGCTGAAGAGTGTCAAGGATTACACCGACCAAAATCAACAATGAAGTTCCCCCAAAGAACGATGCGAACGATTGATTGATTCCCATAATTCTGGCAAATGCAGGCATAATTGCTATTATTGCCAAAAATATTGACCCGGGCAAAGTAATACGAGACATTATTAAATCAAGATATTCAGCTGTACGTTTTCCGGGTTTAATACCTGGTATAAATCCATTGTTTCGCTTCATTTCTTCAGCCATTTGTGTAGGGTTAATGGTGATAGCTGTATAAAAATATGTAAATACAACAATCATCAAACCAAATACAAGGTTGTACCAGAATCCGCTATTGTCCATAAATGCACCTACGAATCCTTTTACAGCATCGGAATGAGAGAAACCTACCAGAGTAATTGGAATAAACATAATTGCCTGAGCAAAAATGATTGGCATTACACCTGCAGCATTAATCTTCAAAGGAATATACTGACGTACACCTCCGTATTGTTTGTTTCCAACAACTCTTTTTGCATATTGCACAGGAATTTTGCGTGTTCCCTGAACTAACATGATTGAGGCACCAATTACCACCAACAAAACAACAAGCTCAAGAATAAACATTACCAAACCTCCACCAACGTCAGTTAAACGTGATGCAAATTCTTTAACGATTGCATCCGGAAAACGGGCAATAATACCAATAAGAATGATAAATGAAATCCCGTTACCAATTCCTTTGTCAGTTATACGTTCACCTAGCCACATTACAAACATACTACCTCCACACAAAATGAGAGTTGATGTGATTGTAAATAAAATTCCGCCGGGAAGTGAAGATCCGGCCTGACTCAACTGTACACTCAGGTTAATCAGATACGAAGGTCCCTGAAGCAACAGAATTAACACTGTCAGATAACGCGTAAACTGATTCATTTTACGCTGTCCGCTCTCACCTTCACGTTGCATCTTCTGGAAATACGGAACGGCAATTGTCAATAACTGAATAACGATAGAGGCTGAAATGTATGGCATGATACCTAACGCAAACACAGAAGCGTTTGCAAAAGCACCACCCGAGAACATATCCAATAAAGCGAGCAAACCACCGCTGGTTTGGGATTTTAACGCAGATAAAGCAGTTGGGTCAATACCGGGTAATACGACATAAGAACCGAAACGATAAATTAACACGAACAAAGTTGTGGTTAATAATCGCTTACGAAGATCTTCGATTTTCCAGATATTTTTTATTGTCTCTATAAGTTTCATGTGATTATAATTTTACTACGGTTCCACCTGCGGCAACGATTGCTTCTTCTGCCGATTTAGAAAATCCATTAGCTTCAACATCAATCTTTACTGTCAAAGCACCTTTGCCTAAAATTTTTACCAAAGAGGTTTTTGAAATAAAACCAGCTTCCCTCAACTCGGTTAAACCGATTTTTGTAAGGTTAGCACTTTGAGCAAGACTTTGCAAAGTTTCAAGATTGATTGCTTTATATTCAACACGATTAACGTTTTTAAAACCGAATTTCGGCAAACGACGTTGAATTGGCATTTGACCACCTTCAAAACCAATTTTTTTGGAATAACCTGAACGTGATTTTTGTCCTTTATGCCCTTTTGTAGAAGTGCCGCCTAAACCTGAACCGGTACCACGACCAATTCTTTTTCTGGTTTTTACTGAACCTTCTGCGGGGGTTAAATTACTTAAATTCATATCTTATTATTTAAAGATTCTTAGAATAATATTAATTGATCACTTCTACCAAGTGTTTCACTTTAGCCACCATACCTAAAATCTGAGGAGTAGCTTCGTGTTCAACTACGGCATTCATTTTTTTCAAACCCAATGCTTCCAAAGTCAATTTTTGATCTTTCGGACATCTGATTTTACTTCTTACCTGTTTTACTTTTATAGTTGCCATAATCTTATTTTTTATCCGTTAAACACTGTATCAAGTGAAACACCTCTGTTTTGAGCTACCATATGAGCATCACGTAATTCACCCAAAGCAACGATTGTTGCTTTCACAAGGTTGTGAGGGTTTGATGAACCTTTAGATTTTGCCAAAACGTCGGTAATTCCAACACTTTCGAGTACTGCACGCATAGCACCACCCGCTTTAACTCCGGTACCGTGAGAAGCAGGGCTGATAAACACCTGAGCTCCACCAAATTTCGCAATTTGTTCATGAGGAATAGTCCCGTTCAACACCGGAACTTTAATCAAGTTTTTCTTTGCTGCTTCGGTTCCTTTTGCAATAGCTGCTGTTACTTCACCAGCTTTACCAAGTCCCCAACCTACAATTCCATCTTCATTTCCAACAACAACAATTGCAGAGAAACTGAAGGTACGTCCACCTTTGGTAACTTTAGTTACACGGTTTACGGCTACCAATCTGTCTTTCAATTCCAAATCATTGGTTGTTTTAACTTTATTCATATTTGTTGCCATACTTGATTAAAATTTAAGACCAGCTTCGCGGGCAGCGTCAGCTAATTGTTTAACTCTACCATGATACAAATAACCGTTACGGTCAAATACCACTTCTGTAATTCCGGCTTCCTGTGCAACTTTAGCTACCAATGCGCCTACTTTAGCAGCTTGTTCAATTTTTGTTGCTTTTTCTTTCATACCAAGTGAAGATGCTGAAGCTAAAGTTACTCCTGTTACGTCATCAATTAATTGAGCATAAATTTGAGTATTGCTTCTGAACACTGTCAAACGTGGTTTTTCAGCTGTTCCTGACACTTTGTGTCGGATATGCGCTTTTATTCTTGATCTTCTTTTTAAATTTGTTGTCATAATTTCACAAGTTTACGTAAATTATTTACCGGCAGATTTACCTGCTTTACGACGGATAACTTCGCCTTGGAATTTAATACCTTTTCCTTTGTAAGGTTCAGGTTTACGCAACGAGCGTATCTTAGCAGCTACCATACCAAGGAGTTGTTTGTCAAAGCTGGTCATTGTCAATACCGGGTTAGCTCCTTTCTTTGCTACCTCTGCAGTAGCCTTAATCTCGTTTGGCAGTAAGAAGTGTATATCATGTGAGTATCCGAGGCTGAGCTCAAGAACCTGGCCCTTAACCTCTGCTCTGAAACCGACACCCACTAACTCTTGCTTGATAGTGTATCCTGTAGAGACACCGATAACCATATTATTGATCAAGGCGCGGTATAGACCGTGCAGTGAACGGTGACGCGGTTGATCGGTCGGTCTGCTTACTGTTACAACATTTCCCTCAACGGCAACTGTAATATCCGGATCTACCTTCTGTACAAGTTCTCCGAGCGGGCCTTTAACCTTTACCACATTGCCCGGCTCAACCTTGAAGGTTACTCCGGCAGGAAGGTTTACAGGTAATTTTCCTATTCGTGACATCTGTTATCTTTTGTTAAATTACTAATTAGTATACATAGCAGATTACCTCTCCGCCAATATTCATGTCCCTTGCCTCTTTATCGGTAATCATACCTTTAGAAGTAGAGATTACAGCTATACCAAGGCCGTTGAGTACTCTAGGCATCTGATCAACACCTACATACCTTCTCAAACCAGGCGAGCTTACCCTGACAATTTTCTTTATTGCAGCCTTCTTAGTCTCAGGATGATACTTAAGGGCTATTTTAATTGTGTTGCATGGAGTACCCTCAATTAGCCTATAGCTGAGGATATAACCCTTCTCATGGAGAATACGGGTCAATTCCAACTTCATTTTTGAAGATGGAATCTCAACAACTTTGTGACCTGCAAGATATGCATTACGCACTCTTGTCAAAAAATCTGAAATTGGATCAGTCATTGTTTTTGTTTTTGTTTAGTACCGACACCCTGCGGATGCCCGATATCCAATAGTTTATATTTGTTTAAAATCTTACCAGCTAGCCTTGCGTACACCCGGGATAAGGCCCTTGCTTGCCATTTCACGGAATTGGATACGGCTTATGCCGAAAATACGCATGTAACCCTTTGGACGGCCTGTCAGAGAACAACGGTTGTGCTGACGTACCGGGCTTGCGTTCTTAGGAAGCTTGTCAAGAGCGGCATAGTCACCGGCCTCTTTAAGAGCTTTGCGTTTTTCTGCATATTTGGCACATAGTTTAGCGCGTTTAATCTCGCGTGCCTTCATTGATTCTTTTGCCATTATCTATCTCTATTTTATAGATTATTTCTTAATATTCTTGAAAGGCAAACCAAATTCACGGAGAAGTGCAAATGCCTCTTCGTCTCTTTCGGCTGAAGTCACAAATGTAATCTCCATTCCGAAAATCTTGGTGATCTTATCAATATCGATTTCAGGGAAAATGATCTGCTCTTTAATACCTAAAGTGTAGTTTCCTTTTCCGTCGAATTTCTCGTTAATACCTTTGAAATCCCTGATACGAGGAAGCGATATGGCAATAAGCCTTTCGAGGAACTCATACATCTTAGACTGGCGAAGAGTTACTTTCACTCCGATAGGCATACCCTTACGAAGTTTGAAGTTTGAGATATCCTTCTTCGAATATGTCATCATAGCCTTCTGACCGGTAATAGTAGTAAGCTCCTGCTGAGCAACCTCTATAAGCTTCTTGTCCTGTGTAGCTGAACCAACGCCCTGATTGATGGTGATTTTCTCAAGAACAGGAACCTGCATGATTGATGAATAACCGAACTCCTTCATCAACTTTGCAACAATCTCGTCCTTGTACATCTTCTGCAGAGTAGGAACATATCCTTTTACTTTAACTTGAGCACCCTCTACTTTTGCTGGTGAGCTTTTTTCTGCTTTAGCTGCCTTTGGTGCTGCATTTGGTTTTGTAGTTGCCATTATTTAATCTCCTCTCCAGATTTTTTCGCGTAACGAACTAATTTCCCTTTATCATTCAAACGACGACCGATACGGGTAGGGGCACCTTTTGCAGGATCTACAACCTGAAGGTTTGAAATATGGATGCCTGCTTCTTGTTTGATAATACCACCCTGTGGGTGTTGAGCATTTGGTTTTGTGTGCTTGCTGACCATGTTGATTCCCTCAACAATGGCACGGTTATCTTCTGTGATTATCTCAAGTACCTTACCGGTTTTACCGCGGTCGTTACCTGCATTCACATACACCAGATCACCTTTTTTAATATGTAATTTCTTATTCATATCCTTTATACCTTTATTTATAAAACCTCTGGTGCTAAAGATACAATCTTCATATAGTTGTCACGCAACTCTCTGGCAACTGGCCCGAAGATACGAGTACCGCGGACCTCACCCTGATTGTTCAACAACACACATGCATTGTCATCAAAGCGGATATATGAGCCATCCGGACGGCGTATTTCCTTCTTTGTGCGAACGATGACTGCTTTTGAAACAGTTCCCTTCTTTGCATCACCACCAGGGATTGCACTTTTAACGGCAACAACAATTTTATCACCAACTCCGGCATAGCGGCGACGGGTACCACCCAGAACACGGATACAAAGCACTTCCTTTGCCCCGCTGTTATCTGCCACCAATAATCTCGATTCTTGCTGTATCATGGCTTATTTAACTTTTTCTACAATTTCTACTAGTCTCCAGCGTTTGGTTTTACTCAAAGGACGAGTCTCCATGATGCGAACTGTATCTCCTTCGCTGCATTCGTTTTTCTCGTCATGAGCAACAAACTTAGTGGTTTTATTCACGAACTTGCCGTAAATAGGGTGTTTTACTTTTCTCTTTACAGCAACAATGATAGATTTTTCCATCTTATTGCTTACCACTACACCTACTCTTTCTTTACGAAGATTTCTTTCCATGACTTTATTTGTCCTTGTTTTCCCTTTGGCTCAATATTGTGAGCATCCTGGCTATATTTCTTCTTGATTTTTTTATCTGAGACAAATCATCTAATGGAGAAATTGCATGATTCATCTTTGTACGGATAAGGCTGGCCTTTTCTGCTTCAATGCGCTCTCTAAGGTCATTTACGGATAATTCTCTTACCTCTTTTGTTTTCATCTTATTTCTGCATTAAATTATTCAGTATAATCTCTACGAACTACAAATTTTGTAATTACAGGAAGTTTCTGAGCTCCAAGACGGAGTGCCTCTTTAGCAATCTCCAATGGAACTCCTTCTGCCTCAATTAGCATACGGCCCGGAGTAATAGGGCAAACGAAACCTTCCGGTGCTCCTTTTCCTTTACCCATACGAACCTCAGCAGGCTTCTTTGTAAATGGTTTATCAGGGAAAACGCGGATCCATATCTGACCCTCACGTTTCATGTATCTTACTACGGCCTGACGGGCAGCCTCAATCTGTTGACCTGTAAGCCAACAAGACTCAGTAGTCTTAATACCGAAGGACCCAAATGAAAGCTGATTGCCTCTTTGTGCAATTCCTTTCATGCGGCCTTTCTGCTGCCTTCTGAATTTGGTTTTTTTTGGTTGTAACATTGCTTTTTTACAGTTTAACGATAACAGTAAATATGTTTTTAATGCTTTGGTCTAACTTTTTTAAGAGTTATCTCTCTGTTTCTCAATCAAATACGCAATATGATTGCATTTCTGACGGGTTGCAAATATACCAAAAAAATCAAACGTGCAAAAATAACTGAAAAAAAATTACTTAGAATGAGCTCTTAAGATCCTCAGAAGGTTCTCGCCCCAGAAATATCTCAGCTCTCTTTTTGAATATCCTCTTTTAAGAAGTTCGATCGTCAGGTTTTTCATTTTTGCGTCTGTCTCCATTCCGACAACTCCGCCACCCCCGTCAAAGTCGGTGCCGATACCAACGTGTTTAATACCTACGAGAGACCTGACATGATCTATATGGTCTGCAATATCTTTGACTGTAACCTCGCTCTTAGGCTTATTTGAAAGGAAAAAGCGTCCGGTAGCCACCTGTATAAGTCCGCCCTTGGCTGCAATAGCCCGTATCTCATCATCAGTAAGATTCCTCTTATGATTCTTGATTGAATATACCCCAGAATGACTTGCCACTATTGGAAGCTTACTCGCCTCAAGCACGTCTGCAAGGGTCTGCGACGAAGCATGAGATACATCGATGACAATACCCAGCCTGTTCATCTCTTCCACCACTTTATAGCCGAACGGCGAGAGTCCTCCGTGTTCAGCCACAGAGTCCATGGATGCGTCACAGATATCATTATTGTAGTTATGGCAAAGAGTGACTGCTCTCACGCCATAGCGGTAGAATCTCTCAACTTGGGATATATCTTTGCCAAATGGGTATCCGTTCTCAAGAGCGTGTACAAC